>Ga0209208_10009946_pt1 | contig 12437 bp, 10 predicted proteins | sample S1TSphfallax_3_FD_187694 | JGI IMG/M metagenome (GOLD analysis project Ga0209208, IMG submission 187694) | Host-associated microbial communities from peat moss isolated from Minnesota, USA - S1T2_Fd - Sphagnum fallax MG (SPAdes) (version 2) | ecosystem: Host-associated > Plants > Peat moss >...
TGCAACATTTGATTTCATAGTTAATTTGAAAAGCCTTTGTTGATCATCCAAATCTCATCATGATAGAATTGTAGGCACCATTGGAGGTGACTTGTTGTCTTGATTGTGGCCACATGGACATGGGGAACAATAAAACCCCTTCAATGCCGAGGAAACATTAATTCAACACTTGCTTGTAGCCAGTATTGCAAATAAACCACTAAAAGAAAAAAAATTTAACCACATTTTAGTTGTAATGGACACATGCAACTAAACTGCCTATAGTCAATTTGAACGTGTTACAAAACAATTAGGTTTAAAAGACACCATGTGGCACGGTAATTGAACTTGTAATCAGATAATGTTATAAGTGCATTTGCAACTAAAAAGTCATCAAAGACATCAAATTGTAAATTATATATATATGGTTATTTTTATTAAAAATTGATATTATATATATATTATATTATCTATTTATATTATTATATTGTTTCATTTTTTTCATCTTATAATATGATGACACATGTCATGACCTAAATTAAGCTAAATACCTAGTTTAAGTAACTAGGCAAGCACCTAGGAAATGTAGCCTACATAAGCTACCTAGATTTAATATTTCCTAGATAGCTTAAGTGGCATAATAAATATTAAATCAACAAATCATGGTTGACCATTACCATGTCATTTATGAAAGTTCATCCTTGGAACCAAAAATGGAAACAAAGTCATCTACTAACAAACCACCCAACTTATTGTGAACCTGTAGAAGGGTGAATTTTATTTAACCCATGTTGTGTTTTAAACATTGCACAAATGTTAACTTTTTTATTTAATATCTTATAGATATTTTGTCCCAATGACAAAATTAAAAGTTCATTTTTAAATTTTTTTCAATGATGTAAGACTTTAAAGGTTTTTTTGGAAAAAAATTAAACTCTTTTCAACATAAAACACTTAAATTTCCTTTTTTAATCAAATTTAAATGACCATTTTTTGAAGAAAAAAAATCAAGTGCATGATTTATTATTCAAAAATATTATTTGGTTAACATAATAATAAATAAATGGTAAGTTTCCTAAAATTTTAACCAATATTATAACTTATATTTATATTTTTAAATTTTCATGTAAAATATATCAAAATTCAGTTTAAAATTTTTATATTTAAAATTAATAATATATAGTTTATTTAAATATAAGAATCAACAATAGGTCATAAGGATGAAAGCATGGTAAACTATGCAGAAAAAGTAGTTATTAAAAAAGACACTCACAAAATGGTCCAATTTTTAACACAAGTAGAAGAAATTAAATTAAGTTTTAAAAATAAAATAAAAGCATGGTGTTTTATTTTGAGTTTATAGTGAAATGATTACAAAATTTTAGAAACTTTGGCACAATAAAAATAGATAATAATTATGTTTGAAAATGACTAGTTAGATTGAGTATAAATATACTTTTCCATTAGAAGTTTGATTTATTTTACTATAATATTTAAATGTTGAAAACTTATAACTACATTTTAAAGTTACATCATGTTCAAAAAAGAAAATATTCAATAATTCATCTACTTTCACCTACTTGTACAAGTTTGGACAACCTAAAAAGTAGGAAAAAAGTACAATTATTTTTTAAAAATCTATTTGAATACATATTAAATATAAGATTAATCAAAATCATTGATAAAAAATTAAATATTATCCTCATGTTGATCATTAAATAAAAGAACATTTTTACTATCAATACATAAATCAGTTTCTTATCATTTATGATGTATTATTTTTGTAAATATCAAATTTTGAGTAAATATAATAAATATTATATTATATTTGTATTGTAATAAATATATATAGTTATTTATAATTTTAAGCTAGGCTAGCTATTTTTACTTACTAAATATGTTAATATGGCTAAGATAATTTCCAACATAGAGTTAAGATGATAATTTATAATTAAATTACCATCAACGCCAACATTAAATGTAATGTTACAAACTTTGATAATCAATTGCAATCACAAACTAAATGCAACATGTGGTCCAATAATCTATGTATAGTTGGCAAAACATGTTAAAGCAATTGCAAAAAATGACTTGGTTTTCATCCATCAATGGAATCTACCAACAATTGATAACAAATGTTGAGTTTTCATCAAACTTTTATCCAAACACAAGGTAGTCACAAGTTAAAGTCACATTTATGACCACAACACACTAAATCCATTTGTTTTATAGTCACATATGTGACCATTGACATTTGCAACTTAGTGACACATAGGATTACTACATACCCAATTGCAAAATGAATTGATTTGTACAATATTTGCACTTGAGTCACAAACACATGGTTGGAATGGATAAGATTTCTTTTATTGAACAATGCCTAATGCATCCAAAACAAATTGCTCGAAAAACTAAACATCAAATTCTATAATTAACCCTTGAACAAACTCTAGCACATACCACTATACATAGCAAACAATATTAAACCTCCAAAGTCCACAATAAGTCTACCATGTAACAATGTTGCCATATATTAATGCAAAGTACCACAAACTTGTTTGTCCCCATATTACATTTTGTCATGCATTTGGAAATTCACCAATTTAACAAACAACAAACAACAAAGGTCCACCATACAATTTCATTTTATGGAAATGACATCTTTTGGAAAGGTTGTAATATAAACTTACTTTTACATTCTACTTTCACTAGGCCAATGCAACTTTGTGACAAGCACCATACCACTTGTTTCTAGGTAAACAACACCCCAACGAGCCCAAATCTTCTCTCCATTCTACACAAATGCAAGGTGCTAAATTGAATCAACATTGTAATATGTTACCCACTTCAAATGAATTTGTGTATGATCCCTTTGTAACAATCCATGAAAGGACCAAAATTCATCACTCTAGAAAGCAGATGTTGTATCACAATACAATGAATATAACTGTCCTTGGAAGACTTTCACAATAACAATAAAATCACATATGAAGTTCTTTTGTCGTTGAACAAACTTCAATAGGAACTTCATGGTTTCCATTAATGGTAAGACACATGCCAAGGCTAGTAGTAAGTGGATGTCACAAAGGAGGCCCAAGTTGGCCTACTAAAGTTTCAAATCACAAAAAAATATGTGAATAAAATATTGATTGATTTCAATTTTTATGCAAAACTTTGATATAAATCTTGCCCAAAACTTTGGAAAGTAAGCTTTAAAAACTTTGCCCAAATACATTCAAGTAGGCAACTACAAAATTTGATGCCTAATTCCACCTATTACACTTGTAAATAGTCCATTGGAACACCTTGAGAAAACTAGATCATGGGCATTCTACCATTAAAGAAATCCATTGATGTAGTATTCTAAAAACCTTAACAAAGTTTTACCTTTGTTGTTTCAAAAATGATTCAACCAATATGAATTCAATTTGCAATTCATCATAAAAGTCATGAAAGAACAACTTATTATTCCACCTTGCATTAAATGCATAAATTAAGGAAATAAAATGTTAATGTCACAAAAATTAATGATTTTTATACATAACATCATAGCTAAATTGATTATAAAGTCAACACCATTAGTGTGGAATGATTAACTATGTCCAGTTTTAGTCACATTAAAACTAAATATATCCATTATGTTCAAAATGATTAACTTATATGTCCATTATGAATTACACTAAAATTATGTGTGCTTGTTTGACTACAAAATATTGTCTATTTACTCAAATTTCATGCAATGTTATACATGTGGCAAATGTGGCACCTATTTGAATTTGACATAGAATTTGAATAATGTGATTAATATGATTAAAATCAATAATTCTTGGACTATGACATGTGATCACAATGTAAATTTTGATGTTACTTTTTAATGTGAAATATCAAAATTGAAAAAAACATTATGTCATTAATTCAATTCCTAAAACAAATGATATTAAATTATAACTTTGTAATTTACATAATATGGTTCACATATTCTTGAATTCTTATATGGATAGTTGTAACAAAAAAATTATAATTATAATTTAGTTGCACATGATTTTGTAATTAAAAAATCCAATTGAAAATGGAATTTTTAAAAATTCCTTTTTTTTCTTATGTGAAGGTTCAAATCTATACTTAAGAAGTTCGAACTACACATGGGCCTACTGAAGGTTGGAGGCAGCTATAAAGGTGTTTAAGTTTGAGTGACTAACGTTCTCACAAAAGATCATAGACTTAAGCTAGGATGCTAAGTTGACTTGCTTGGGGTTATTTTGATTATGTGTTACTTGTAAATCTGATTAAGTAGGGATGCATCATCTAAAAAAGGTAGATGAGAGACATAAGAGCTAAGATTTTCTTGGAAGATGTCACCTATTATGACTAGTGGGCATGAAATCGCATAAGCAAATATCTTTGTGTGAACAACATTACAATATTGCCAACAATAACCTGCAAATTGTGGCAAACATGGATATACTTAAAGTTTTAACTATTGTGGAGAAGGTTATCGTAAGGTTTAAGGTTAAGATCTAGGAAGGTGAATAGTACGAATTACAAGGCTCCCATACTGTTTGGAGGGTAGAGGAAGGAGGGTTACCCTTTGGATATTTGACCTCTATTTATCGTTGTAGAAGCCATTTCTTTGGATGATTATGTCTCATTTTCAACATATTGAGGTCATGTCTAGCATGAGTAAAAACAATCATGTTGATGTGGCAAAACATAACAATATTAGTAAATACACATACATCAATCATAGTTAGAAATTGTCATTATTACTATTAATAAATTACTTTATAAAATAGAATTTTAATGACAATGGTTACATTGAAATTGGTTTAGGGGGAACAATTATAGGGTCTTATATTATTTTGTTCTACCAAAATGAATTTTGGTGTGAAATCTACTTTAACTATAATAAAAGATGTATTTTCATATCATGTTTTTATAAAACTACTTTTTTTTCAACAATATAATCATGAACGATGGAAATGACAAGAAAATTTTCAATACTTTCTACATCAATTTGCATTTGAATTGAATTGAATTCAAATCCAATTTCAATATATTTTAATTCAAATCAATGTTTTTAATTCAATTCAGGAATTTCAATTCAATTAAATCAAATATAAATTCAATTGTGTTTGGATTAAAATCAAATACATTTGTATTTAATTCAAGTTGCATGCAATGTCATTCAATATTTTTTATTCAAATGGAACTTACTTTCCAGACCTTTTTTATAATGAATTCATCGTCACTAGTACTTTGTAACTACATGTAGCCCAAGTAATTTAAATTTTAAAAAATAAACTAGTTTCATTAGGTGCAATCCCACTAATAAAAACCAAAGCAATTGAAAATAGTGTTTAATTTTTCATGTTGTAGTGTCAAAAATTATACCAAATTATGAATCTTAAAAAAACACTCATGACAATGTAACTAATGTTTATAAACATTGTAATTAAATACTTTTATTTAATAGTGGAGGATTCTTGAAATATGACATAGGTTCTTTAAACAAATATTTACATAATCATATATTACAACATTTTTTTAGGACAAATTTTATTTTTTCCAATTTTCAAGCAAAACATTCCTAAGAATTCTTTTAAATTTTTCAAATTAAATAGTCACCCAAGCAAGTGGGTTTGGCTCACTTTACTCTATTTGTAACCCACCACATTGACTAGCAATTCAATCATCTCGTTGATCAACACGAACTCAATTAATTGTTTGTTAAAAACAAAATCTTGATCAATTTCAATTGAAAATATGACTTTAGAAAAACCAAAATAAAAAACCTTGATTTGTAAATATTGTATCATCAAACTTAAAATTGAAAAACAAATTTGCCACCAACTAACTATAGATTAGTATAGTACTTAAAGAATTTATCTTGTCAAGGTTGAATGTGAGTAGATATAGAATAACATGGTCACAATCTGTTTGAGTGTCTTGAAAATACTGTCAATCACAAGTTTTTCCACATTAGGAAATGTCAAATGTGTGATTATGAAATTATAAATCACAATCTTGTACTATTGAACAAGCACATTACAAAAATGTTGATTGGATGGTTGTTTTATTTTATTGGTGGACATGTACATCTTAATATATTTTGGATAGAATATTTTGGGACAAATTCTCATTGTTGTGGAAAATAATCACTTAAAAGTGGCATTATTTTTTTATTTTTTTTAGTAGGGTGCTACAATTTTAAGAGTTCCTTGAAATAATATTGACAATTAAATTGAAATATCCCTAGGGATGCTTGTCACCCTACCTTCATTTTTGAGTGAATTTGTTACTGGAAATTCAAAAAAAATGCAAAAATTGGGTTTGGAAGGAAAAATCAGTTGAGTTGTCAATGTGTTCACATTGCTAAATTTTTAAATTTTAAATTCTGAAAATGTGAAAAATAAAAAATGTATTCACACTTGGGCCAATGGCACAAGCTACATTAGTTGTCATGAACAAACAATGAATAGGGATTTCTTTTCTCATGCATCAATTTTGGGATGTCCTATGTATATTCTATGAACCCCTTGTAGGCATTTGGGCACTATTTAGTCTTTAGTGTTCCCTTGATGTTGGTTACAGTAAATCTATTATTTAGTTAACAATTTTTAGTGTTCCAATAAATTGTTACAATTTACTAAAATTATGGTGTCCATGTAGACAATTAAGCCTAAACATGCATCAACATGCATGAACCACACTTGCAAGTTGGGATTCATATTGTGTGGAGTAATTCAAGGAATTTGTGTGGGTCTTATGTGTGACATGGAGAAACTAGTGAAAATTAAGTGAACTAGTCATCAACTCACTTCAATAAATTTTGTGAACTATAAGGAGAGTGTATTGATTAATCATTACACATGAAGATAGTTGTGCAATGAAAAGCTTGCCAAATCATTTCACAAAAAAATGTTTTTTATGAACCATGACCATGGATTTTGCCCTTTTTCTCTTGTTGTGAACATTGCTAGGAATGCAAGATCCAATATGAAATCCCCAAAAGATATCAACCTACTTTGAAAGTTAATGTTGGGATGGGTGACCTATAAGGTTTAAGCACACAACTTTGCAAATAGTCTTGGGATGAATGACTAAACTTTAAATCCTTTGATCCAAACATGATATTTGGAAGGGTGACCTATGAAGTTTAAGCATTGGAGTCTTTTGTTTTTCAAGTCTAGTTAGTAGCTAATGTGGCTATATAGGCAAGGCTTCAATTAGCATAGCCAGCTAAATACTTGTGTGAAGTGAAGCTAATTTGGTGATTAATTTTTATTGAACGGTGGCTATGGTGGCGAGTTGCCATTTGTGACTACGTATAGAGTGACTATAACATCATACCAAGTGTGATTGAAAACATTGACAACATGTGCATTGCTAAGGAAATTTATTTGGATAGATGGTTATTCCAAAGGGAGTATATTTGATTCTATAATGCAATAACAAGAGACTAGTATATAATGATTCTTGGGATTTGTACGAAGCAAATACTCTTTTTGTGATCAAATTACAAAATAGAAGTGAATGTGCACAATGCATTACAACCTCACCATCCATTCGATTGCTTACAATAAGGCTTTGAGTCCTAAATCACAAGTTACAACCTACAAGAAATGATGAAACAAATGCAACTACCATAGGACCGTGGCCAGTTCAACACATGTTTGTCGAATAATTAATTAATTAATTGTGAGAATTTCATTTCAACAAATGATATGTGGCCAAACATTTTATCAGATTCATTATTTTCCTTTAGAAAAAATATTTTTGAAAAGAATATAACTTGTGTTGAACTAGCCCAGGTATTACCTGGGGCTATATATATATTTCCACTAGAGGTAGCTGTGAAAGGTAGCTGCCTTAAAAAAGAACCAAGGATGAGGCAGAGAGACACCATCTAGTACTCACACATCCACAACAAGCCTTTTTGAGTTATTAGGGCATCTCCAGCGGTGGTGCTCAGTAAGTGATGCTCTACACTGAAATTGGATGAAGAAAATCCAAAGTACGCCGGTTTGGCTCAGGTTGAAGAAAGACTCAAAACACAAATGAAAATTGTAAAAAATTCTTGGATCACATTTGAACATTAAGTTCACTCAACAAGATTCAGACGAACAAAATTCCACAAACTTCAAAGATTCGAAAAACTCTACCAACTTCCAAAACCTAAAAGATAGTGTAGTGAGGCTCATGCAGTTGATTCCAATGAGATCACAAAAGAACAAAATCAACAAGAAAATCAAAGTGACAAAAAATAGTTGAAAACCAAATTGAGACGAGGATTGATTGATGCATCACCATGAGCACTAAAATTTTGAAGCATAAAAATTCTAGAGCTTACTAGAGCTTCAAAGCTGATTTCACAATTCAGTATTTTTCCATGTACAAAAGAAAGCAGCCAAAAAATTAAAAAAAGAACAAGCAGCTGAAGTAAAACGGGCTGTTACAAAAACATGAAAATAATTAGTGTACTTATATCATCTCCTATACACAAGATTGCCTCTTACTAAGAAGAAATCTCTCCTCACAACTTACACATTGAGATCACACCTTTGAAGTTTGATATCTAGTGCTGGGATAGATTTCTTCAGAACGTGAATGCTCATGAAAGTAGATCTACTGGCATTTCCTTCTTTTTTCCTGATCAGGAGGAAATGATGAAGAACCTCAAAATACCCGTCCAGTGATGGCATTTTTGAGCTTGGCATATGTCAATGGCCATGAAATGAAGCAAATTGCATTTGGACTTGGGTCCAAGTCCAAAAGAGATCCAAGCTTGAAAGGGAATATTTGTCGAAGCGTTGAATTTTCTTCCCTCTTTTCCAAAGGACCATGATGATGATGATGATGATGATGATGAGGCTGAAACCAGGGCTACTACCTCCATTTCATGGTACCTTTTGCTTGATCACCAGCTCCCAAAGACTTTCTCCGAATTTGTGACTCGAAGTTACCAGTAAAGTCATCCAATTTATCTTTGAAAAGGACCACCCCAGGCAGACTTGCCCGTTCCTGATTGCATGATTGTAAAGAGTTTAGGGTTTAGGATTGGGTTTAAAACTATCAGATTAAAATCAGATGAATAGGTAGTCAAAAGGCAAGTACAAAACCTGAGCTTTGATTTCCTATTAGAGCAAGCAATGGGCCCAGCCATTGTGGTTACCTGAGATATGGATTTTGTTCGAGGGATGGGGGTTGTTGTTGCTGCTGTCCTCGGGGAGGAGCTAGCCTGATCAGTAAATGAGAACTGTTTCTTGTGTCTTCTTGGTGATGCCGATGCTTCCTCACCACCCTCAATCTGATTTCGAGAGCTACCAAGCAAGCGGAACTTGGCCTTTGCAGATTCTGTTGCTGCCATGTAGCGGCTAGTTGTTGGCTTGAAACTTGCAGGGAGATCAATTTCACCATTCTCCACCACCACTGACACCTTTGCATTATTTGCTATGTCATTCAGAGATCTCTGTTTGTAGCTCTGTGTTTTCTCTGCAAAGAGCAGCAGTGCAAGCTTCTTAAAACAGTTTCCATTGTGCCTGCCTCCTGGACAAAGGCTGGTGGTGGTAGACATAGAGATAAGAATTCTGAACCTATGAAACTCACACTTCTTCTGGAGAACGAGAGTCAGGTGACAGAAGTTTGTAATATTGACTCTTTCTGACTGACGCCCACAAATTCAATGCTTGAGTAAAGATTAAAAAGTCGTGGGTTTTAAGACAAAGAGGTTGGTTACCTGCTGGGGATTGCTGCAGACTCAATTTGCCCGCACTTTTGTCTTCCTGATGCTCACCAGCACCGTTACAGCCCATTGAAATGTGAACCGGTGTCACACCATTTGTTGTCATGTTTTTCAATGCATAGGTTTCACTAAGCAGCAGATCATCTGAAGGCAATGGGACTTTCAGAGAGGATAGATGTTCTGGAGGTGGTGGCAATGTCACACCAGTGTTCTCATCCACAGCTAATGAAAAGGAAGCATCTGCAGACAATGGCAGCATCTGAACTGCTGTCATGGGTAGTGTTGTTGTCTGCTCTGTGGATGTGGGACCCTTTGGAGGCATGGAAACAGCAGCAGGAAGGCATGGTGGAGATGGAAGGGGCAAAGGAATGGCTTCAGCTTTCCCAGTACATTGTACCGTTGGCAGTTGAGATGCCAAAGAATCTTTGTGTTGCTTTTCCTCACCTTTCTTTGTTGAAGATTTGCCACCACCACCAACCTTGAGGCGCATATCACCAGTGCCCGAGTCAACGACAACATGCTTGTCAACGTGTTTTGTCCTGGCCTCAAGGGAGGACTTCATGGATGGAATGGCTTGAGAACAACCATCTTTCAGAGGATCCAGGTTTTGATTCTCCCATGGACGTGCAGCCATCCAGCGATCCATCCAACTCCAACCCCAATGCGGTTGATCAGGTTCCGAATCAATAAACAGCATGTTCCTCTGCGGTGTGCTCCGTTTCAACTGTTCCAAATTCACACATGTACAAGAGCGAGAGAGAGAGAGAGTCTCAGAGAGAGATGTCATTCAATTCCAGCACAAAAAAATGATGCAACAACATGACAGCTGACAGCAGAACCATCTGACAACCAAAGACAATCTGCTGCCACTGCCACCTGCAGTGAGAGATGATGTCATTCAATTTCAGCACCAAAAAATGATGCAACAACATGACAGCTGACAGCAGAAGCATCTGGCAACCAAAGACAATCTGCTGCTGTCCACACATTGAGAGCTGGGCTAAAACAGTTATGGAAACCTACCTGTTGAGAGAATGCATACGCCATGGCTCGCTCACGCTTTCGAGCTGCCTCTTCTCGAATTTGTTGTTTTGCCTTATTGTCCTGCCCTGTTGTCCAATTTCCTTCCTGTAGAAAAGAGCAGAACCAAAACTCACTTCTTTCTTGTCTTTGCGGTTTCTGATGATGATGATGATGTGAATGGAAAATTCAAGCTGGATGACCTGTATGTAGTAAAAGTGGGAGCTGGCAGCAAACAACAATTTCAGTATGAGAATGGGGACATACAGTGCCAGTTTTACTAGGTCGAGAAAGAAGCTGGCGGCGTTGTCTCATCTGCTGCTGCTGTACAGCTCGCCCATCCTCTGACATGCGTACCTGGCGTGCTCGCACACGAGCTTGCACTCGCACAAGAGCTTCCATAGCTCGTAGTGTTGTGGCAGCTTGTCTTCTCACCGTGTGTCCACGAACCAATGCTTGAAGTCTTACCAGACCTTTCATAGCCTGGGGTAAGCAAAAGAAAAATGGGTATATGAGAGATCATGCTCACAAAACAGATGGTCTGGTGGGTACAAGAGAGATCGTGCCCACAAAACAGGTGTTCCAGTGGGTACCTGAGAGATGCCCGCAAAACACAGATGGAGAGAGAAAACTGGTGAGAGAGTGTCACGAGATTCAATCCATGTTCTTCTTCTTGTGGAAATTCACCCAAGGGCATACCAGAAGGAAAGAAACAACCAACCACCACAGATTCTACCCTTACCAAGTGACTACGGAAGGCTTGCTGGATTTTGATAGCTGCCCATTCTTCTCTGCTCACAGCAGCAGCAGCACCAAGAACCTTGCCGTTGGCATGAAGCTGAACATTACCAGCACCAGTCTTCAATTGTGAACTGTCTTCCTTGTGAAATCCATCTACAACATTGAATGCTTGATCACCCTGAGCTGTGAGTTCAGCATCTGAAAAGGTTCGCTCACTCTGTTCCTCCTCCTGTTCAACCACTTTTGGAATGGTATTAGACTTGTGATCTACTACTGTCGTCGGTAGTGGGAGTGGAGTTGGCACTGGTGTGGTGGTAGTGGATGACAAGCTGAAATTTGAGCGCCACTTGTTGTTCTTCACCTTGGCTGCATCCCCCTTCTTCTTCATTGCAAAAAATAAAATAAAACCCATTTACAGCAGCATCAAAACATCATCATCATCATCATTAACAACAACAATCCGAAACAAAAGATCATGAGAAAAGAGTCACAGACAGGCAGAGACAGACATGGAGATGAAGACAGGGACATCTGGACACAGAGAGAGAGAGAGAGAGAGAGGTCGCTTCTTCCAAAGCTCCAAGCCGCATCATTTACCTGATCATCAACATTATCATCTCTGGTATCAGCAGCATTGTCAAGCTTTGCGGGAGATCTGAATGCTTTTGTCACAGCCTTCAACCACTTGCTAGGATTTGCCTTCCCCATGGTTGTTGCAGTCGGTTGATGTTTTCTTGCGCAAGCTGAATCCTGCAAGATTCAGAAGCCATCATGACCATCAAGTTGGAAATCACCTCCCAGAGACTGAGCCTCCTCCACAAAACCACAAACGGAGACAAATCACACAATTGCAAAACTTGCAAGATCTCACCAAGCTCTAAACTTACAAAAAGATTCACAAGTCCAGAATCTGGTTCTCCTCCTCCTCCTCCTCCTCCTCCTCCTCCTCCTCTTT
>Ga0209208_10009947_pt1 | contig 12437 bp, 10 predicted proteins | sample S1TSphfallax_3_FD_187694 | JGI IMG/M metagenome (GOLD analysis project Ga0209208, IMG submission 187694) | Host-associated microbial communities from peat moss isolated from Minnesota, USA - S1T2_Fd - Sphagnum fallax MG (SPAdes) (version 2) | ecosystem: Host-associated > Plants > Peat moss >...
TTTGGTCTCCACTCCCTTCCTCCAAGCTCAACCAAATGGGAAATACTATGAATTTGAAGTTGATGTCAATTGGAAACATTGAAAGTGTAAAGTAAAGCCATAGGATGAGGGCATTCCTAAAATAAGTGGCTTTACCTATCATAAAGCACCACACACTCAAATGCTAAGGCTTTACCTATTGTAAAGCACCATGCACCCTAGGGCTTTATCTATTGTAAAGCACCATGCACCCTGGGGCTTTACCCATTGTAAAGCAGCATGCAAAGGTTATCATGAAAGGTTAACATAAGAGCAAGGAGGCAGGGGAGGGTTTAAGAGGTTCTTAGACCTACTCCTCAAGAGTGGGAGAAAAGAAAAATTATGCATATTTGACAAAGTTAAACTACAAGAAGGCATAATTTTTCTCCCACTCTTGAGGAGTAGGCATAATATCGGGCCTCTTTTCTAGGAAGGATATCTATGGATACAAAGTACACTCCAAATACACTAGAAAATTTGACCCCGTGCTTTAGGAATCTCTCTGAGAACTGTATTAGCTTGTGTGGGTATGGCATGTGTCCAACAAAAGGCACTTGAAATCCTGAAACATAGTTGGCATTGAAGATGCGCAACAATTTAGAAACAAGGGAATACTTGGGTGTTCTGTTCACCAGGAATCCAGCACTCCCCATAAAGAAGGTGGGACAATGCAGTTGCAATTCTTGGGTTGTTTCAAGACGAAAATTGCTCACAGATATTGGAGCGAATAGTGTGCAATTTGGAGCTTTATTGACAAGATGACACACGGCCTTCTCAATTGCTCAATGTGAGTGGGTTGGTGAATCCAGCTTTATGACAAAAATTGTCCTATTGCCCAAGTGTAGTATCGGACCTTGATCTTTTGTTGGAATTGATTTCGTTCATTGGGTCCCTCTCTTCTTTTCCTGGTTTGGAAGACAAACATGATTTGATCCTCTAGCTTAATGGTGGACCCATCACTTAGATTCTTTCCACCACCCTCTAAACTTAGTAGTATCTATACATGCCAATGAAGTGGCACTCACACACAAAAGTATTGTCAACGAGTTTTTACCAGAATGTAGCACAAACACACTCTTCCACAATCCAAAAATCATGACCAATTTTTAGTGAAAAGCATGAATGACTTTCATCTTGCTTTGACACTCATATCTAATACATTTAAGGCTTCCTTAAAGGTTATACCTCATCCAAAGTTTGTGTATGTACATTGCCATTTTATTGCTGCCCATGGAGATGCTCCTCCTGTATTATGATCTAGAGATTTACATTCTGTTGTTGGCCTAGGTCTCATGTAGTCTCTATCACTTAAAAAACAAAACAGATATTCTGTCACAAATTTGTTAATTTGTGCCTTAGTTTTGCCCATTTTTTTCTTTTTGGGGGAGATTGTCACCATAGTTCTATGAGTTGTGACCTAGCTATTGGCTAGCTATTGTTTTGATGATCCTCTACAAATGTGTCACCAATTAAGGAGAATATGTTTTGGAATGTCACCACTATGACTGCATCACAAAATTTAAAAGGAAAAACAACTAGTTTCATGTAAGGGATTTTTTTTCTTTTATTATTATTATTATTATGATTATTATTTGGTTGTTTTTCCAAAAGTTGCATTATTTGCAGCCTTGGAAACAAAAGAGTTTTGCATTTTGTGAATATTGTTGGCAACATGCTAAGGACAATGATAAAATATTTTGGCAACTAAAGTCTTTTGTTCTAAAAAAATTGGTTACACATCAAAAAAATAGAGGTGAAAAATTGGTTACAACTAATGCTATGTGGATGTACATTGTGCGGGGAGTGCCCATGCAACAAAAGGGGAAGGGCCAAAATTCAAACCATTGGAGTTTACTTTAGATCATGGAAACAAATAGGTCATCATAAATGAATTTGCTCTTCATGCCAAGTTCAAATTTCTAATTGAAATACTTCTCATCTAGATGCATGCACTTCTATAGAACATGCGCATCCTATGTAGACACACAACACCAATGTGGAGTCTTTTCTCCATGGGCTTGGGGGAACACTTAGTGTAAAGTTTGGGATCTATGTGCGTCTAATGACCATCTTTAGGGTGTATTAATAATTATTCAACCTTTTTTTTCATCATGTTATTATCTAATTTTTTATTATATACATACCACCTTATATCAATTATAATTCATTATTTCAAATAATTACATATTTTATATTATAATCAAATCGATTGTTTGAATAAAATATGCCTTATTTTTTAACTAATTAACTTATAATTTCTACCCAACAACCAATATATTGCACTTTATATTTTTACTCACATATTATTTATTTATTTTTTATTAGTGTCCCCCAGGCCCATGGGTAAACCAACAAAGGGCAATGAACTTTATTTTACATGTTTTTTGTATTTGCAATTAAAATCCAAGTGCCAAAGCCACTTTGAATTGTTGTTAAAATATAAACGTAAAAAATCCAATGTTTACAAGCATTTGGAAGACGATAACCTATAGTTGCCAACAAGCACCTCAAGGGCCAAGGTTGCAACCTCAAACATTCAAAACATATCAATGTTTTTCAAATTGTCAAATGCACATTGCCTCACCATAAGGAAATTTGTCCACGGTAAAAAAGTTTGCCCAAATGTGCAAATAGACCAATCCAAGTGATCTATCAATCAATTGTGTATCCTAAATTTAATGAAATTCAAGTTAGTAAACACTTGTTCATCTTTGAGGGAAACCAGGGAAACCAATACTTTGATCATGGAAATATAAACCAATTAAACATATTTTGCAATATTGCAAGAAGTAATAAAAGAATCTATGATCACCATCTTAGTGAATGCATAGTTGAATGGTTCACTTTTGGTGTCACAACAGTCATTTTTGCAAGTTGCATTGTGCTTAAATGCTTGTGGCAAATAACATAATTTTGAATTTTTCAATTAAAAATTGGTTGTCCATTAACATGGTGATTATGAACACATTTGTAAACCTATATTTTGAGAATTCATTCATTATTAATAGTGAATTTTTTAACTTCAAAAATATGAATTGGTTGATTAATTGGATTATTGATAAATTGAATAATTCATATTAAATTCCATTCCTAATTATTTATAGTGATTAAATATACTTTGAAAAATAAAATCATAAAATCACTTGAGAATTTTTTTTCCTTAAAATGTTAACCAAAGGGTAGTTATGAACTTTTCAAAGGTCAAAATTGAACCTTATTTTCAAAAGTCCTTTTGAAATGGATTTTTTTTCATTTTTCAAAATAATTGTGCTTAATGAACATGTTTTAAAATCTTTATTTTGGCTTTCATTCATATGAAATTTAAAGGTTTTCTTTTACGATTTTAAAATGGCATCCATTGTGCCAAGTGACATTAAGGACTTTAGATATAGGTTTTGAGTTAGGTTTATGAGGTTTCATAGGTGGGTGAGAAATGGTAATCAAAGATTACAATATTGAAATCTTAAAAATTTACAACCATGTCCATTTGACCATTTTAAAAAATTTGTTATGAACTTGTATGGAGTCTCTATTTGCCAAAAATGAACCACTCAACATCCATTCACCCCTTCACATTTTATTGCGAGGATTGATAATATCAAGAAGTCCCAAAACCACTTGCACATTGTTTTTCACCATCATCTTGAACATGAATTTTTTACACATCCAAGTAAGATGCACAAAAAAGTTTGTTAAGGTTGTAGTCACAATAACACATACACAAGTAGTTTCAACTAGTGTTTAGTTTTGTGTATCTAACATTTTATAAAAAAAGAAAGAACTCCAAATGGAATTTTTTTCACATAATGTTATTTTCAATGTATTGGTATATGTACGTTAAAAGTTTGAAATCAATCTAATGAATGATAAATACCCAAAAGCATTTTGAAAACATTGTAACCAATGTTTTTAAGCAATAAAAGGACTTGTAAATGGACTTGAATTTTTTTGACAATGACATATTTTTAGCAATTTTTTTATATAAACCATAAAATAGTAATGTGATGAGAATTTTTAATATTTTTGAAATTTTTTTTCAAAAAAATCCAAAAAAATCTTAAAATAAACACCCAATAAGCAGTCACCCAAAGGGGCAAGTCCAATTCATGATATCCTATTTTCACCTTTAACCATTTGCTCAACTTCCCAACTTGCATATATTTTGGGGATCAAAATAAAAACTTCACATCATTTAGATGATTATTAGAAGACTCACCACAATTTACAAGTATTTAGAATGGGGGCAAACAATATATAATGCTTCATTGATCACATGTTGTGGAAATTGAACTCGTAACTCTTTAACCAATTTTGTTGTTATATCCATGCATTGGAATTTCACACCTTGCACAACGTGGTAAAAAATAGGTAGACTAATCACATAACATGTCAACTTTTTGTTAAAATTGCAAGAATTCACCCATATGTAGTATGCTTGGCATAAATGCCAGTTGTTATTAATCCTACTATTGAAATTAATGATCCACTTCAGTCTCATGCTTACCATCCACAAGAGTTCTTGGGGGGATATTCTTTTTTAAATTAAAAAATACTTGAGTAAAATCATAAGGTACCATATATTGTTGTCAAATAACAATTATAATTTAATTGGTTCTACAATAGGGTTAGTTTAATTCTAAAAACCAATTTAAATATGGGGTATGCTTTAACCTTTAATATTAAAAATAAATAAATACATCATATATATCACATATTTAAGTATTAGGTATAAGTTATTAAATGAAATAATGTTAATAATTATTATTTCAATTAATAGTATTTGTAGATCAATAATATTGGTAGGTTATTTGGGTCCATTCATAGTGAAAGGAGCCAAATCACTTGTTGATTGTAATGAAAACTACACCTCTAGTACTTTGAAAAATCATCAATAATTATATATAAAGAATTATTTGTTCATATTTTGGTGTTTTGCTTTCTTATTCATGAGATTGATATCCTAAAAATTTGGAGTCATTTTGTTATGTTATTAGAGTCCTTTGTCATACACAAAACACTTGTTGACAAGGTTCTTTTAAGGACTATAAAATTTGAACATGATTTTTGTTACTCAAATGTTCACCAAATGTTCTCAATTTTATTATGGGTTCTAATATATTTCGTAAGAAGGGCCACATGTGTTTATATTTTTAAATGCATATGTATTGAATCCTTTGAACGAATGTTGTTAATTTTGATTTTGAATGTCCTTAGTGGTTCAAAAGGTTCAAAATTTATAATCATGGTTTTAACAAAAAGTGTACATTTGACTATAATCTAGGTCCTCATGAGAAAATAATAATTTTATTCATAATATGGGTCATGTTTGGTCTCAATTTTGATATCTAGTCCATAAATTACATTTAAAGTACAAATCTGGTATTTAATAAACTAATACATGCAGTACATGTGTAAAATGCAGTCCTTGGTAAGGATTTTAACCTTGGTGCATGTGGCTCCTTGTATTGTGAATGGACCCATTTTGCATTTTTTTAGTGAAAAATGAAAATTGTGACTTGCCAAACATGTGACTTTCATTGATTAATGTTAGAAATAGCTTTAGTCATTTTTCAAAATATTAATGCGTTGGTTGCAAGTTGTTTTTACTTTGTTGCCTTGCTAAATGGACACCATTTTGTTGAAAAGTTTATGCATCATAATTGTCATGTATGCTTTGACATGCTCCTCCTATGCACCACAATATATGGACTAAAACAACACCTAATTTGGATTTTGGCAAACTTTTGTGCTTAATATTTTTATTATTTTTTATAATATTTAATTGCAATTTTTTGTGAAAGAAATTATATGAGATGAAATTGGATTTTGTTCATTAGGGAATCTTTGTTGGTGAATCTTGAATAGTTTGTCAATTCATATGATCATTCCTTTTGCAATACTTGTTTGATTTATTAAAAGACATCACAATTTTGCAATGTGGCCATAGAATGTGTCTCTAGATTGCTTCCTTGAAATGGGTGCCCATGCTTAATGAGTCACCAACTTTAGATATGTTATTTGTGTTTTCCCTTCATACATTCATTCTAGATTTGAAGAGAATATGTACACTATGGACTTGTGGTATCAAGCCTCAATGACATAAGGTCATGCATAAGGCTTTTTTGTTTGCAAAAGATGTAAACTAATGGAAATCTACAATAATGTTTTTGATAATGTTGTCCTCTTCTATACAAAAAGTTCCAAAAATTGTCTTTCTTGATCAAATATTAAAACTAAAAACTTAAATAAATATAATTTTTCAAAATTTATTGCAAAAAAACTATAATTCAATTTAATATGGCTTAAATGTGTGCATACTAGAAAATTATTTAATAAATTTAAAACATGGAAAAAACTTCCTTACATATGCCCCCCCAAAACAATATTTTGTTTGACACAAGTGGTGTAGAATTTTAACACTTAATGTCCCCCTAGGAAAAAGTTTGAAATGACATAAATGAATTGAAAGTGGAGGTAATAGTTGGATCCATGAACATCTTGTGCAACTTGGCTTTGCCTAGTTGAACTACTTGCATCAAAGTAATTAAAAATTAGATGTCATGGGCTTAAGTAACTTGCTTAATAAGGTTCTTCACAACATGTAAATAAGGTATGGTATGCAAGGCTCAAGAGTGTCCCAACATTAATAAGAATTCCAAATTGGAGTCAAGACTTTCATTTTTTGGACTATCCAATGCCATCTTTAACAATAATGAAAAATACTTTCACAACATTATTTAGAATGGGTTCAACATAGAAATCTAACAAGTCTTAACATTGTTTGAAATCTTCAAACCCTTGAATGTAATTTCCAAGATCTTCACTATTTTTGTTAGTTCCAAATGTTTATTCAGAAAGTTGGAACAATGCTTATAAAATGACTATAAAATGATTGATAGTTGCCAAAACTAAAAGGATTTGGATAGCCAAGTATGTTTAGTGTGCCATACAATGGACACCAATCATAAACAAAACAAACTAAGCTTGAATTTGGATGGTAATATTTGTGTGACAACCTTGCAAAAGAGTAACCCCTTCAACACCAAAAGACAAATACCTCCTAGAAAATACATCTAAATTTTGCATATCACCATTTTTCAAAAGAGCTTGTATGATGACCATCTTCAAGTTGGTTGGATTAAAACCTTCCATTACACGTTCCAAGGACAACAACATGGGGACCCTTGAACAATTCTAAATAATGTACACATAGATTGATAACCAAGATTGGTTATCAATTAATGTCATTTCATCATAAAACAAAGCGACATAATTAATTTATGCACTGCAAACTCAATAGATTGCATCACTATAATGGTGTAAAACTTTAGGCATTCCCAAACTAGAATTGTCACACCAATGTTTTTTAGGGCAATGTTTGACCTTCTTCAATTCAAAAAGAATGTTGATGTTTTCAAAATTTGTCATATGCTTCCAATGGGTTAACAAGTACAAAATGATAGCAAAGTGCACAACTTTTTCTTATTAATTGGTAGGCATAGATTTTATTTAAAATTATTTTTTGCTTATTTAAAACAATTCAACTTAAACCTTCAATAGTACTTACAACACATAATTTATTGTTTCCATTCATTCAATTATATCTATAGATTTTATTCACACGGTTTTCTTATTACAATTATTATTACCTTATTTCTTAAATTCTAAATTATCCTAGATAAGCAAAATCTATGATCAGAGTTCCATGATTCTCTTAAAGAACAACACAATTTCAAAATATGTTCACTGTTTTCTCATTAATATTCTATGTCTTCTTTATTTGAAATTGAACATATCAAACATTTGTAGTGTAAAATGAAGAAATAAAAAATGAAAAACATGAAAATTTATGGTTCATAGCCCAATAGAACTGTAAGCCAAATATTTGCACATATTTCTGTTCTCTTTCCAACAATTGATCTTTAAGTCCATTTCTATGTATTAAAACAAAACAATCTCCTAATCGTCATCAAAGTTCAGAACTACATCCTAAGTCTAAATTTCCTTCCAAAAGTAATTTGAAAATCAAACTAATGAAATGTATTAATCTTGTACAACTAAATACCCATCTTCATTTTGCTTTGTTAAATTTCTGATATTTACTTGGTAACATAAACTTTGAAATCTTGATGGACAATAACTTGTAGAATATAATTACATGGGATTTGGGCAAACTAAACTTCCTTTTTTATGTGTTGACAATTTTTGGCTCTTATAAAACTCCCCAACTTTCACCCTTGGCATAATAAAAGTGGCTTTTTGCCTACCTACATGTTTCAACAAAAAATCAAATTTGGGGATTAATAGTTTTTTTCTATTTTCAAATTTGGAATAAATTTTACACTTCATGTAGGTTAGTAGACCATCATTGTCAATTAAAAAATCAACCCATGACAACCATGCTACCCAATTGGCTTAGAACTTTTTTTCAAATTCATATTTTTGTTTGTTCAAAACAAATTCTTCGATTTTAAGCACAATGTGTTCCAAATTTACAAAATTTGTATCAATAATATTATTTGATGAAACAACATTGGCAAGATCAGTAACTTGTACATGTGCTTGAAGGAGAGATTGCTCAAGAATGGGAGTAGAAAATTTAAATTCAAATAAGGCCTTGTACTTGAAATCTAGAGGTTTTAGTGGGGCAATGAAAACCTTACAAAATAAAACAAAAAAATATCAAGAAGATCAATGATCAAACCTATCAAACTCACAAGTCAAGGCTTCAAATTTCAATGTTTAAGACCATGTCAATTCACATATTATAAATCAAGAATTGAAAATGAAAACTTGAATAATTGAACTTTTTTACAAGTCATTGCTCATTGTCATGGGCTATGAATTTGTGACTTGTGGAGTCTCAATTTTGGATTTTGGACCCTCCATTGCACCAGGCTTGGGGTTGCAAGGTGAAAGTTTCGGAACTAGACATTGCAATGATATAGCCACCCATTGTGATTGATTCATTGTACTTGAGGTGTTGCAACACAACATTAAACAACCCCCCACCATGACCTACTGAGTTATTGCACTTGTTCTAGGTGTTGTAGCACAATAGCCACCCATGATCCATTTCCTTTCAACAAATCAAGGGCTACTCAAATTCACCCACCCATGGGCCCTAATAATGCAAACTCATCATTCCATTACGACACCATGCAACCATGCTTAGTGTTCATGTTGTTAATGGAAAAAAAATGTTGCAAGGCTCATCGCTCCAAACTTTATGATGCAGCTTGTTACAATGTGCATGCAACACATTTGAGTTTCAAACTTGAATCATGCAAAGCTCAAATTTTTTTTCAAAACAATTACAATTCAAACAAACTTGTAAATTCTTGGGTTCCTTCAAATTGCACAATAGGCTTGTGAGTCCCTTAAAGTTGTAGCTTGCAACTTGCAAGCTAGTTGCTTCACGCTTGCAACCAATATTACACTTCTAGTGCACTTTGTACTTTTCATGTTCATGTGCTTCCAGCTTGCAACAATTTCAACCAAATTTCATGACATTTACGTTGATCACATGTGCAAAACATTTTTGAGAGCATTTAGGTGTTAGGAATGAAGGTTAAAACTTTAGAGTCCAAGATTTGGATTCCATTTTCATTAGCATTTTTCTATTGGCAAAATATCACCAATTGGTGAAAAAAAGGCTTTTGACTTCTATGTAGGATTTTATTGAAAAAATACCTTCAAGTTCATCACATTTTGAAATAAAAGGGGTGGAAATTACCATTTAAAAACTAAGTTTTTACAACTTGCCAATACATACTAGGGTTTCAATGAATTTGAACTTTTTTCTCTAACATGTAGCCATACTTGACTAAGTCCTCTTGTGTAGCATTGTAAATCCTCCAACCTCATGAAATTGAAGAAGAAACCTTGATTTTCACAAGTCTTGAACTTGTAATTGTTAGGTCTACTGCACAGAGGTAAACATCGTCCATAGAATAACATTTTTTTTGGCAAATTTGACAACCCAAATTGCGCCAAATGACCAAACGGCCTTGGATGGTGATTTTTTTGGTGATCTCTTGTTCCTACACAACTTGAACTTTAAGCAATCTCCATTACTAACATATAGCTAGTTCAAATTTTGGCTTTGGGGTTTCTCCTCTTTTTCTTGGCTTGCACTTTGGCGAATTTTTTCAAAAAAAAAATCACTAATCTCATGGCAAGAGTGGACTGGTGTTTTCTTACACAAATTTTTGATGCAACTAAAGTGGTGATCATTCATAAGAATATGTTGAAAAAGTGAGGGTCATCCCTAGGAACATTTAGCCAAATCTGACAATAAACCAGATATGAAGGACATATGTTTAACCATCCTTCTATACTTTGGGCTATATCATAATACATATTGAAAACCAAAATAGGCTGGAGTGGACAGAGGACCAGCACGTACCAGTGTTCTGTTGCAGGATGGATGGTGTGTGCATAGGAAACACTTTTTGGTTGTAGTCCTGTCCCATACAATGGTTAGCTATGTTGGAACCATCTACATGCATCTACCTACCTAGTAGCCACCAGGTTACCTACTTAACTACCTGCATAGCAACCACTTACATCCCCTACCTATTCACCGCGGCCTATGACCATTTAATTAATTAATTAATTAAGTAATTAGTTTTTTGGGCACACAACAGCGGCCTATGACCATTTGAGCAAGAACATTTTCAAGTTACCATCTTGTAGGCCGTTTCAAGGGTCAAAACTTTTTTTGTTTTCCTTTCTTTTCATCCATCTACAATATGATTATCAAACTTTTTCCTCCATTGACAAGAAGTCTATGAAAGCTTTCATCCATTTATAAGAAGATTATACAACTCTTCATTCACACACATGAAGGTTTACAATTACACGGGATAGCATTTATGTAAAGGTTTTGGCTATCAGTGGGTCTCCTGTCCCCAGCAATTGCTGAGCCACAACAGCAGCATTGCACATTTGGTAGCACCCCCCGCTCCATGAATGCTTATCTAGTCCATAATGAGCTCTGACCAGAGCCTATTTTCTCGAGCATTGCACTGTTCTGTGCACAGTGTGGATCATGTCCTCCACAATCAACACTTTGTCTTACATAATAAGGATCAAAAGTAAGTAAGTGTTGCTATTGCTTGTTGGGTTTGAAACTCATATGATCTCAAGGAAGTAAGAGCTTTAGTGCCAACTAGCAACCTACATCTCAATATTTACAATAATGGGACCCTCTGTAGTATTTGATTAATATTTTGCACCACGTTTGCCAAACCCTACATTGAATTGCCCAAGGTATTGCACCCAGATAGTGCTGGGTAGAGAATACTTAGCATATCCCATTAAACACCCCACTATGAAGTTTGCAAGTGTCAACTTGCACAGGCTTGTTAGGGGATATCTAGCATCTTCTGTTAAGCATCCCCCTAAGAAGTTTGCAAGTGTTAACTTAACTTGCACATGACTACACAATTTGCTGGGGGGGAGGGTTGTAGGGCGTGCAAGATGAATTCTTTTGAATTTAAATGTCCTATTCCTGGTTCCATACCCACATAAGTCAAAGGACCAGTATTCAAACAGGCAACCCAGGCAACCTCACTGACCCATGGTGGTGAGTGAGGTTGTATACAAGCTGCCACAGACACAAACTTCTCTTCATTGTCACTAACAACCTCCCAAAGGTCAAGGGAGTTTGAGAGCATCTCGGTGAAATGGGCCACACTCAAAGATCTGTGACCCTACTTGCCAACCCATTGATTCTTTGTAAAAAGTGTGGATATGTCTTGCACAAAAGTCAAATGGAACCAAAGGGTCCACTTGTGGAACCCAGGGTGCACTTGTTTGGCCAGGGTGAAACTGAGCCTATGCCTGGTACCTTCACCTTCTTGAATGAGGCCTCTTATTGGCATATATTTAACCTTGGAAGTGTTAAGTTTGGAACTGGAAACCCTTGATTTGGTCTTAAGATGGGGTGTTTAGTACTATGAAATGCTTGCCTCGTTATTATGTTTTATAACGTATTCTCCAGATAAATTGCAAAATTTTGAGTAGTGCTTTGTGTTTTTAGTTTTTACTCCAATGCCCAATTGACCTCATGTAGACTCCCTTAGGAAACCCTTGCAATATCTCAAAATTGCCAAGTGATCAACTTCCCCATCCCACCTCTCCCCCTCCTTTTGTCAACCTATTTATGTTTATATATATATACCTATGTCCCCCTATCTCTGTCCAAATTTTAAGACATTTGTTTTAGGGATTAAAAAGTGGTTTCCTTATTTTGTCTCTCGCATGGGTCTAATGACCAAATGCCTTGGAATTTTTGAATACCTATGTGAAGATGAAGACACATTTTGTCCCTTTGCTCTTTCAGGAGTTTAAAGGCCATAGAACCTGTCCCACTTGGATCATGTCTTGCCTATCCAAGTGGAGGAGGCTTGGAG
>Ga0209208_10009948_pt1 | contig 12436 bp, 10 predicted proteins | sample S1TSphfallax_3_FD_187694 | JGI IMG/M metagenome (GOLD analysis project Ga0209208, IMG submission 187694) | Host-associated microbial communities from peat moss isolated from Minnesota, USA - S1T2_Fd - Sphagnum fallax MG (SPAdes) (version 2) | ecosystem: Host-associated > Plants > Peat moss >...
ATTCGAACCCCATAACCGGGCGCTTTCCTGCGGTTTAGTTCACCGCGCGGTTGCTTCGGCTGGCGGATTCAGCCTGATCTCGCTTGCCCTCCATCCTTCTTCCGCCCAGCCGAAGCAACCTTTATCAATGTGTTTGCGCTGGCTGGAAACCTGAAATATAGCCAAGGGCTGGCATCCGTTGATTTGAAAAAAACGGACAAGAGCGGCGCATTTGCGTTCACGAGTCTTGGGGCGGATCGTTATTTTCTGGCTGCGCCGTGCCTGAAATCTGACGGCGATGATGATGGAGGCATTCGAGAAGATCCTTTCAAGGGCTGGAAGGCACGCAAGGCTTCGCAGACGGCGATGTCGGGGCCGATTGTTTTGCTTCCTGGAGCGCGAAGGCATGTGGAGCTTCGCTTAAGGAATGTTCCTCAGTACACAGTGGGAGGGACGGTTTTGCTTCCGGTTCACCCGAAGTCAATTCTTGATTACGCGTATGCCGACACGGAGGTGACGGCCACTCCGGTGGATCCGGCGGTGTCTGCGGTGGCCGCTTCGTTGAATGGTGATGCGTGCAATTGGGATGGCAGAAGCGGCAGGTTCCGCTGCGACTTTCTGCAGCGCGGCGCGTACAGGCTGAGGTTTCGGTTCAGCTATGACGGCTATGACGAGTCAGCGGATGTGGTTGTTTCGGTGGGCCAGCGTCCCGAGATGAACGTGGTTGTGCAAATGCCTCAGCCAAGACCTAGAACTCCGGTTGAGAAGACCGGCTACCTTCGTTTGCATCTTGTTTGCGATGGTTTCAGGACTGAGGGCAGAGCCGTTGTCGAGTATAGTCCGCGGATGTACTTCATTGGGAACTTTTGGGAATTTCATTGTCTGCCCGTCAACACCTGGCCGATTGCGCCGGGGATTCATGTGCTGTATGCTTCCGATGCGTCGTATCAAAGCGGAAATCATCAGCGCGAGATTGAGTCGCTGCTAAGACAGCATGGCGTTACTGTCACTGTTCAGCCGGGCCGGACGGTTGACCTGACTCCCACTTTTTTGAGCACCGATGAGGTGATTAAGATGGCGCTGGATTCTCTTCAGTGATGGCGCGGTTATTTGCCTAGCAATGCTTCGTAGCGGTCGCGGTGCTCGGCTTTCATGGCGGCGGCGGGGATGTCGAGTTTCATGATTTGATCGTCGGCTGGCTTGAACGCGGGCCAGACGGGCAAGCCTTCGCTGTTTGGATTGCCGGTTTTGGCGAAGTTGGTCCAATAGGAGGCCATGAGGTTCGCCAGTTGCTTGTCGGTTTCGCGCCAGGGCAGGTCTTTGTAGGCCAGGTTGTCGAAGACGAACTCGATGTCGGCGGAATGATAGGCTCCGCGCACATCGGCGGGCGGGGGCAGGACGTGCGTGAACCAATAGCGGTAGACGGGCGCATCGCCGGTGGCCACTTGGGCTTCCAGCCACTTCCAGGTGGCGAAGGCAATGAACTGATCGCAGGCGAGAGCGGCGGCGGAAGACTTGGCTTGGTCGAGATCGGCCGCCGGGTAGACCTTGAGAATGGCGGGCGCGCGGTCGCCAAAGGTTTTCTGGACGTCGGCGGTGAAGCTTTCCACGGTGGCTTTGGACGCGGCAGCGGTTCCGCCTTCATCGTGGTTCCAGCCGGCCAGAAGGGGCACGTGCGCCTGCTTGCCGGCGGCGTAAATGTCGGGGACCGCGTCGGGCAGGAAATAGCCGTCGATGACGGGGACAAAACGTTCCGGGTTGGGCTTGATGGAGGCTTCCAGCAATTGCTCGGCCGTCATGGCGCGCATTGCGCCGATGGTTTGCATGTGCAGAGAATGGGCGAATTTTTCGTTGGCGTTTTCGCTGGCTTCGAGCGAGAGCATGGGCAGGCTGGTGTCGGAAAAGGCAGCGCCGCTTTCACCGATGGCGCGCGCAAAGAGGCCCTTGGCCAGCGGCGAGGCCATCAGCTCACTGACAGCCCAGGAGCCGGCCGATTCTCCAAAGATGGTGACTTTGGCGGGGTCGCCGCCGAACATGACGATGTTGTCCTGGACCCATTGCAGCGCGGCCACCATGTCCAGCAAGCCGTAGTTGCCGGCCGCGTGATGGCTGGACTCTTTTTCAAGCCCGGGATGGGTGTAAAAACCGAAGATGCCCAGGCGGTAATTCAGGCTCACGACGACGACGCCGCGCTTGGCCAGATTCTCGCCGTCCTGGCGCGGTTCGGACGAGCCGCCCGCCGCGAAGCCGCCGCCGTGAATCCAAACCATGACGGGCAGGGCGGCGGTTTCGGTGACGGTGGGGGTCCAGACGTTGACGGACAGGCAATCCTCACTGGGGCCGGGATCGCGGAAAATCATGTCGTCGAAAATTTTGCCTTGCATGCAGCGCGGGCCGAACTCTTTGGCATCGCGCACGCCTTTCCATGGGTCTTCCTGCTCTGGCGGACGCCAGCGCAAGCCTCCAATGGGCGCGGCCGCGTAAGGGATGCCTTTGAAGGCGTAAACTTTGCTGGCCTCGTTATAGGTGCCCAGCAGCTTGCCATCCCGGAGCTTCACCTGCGGCTTGGCCGCGGCAAAGCTCATGCCCACCAAAAGTACCAGGAGGCCGGCACATCGCAAAGTTTTATCCATCGCACGCCAGTTTAGTACAAGCTTCGAAAAACAGCGCTTCCATTTGGCGCGCAAAGCCGCGGGTGTCGCAGACTGGCGAGGCTTTTAGCTGCTCACGGGTGAGCCTGACGGGATTGCTGGCCAGGCGCATGGCGAGTTCGACATAGGCGTCGATGTTGGGGGCGACCAATTCGCCGAGTCCGGCGGCGCGCAGCAGGGAGGCGCTGGTTCGGGAGGCCCAGCGGTCACCATGGAACGCGACCACAGGAACGCCTTGCCAGAGGGCTTCGGTGGTGGTGGTTCCTCCGTTGTAGGGGAAGGTGTCGAGAGCGACATCGATGCGGTCATAGGCGCGCAGGAATTCGAAGTGCGGCGCGGGCCCTTCCAGTTGGAGACGGTCCGGGCCGATGCCGAATTTTTGAAAGCGGGCGGCGAAGAATTCGCGGTTTTGGGCTGAGCCCAGAAGCTTGTTCTTCAGCAGCAAGGAACTGCCAGGGCAGGCGTGCAGGATGCGGCACCAGGCTTCGATGACTTGATTGGTGATTTTGTAAGCGGAGGCGAGAGAGCCGAAGACTTGTCCGCCTCGATTGACGATGGGCGGGACGGGATAGTTCACGTCGAAGGTGAGGTAGCTGCCGGCAACGCGCAGGATGGCTTCGGAGTAGAAGGGCTCTTCGGCTGGAGGAATTACTTCGGAATCTCCAATGAGATAGTCGAAGGCGTTGATTCCGGTGGTGGCGTACATGTTGAACCAGCCGATGATGACGGGCGCGGGTTTGCGGGTGAATAAGGGCAGGCGTTTCATGTTGCTGTAGCCGTTTAGATCGACCAAGACATTGACTTCGCTGGAGGCAATCGCGTCCGCCATTTGGTCGTTGGAAAGATGGGAGGTATCGAGGTAGCGGTCATCGGGGTGGGCGCGGTAGCCGTGGCGGATTTCGCAGGCGGCGCAGTCGGAAAACAGATGGACTTGGACAGCGCGGCGGTCGTGCTGGTTGATGAGTCCCCAGACCGGCTTCATCCAGTTATCGCGCTGGAAGAAAGATGAGACATAACCGATTCGCAGGGGCGTGTGCGGGCGGGAAGGCGCGGCGGGTCTCGAAGTGGCGGGCGTTCGGCGAAGGCTGAGTATTTCGGCGTTGTCCAATTCTGGAACGCCGGGCGCGATGACGGCCAGCATGGCTCGCGATTGGTCGCTTGCGCAGGCTTTGAAGTGTGAATAGGCTTCGCTGACCAGGCCTAATTCATAGAGGGCGAGGGCGAGGTTGTGGCGCGCTTCGAGCGAGTCCGGCTGTAACTCCCAGGCGCGGGCGAAGCATTGTTTTGCGGCCGCAAATTCGCCTTGGAGATTTTCTTCGCAGCCCCAGCCATACCAGGCGCGCTGATGCGCGGGAGCGAGTTCGATGACGCGCTGGTAACTGGCGATGGCGCCGGCGTGATCATTCAGCGCGCTTAAGGCCAGCGCCAATGCGTGATGATATTCGGCTTGGCCGGGGGCCACGGCAATTGCCCGATTCAGCAAGGTGCGCGCTGCTTCGAAATTTCGGGTCTGGAAAGCGAGGCAGCCGAATAGATAGAGGCCGTCGGCGTTTTCGGGATTCAGGCGCAGCAGTTGGCGGTAGAGTTCGGCGGCTTCCGAGAGTTCGCCGCGCCGGTGAGAGGCGAGAGCGCTGTCCAGCTTTTCGTTTTCTTCCGGCATTCATTCGACGATATAGCAGTGGTAATGTTGACTTCACGATGAGGTTCTTGCTGGCACTGTGTCTTCTTTTGCGGACAGAAGACGACGCGCACGCGATTCTGCGTCAAATTGGGCAGGCGGTGGGCGTGGCGCTGAGCCGGTCGGACAATTACATCTGTTCGCAGGATCTTTCGCGCTTTTACTACACCATGGTCTCGTCGGAAACGGTGTGCCGGCAGCCGCCGGTGTTGCCGTCCACGCCGATGATGCTGGAGGACCGGCTAAAGCTGGATGTGGCGGTTTCGCAGGGCGGCGAAATTTATTCGTGGCATGGCGAGCGGAAATTTTCGGCCAGCTCGGTGGGCGAGGTGGTGCGCCAGGGCCCGATTTCGTCGGGCAGCTTTACCGGTTATTTGCACAATATTTTCGGCGAAAACGGCGTTGAATTCCAGTTCAAAGGGCGGACGAAACAGGACGGCGTGGAGGTGTTTGCGTTTGATTATGAGGTTCCGCTGGCTTCGAGCCATTACGAGGTTCAGAGCGGCAAAGGTTATGAACGCGTGCCGTTTCATGGATCGTTTTCCGCGCGCACCGGCAGTTTAGAGCTGTATTCGCTGACGGTGACGGCGGAAGGCGACAAGCTTTCACCCAAGACCAATATTTGCGCGGCGGAAACGCGGCTGACTTACCAGAACGTGAAGATTGCGGACCAGGAATCTCTGCTGCCGGCTTCTTTTGATTTGCTGATTGGCACGCACGCTGGAGTGTTCACCGAGAGCAAGGGGCGTTATTCCAGTTGCCGCGAATATCGCGGAGAATCGACGGTGTCTTACGACACGGACGACAATTCCAGCGCCGCGGCCAAGCCCGCTGAATTGCAGAGCGAGCCTTTGAACACCGGGCTGGTGCTGCCGATTGTGCTGCGCACCGAGATTGACGAGGACACGGCGTATGCGGGCTTGCCGGTGGAAGCGACGCTTCAGCATGACGTGAAGATTCGCAAGGGGGAGAAGCTGCTGCGCGGGGCGACGCTGCGCGGAACTTTGACGCAGTTTCAGATTTATCATCAGCCGTCGCATGCGGTTTCGCTGAAGATGGAGTTCAGCAACATCACAGACGGCAGCAAGCTGTACCTATGCGAGGCGACGCACCTGCCAATGCAGGAATTGGTGCAGACGTCCATGAGCCGGGGCCGACGAATGGCGCCGGCGGTGTCGACGATCAGCGATCCGGCGGATGGTTCGATGTTGTTTCAGGTGAAGCATCTGCATCTGCGGAAGTATGACGCGGAATTTATTACGGTTGCGCCGCTAAATTAAAGCCACTAATGCGGGGACAGTCAGCCCGTTACACTCGTTAAAAACCAGTGTAACGGGCTGACTGTCCCCGCGTTAGTGGGTTGGCGTTAGTGGGTTGGCGTTAGTGGGTTCTTGCCTGGAGGGCAAAGGCGGCGACGCGATGCAGCTTGCCGTAGTTGACGGTTTCGGTGCCGTTGGGGGCGATGTGCCAGAGCCAGCTTTCGTGCCAGTCGAGTTCGTAAGAAGGCAGCCAATGGGCGAAGCTTTGGTGATTCAGCACAACGCCTTCGAGCGCGGGAATGGCTTCGTAGGTGATGCCGTGGTCGGCCTGCCAGCCTTCTTCGGTCCAGCGCAGCGGCGGGTCCGCCGATTCATGCCGTTGATAGAGGCGGCCAGTGTATTCAATGTATTCGATATCGCAGATGAGCAAGACGTGGCGCGCTCCGCTGGCTTCGAGCGCGGCCAGATGCTGCTCCACCAGCTTTTGCGAACCGGGCTGAATGGCATTCAGCCATTCCTGCTCATGCGCCTGGACGAAACGCTTGCCGAAGCGTTTTTTGAGGAGCGGTTCCACGGCTTCCTGCCAGCCGATTTCCAACTGGCTCAAGATGTTGAGCGAAAGCAAAGCGTCGCTGGGCGCGGAGTAAGCGGGGGCGGACTTGAGTTCGCGAATGAGGTTGAGCGTTTCGGGCCAAGCGCCGCGAAAGTCTTTCACGGTTTGACGCCAGTTGGCGAGACAGTTCGTGATGTCGGTGATGACCGGCTCGACAGGCTTGTTGAGGCGGCTCCAGCCAGACATCAGCAGCGGATTGGCGTCCACCAGGCGAAAGCTTGAGAATTTTGGCGAGAGCGCGGCGGCGTTGAAATCCAGCAGCGGACCCGCGCCTAAGACACACAGGACGCCGCCGCCAGCCGTCTGCGCCCAGCGGGCCTGAGCGGCGCGGGACCGGCTGAGGTGGGCAGCCCAGTGAGTGGAAAGAGCCCGGGCGCGGCGTTCCAGGCCAAACCCTGCACGAATATAGGGGGAGCCGGGATGCTTCCAGCGCGCCGCCAAATATCGAAACAGCAATGAGTCCATATTACTGACGTGGAACTTTGGCGCGGCGAAATGCGTAAACTCAAGAGGGCCCATGCCAGAAGAAAAAATCAGTTCCAGCGCTTCGTTCTGGGAAGCGGCAAAGATTGCCGTGGATTCGCTGAACAAGAGCAAGCTGCGCACCTTTCTGACTCTGCTGGGCGTCATTCTGGCCACCAGCACGCTGATTGCCGTGATGTCTTTTGTGAACGGCATGAACGTCTACATCGCGACGAAGCTGTCCGATATGGGTTCTGACGGATTTCGCGTGGTGAAGATTGCTTTCATGACGAATTGGGACCCGAAGAAGTTTTTGGAGATGCAGCGGCGCAATCCGGTGATCAAGCCGGAAGAATATAACTTTGTGAAGAGCAACGCGAATTTGCTGAGCGACCTTGGCATGGAGAGCTTTCGCAGCGTGACGGTGGGGCACGCGGGTTTGAGCATGACGGGCGTGAATCTGTCGGGCATAACGGCCAACATACCGGGGCTGACCAACATTCAGGTGGGCCAGGGGCGGGCCATAAGCGAAGAAGAAGTGCGGCATCATGCGCCGGTGGCGTTTATTGGAACGGACCTGGTGAACAAGTTTTTTCCCACTTCCGATCCCATCGGCAAAACGATTCAGGTGGATGGCGTTCCTTATGAAGTCATTGGCGTGGCGAAGGCGCAAGGCAGCGTTTTTGGCCAGTCGCAGGACAGCTTTGTTTATGTCCCGCTTTACAGCTATTTCAAGACTTATGGGGTGCGCGGCGAAATTCAGATGTTCGGGAAAGCGATTGACCCGACGCGCATCAACGAGGCCGAAGACGAAGTGCGGGTGCTGCTGAGAAGCTATCGGCACCTGGGTCCGGCGCAGGACGACACGTTCGGCATGATTGGGTCTGACACGTTGGCTGGCGCGTGGCAGCAACTCACCGGCGCCATCACCGGCATGGCGTTTGGCATTGTTTCGGTGTTTCTGGTGGTGGGCGGCATCGTGATTATGAACATCATGCTGGCGGTGGTGACGGAGCGCACGCGCGAAATTGGCATCCGCAAATCGCTGGGGGCGCGGCGGCAGGATATTTTGAACCAGTTTCTGGTGGAGTCGGCCATTTTGGCTTCCCTGGGCGGACTGCTAGGCGTGATGATTGCGTTTCTGCTGACGGTGGTGGTGCGCCATGCGACGCCGCTGCCCATGCAGATGCCGCTGGCGGCCGTGGCTTTGGGCGTGGGGTTGTCGGCAGCGACCGGTTTGTTTTTTGGCATTTATCCGGCGCAGCAGGCCGCGAAACTCGATCCGATTGTCGCTTTGCGGGCTGATTAAACTCATGAATTTTTTATCCGCTTTTCGAAACAACACGATGCTGGCGCTGGACACCATTCGGGCGCACAAGACGCGCAGCCTGCTGACCATGCTGGGAGTGATTATCGGCACCGGCACCATTATTGGCGTGGGCGCTATTTTGACGGGCTTTGACGGCGCGGTGACGGGGGTGCTGAAGAGCTTCGGGCCGAATTCGATTATCGTTTCGCGCGAGCCGGCGTTTCGCACTTCTGATTTGACTCCCGAACAACGGGCGCGCCGGCAACTGACTTACGACATTTCCGACACTTTGCGCGAACATTGCAGCGCGTGCGCGAAGACATCGGCCATGCTGTTTCCGAACAAGATTGTCATCACCAAATACAAGGGCAACGCCATTTACGACACGCAAATGCGCGGCGTGGAAGCGAGCTTTGCGGAGACCGGCCAGATTGACATGGACGAAGGGCGCTTCTTTTCCGAATTCGAGGACAAGCACAAGGAGCCGGTCTGCGTGATTGGAGCAGACACGCAGAAGAAGCTGTTTGGCGAGGAGAACCCGATTGGCAAGCGAATTAAGGTGGACGGCAGCGAGTTTGAGGTGATCGGCACTTTGAAGCGGCCCACTTCTTCGTTCTTCGACAGCTCAGACGAGCGCGTGATTATCCCGTTCTTCGCCATGCAGAAGATGTACCCCAATTCCAAGGACATGGCCTTGATGGTGACGGCGGAGGACAACATGGTGCCGCGCGCGCTGGACCAGGTTCGGACGCTTTTGCGCATCCGGCGGCACGTTTCCGCCAACAAGCCGGACGATTTTGACATGGCGACGGCGCAGCAGATGATTGAGCAATTCCGCCAGATTACGGCTGTGACATTTTTGGTGATGATTGTTTTAAGCTCGATTGGCCTGCTGGTGGGCGGAATTGGGGTGATGAACATCATGCTGGTTTCGGTGACGGAGCGGACGCGCGAAATCGGCATCCGCAAAGCCATTGGGGCGCGGCGCGCCGACATCATCACGCAGTTTTTGCTGGAGGCTTCGGTGCTCACCGGCATGGGCGGCGTGGCGGGACTGGGGCTGGGCTGGCTGATTTCCGAAGCCAGCCGCTTGATCTTCCCTTCCCTTCCGACCGCGGTTCCGGCCTGGGCGGCGGTTGCCGGCATCGGCGTTTCCGTGGGCGTGGGTTTGTTTTTCGGCATCTGGCCGGCCAGCAAAGCGGCGAAGCTGGACCCGGTCACGGCCTTGCGGTACGAATAAACAGCTTGCGCGTGTCCAGGTGAATGAAGCGCGCGCCGTTCTGGCGGGCGGTTGCCACCATGTCTTCCGTGCCTCCGGGACCGTCGCCAGTTGCGCCGTCCCACAAGGCGAGCAGAATAAAGTCTTTGGGTTTCGGGGCCAGCGCGGATTCAATCATCCAGCGGTTGCTGCGCGCCCATAAACCTTGGCTTGAGTTATCGGGCATCACGTGCGGTTTCGACATTGCTGCCAGGGCCTGAAAACGCGCGACCCAGTTTGCGCCGGCCGGCGCAACGCTCTTGCGGATGAAATCAGGCTCGGGCAGGGCGAGCAGAATCTGGAACGGGATTTCCAGCTCGCGGCAGACCTCCAGAAACAAGATATCGCCGCCGTTGGCTGCTCCAGAAAATCCGATGAGTGGCGCTTTGCGGCTCTCGGCCGCCAGAACTTGCCAGATCACCGCGCGCGCAATGGGTTCGGCTTCGGGGGGGAAGCGTGTTTCCTTGCGGTCGCCCGAGTCAATGCGATGGCCGGTGAATAAGACTGAATTCATTGAGCGGGGAAATCTCCGAAATGCGCCAGGTTCACTTGCGCTTCGGCGTTCGTTTGGCCGATGCGGGTCAGGTTGCCGATTTGGTCCACGGCGTCCATCTTCTGCACTTTATGCGGATCAATGTCGGACAGTTGCATGGCGGATAATCCTTCTTGCGAAAGGTCCGCGTTATAGCGCGTGTATAGAAAAGCGCGGCCCAGGTCTTTGGTCAATGGCAGATGAGGCGCGCCCTGCCAGTCTTGGCCGGAACAAGGCTCGGTGATGTCGCGGCAGGTGAGGTCTCGCAATTCCCGGTCGATGGTTGCGCCATAAGTGCAGCGGCCAATCTGGCGGCAATTGATGTCCTGCTCCACTTGCACGCCGTACATGAGAGTTCCCGGCAGGCCCACCAGGTCTTCCGGAATGTTAAAGTTTCGCTTGAATGTGGGGTTGTCGGCCGCGCCCGTGCCGATGGAGACAATTTGAAGCAATTTTTCACCCTGGGGCCAGCATAGCTGGTAACTGGGATGGGTGGCCATGCGGTAGAGGAGAAAGGCGGGATTGTTATAGGGAGTTATGCCGCCATCAACGAAGGTGTAGCTATGCTGGGCGTCGAGCTGGACATTTTCGGGAGGGAAATAGACGGGCGCGGCGGTGCTGGCTCTGACTAACTGCCAAAGGGGAATTCGGAGGTTGCAGTCGGAGCGGGTTGGGTTGTTGTAGATGGCCTCGGGATTGGAGGAAAGCGGCCAGGGAGAATCGGTGGTCATGTTGCGGGTGACCACCAGCAAGAGGCAGCGCAAGTGTTCCGGCATCAGGTTTTCGTCGCCGAACATGCTTTCGAGCATCGCCTGCAGCGGGCCGGATTTGTACAGGCTGTTCAGGCGCTCCAGAAGATTGGAGGAGGCGAACATCTTGGGACCGGCATTGGCGTAGAACTGCTGAATTTCGGCAACGGACATGCCGCGCGCCAGACAAGTGGCGATGATGGCACCGGTGCTGGTGCCGGCAATGTAATCGAAGTAGTCGCAGAGACGAAAGGTTTCATCGGCGTGGCGGGCTTGGCGCAGCAGCGCTTCCAGGCGCGCCAGAAAGCCCAGCGTGATGACGCCGCGAATGCCGCCGCCATCGAGCGCCAGCATCTTTCTGGGAGCGGGTTTCGCGTAGCGTTCGGCCAGATGTCCCCACCATTCGGGATGTCGCACACAGTTCATAAGCAGCGATTATTTTGGCACAGGTAAGCTGTTAGTACATGCTTTCCCGACGCGAGTTTTTGCAGACCTCCGCAGCACTGACTGCGGCTTCCACGATGGCAGCCGACTCGATTGGCCCGCTGCCATCGCCGCAGCAAATTGCCTGGAGCAAGCTGGAGTATTACAACTTTCTGCACTTCACCGTGAACACGTTCACGGACCGCGAATGGGGCAATGGCGATGAAGACCCGAACATTTTCAATCCAACGGCTTTTGACCCGGACGCCATTTGCGAGACGCTGCGAGATTCCGGCAGCAAGGGCGTCATTCTCACCTGCAAGCATCACGACGGCTTTTGCCTTTGGCCCACCAAGACCACGGAGCATTGCATCCGCAACAGCAAGTTTCGCAACGGCAAGGGCGACATTGTGAAAGACATCTCCGAAGCGGCGCGACGCCATGGCTTGCTGTTTGGAGTTTATCTTTCTCCGTGGGACCGCAACCAGGCCACATACGGCAAGCCGGAATACATTGATTTGTACCGGCGCCAGATGCGCGAACTGCTGACCGGCTATGGCGAGCTGTTTGAAATTTGGCACGACGGCGCGAACGGCGGCAGCGGCTATTACGGCGGCGCGAACGAGACGCGCAAAATTGACAAAACACACTATTACGATTGGGCCAAGACGTGGCAGATTGAGCGCGAACTGCAGCCGCATGCCTGCCGCTTCAGCGATGTGGGGCCGGATATCCGCTGGGTGGGCAATGAAAAAGGGATTGCGGGCGAGACGTGCTGGGCGACTATTACACCGCATGAGCCGAATGGCGGCGATCCCATGCCCGGCGATGTGGTGGAAAGCGAATTGAACACCGGGACGCGCTTTGGGAAGTATTGGATGCCGGCGGAATGCGATGTCTCCATTCGTCCGGGGTGGTTCTGGCATGAGGCGGAGAATTCGAAAGTGAAAACTCCAGAGCAGTTATTCAACCTTCATTTGGTCTCGGCCGGGCGCGGGGCGAGTTTTCTGCTGAATGTTCCGCCGGACCGGCGCGGCTTGCTGCATGAGAGCGACACGGCTTCGCTGAAGGCTTTTGGAAAGCTGAAGCAGCGGGTGTTCGGCAATAATCTGGCGGCACATGCCCAGCGCGACGGGCTAACCGTCAAGCTGGGCAAGCCTGAGACGTTTAATTTGGTTCGTCTGCGCGAAGACATTGCGAAAGGCCAGAGGGTGGGCGCGTTTTCAGTGGAATATGAGACGGCCGGCGGAAGCTGGAAAAAATTCGGTTCGGGAACCAGCATTGGCATGGGGCGTATTTTAAATTCGGACACGCCGGTGACTGCGGACCGGGTGCGGGTGCAGATTGTTGAGAGCGCTGCGCCGGCTGTGATTTCGGAGATTTCGCTTTTTGCCAGCTAGCTGCTGCCACGCGCCCCGGTGAACTAAACCGCTTCGCGGTAGCCGTGTGCCACCTTGCGTTGAAAAACAGCGGGTCGTGGAAGGTAGGTGGGCGCAAGGCACTCCTTACACTGGAAGTCCGGT
>Ga0209208_10009949_pt1 | contig 12434 bp, 1 predicted proteins | sample S1TSphfallax_3_FD_187694 | JGI IMG/M metagenome (GOLD analysis project Ga0209208, IMG submission 187694) | Host-associated microbial communities from peat moss isolated from Minnesota, USA - S1T2_Fd - Sphagnum fallax MG (SPAdes) (version 2) | ecosystem: Host-associated > Plants > Peat moss >...
TATAGGCAAAACTACCAACCTTGAAGCTCCTTTTTTATCTTTTAAAAAAAATCTATATTGTTTAAATTATTTGTTGCAAACTTTCACAACAAAGCTCCATCCTAAAGTTTTCAAATGCATTGTTTATGTTTATTTACATTGCAAGTTCATGTTGTATTATCATGAAGCTTTGCTACACTCTTTGCATTGTGGCAAAGGTTGATTGCATTGCACACATTGTGAACTTTTTATATATAATAAACATAAGACACAATGATTACATTCACAATGAGTACATGAACATTTATAATAACATTTCCAACAATGTTTAGCATGTAACCTTGCAAAAATATTTTTCATATCCAAGTTTAATTATTTAATTATTTGCAACCCCACCCATAAAATTGAAATTGGGATAGAAAATAGGTGGGGGAACTACTGATATCAAACCGCTTGGGTCAATCATTATGATAGGCCAATCTTAAACACCAAGCAATAATCAGATCATATTTATTACATTTTTTTGTGTAGGTGCACGTTGTTGCACTTTTTACTAGCCACCGTAAACTTTGCAATTATGTTGAACCAAAACAAATTTCTTGAATTAAATTGGCATATTTTGACTTTTCTTCATCCAATTTTATTGTGTAAGATCACATATGAAACATTGCTAAAGATGCTTTAAGGAAGATTAAGATGTGCAAAACCATAAATAAAGGCAATTTATAGGTTGGAAATTAAACATTTTGACAAAAGCATGGAAATTAAGAACGTCACTTGAAGTTCATCAAATGCGAACATTTTGAACATATAACCTAGAAGGAGTTGACATATGTGTGCATGGACAAATGAAACAAACTAAATTCTAACTATAATAAACTTTACAATTACCACAAAGGAACTAAAAATCACACATCATTTTGGGAATTGGCCAAGAAGAAAAAGATAGGTATCACTTACCTAGCCAATTCAACAAATATATTTATTAAACAATTAAGTTGTTTCAAGGAAAATGAATCATAAATGCACCAACTCGTACGATGGACTTGCAAGCTAAAGGTGATGCTAATTATGTTACATTAACAATATTAGAGTTTGATACACAAGAGAATGAAAATATTGTAGATTTGTCTCCTTCATGAAAGATCTTTTAAGTGATCAACATCCAACACCATGGCAATATGATGCACACACACAAAAGTGAACTATGTGAACCTAAATGAATTTAATGGTAGTCCTCAACACATCCCCTTTGACTTAAATTTTTTTAACATTTCAACTGCATCTATTGATTTTACAACATTTTCAACAACACCAATTGCACTTGGAATTACACAAAAAAAACATAGTTGTTAAGTGTAAGTGAATGAATGCATTCTCACCATTGATTGAAACAATGAACAAAAACATCAAATGGATTGTTGAAGCCATGGACCAAATCAACCTCACATTCAACTTGAAAACAATTCAAGGACACCATGTTCAACTTGACCATAGCTAGGGTTTGATTCCACCATGAACAAGATTTGGTCCATACATAATAATATACCAAGTGATATCACATGCCAACTTCCATGTTAATGAATTTTTTTGAGTTATAATTAATGCAAACTGATGTTCAGAATGTCAATATCAAGTCAAAGTCTATTGCCAAGGTATTATTCAAGATTGATTTTTTGATACATCCTTGAAATCTTTGCATTTTCCAACTCCAACTCAATTTAATTTTCAATTACTTATTATGCATGCACCATGAAGGCTTCAACATCTAAATCTTTAACATCAACAATATGAAAAATTGTGTTCATTGAAATCACGTTGCCCTCAATTATAGTTCAAAAAACACCTATTGTGCAAATATCCATTGGGTATTATCATTACTACGTAATTATCCCCCTAGAAATACATGGAATTAATAAATAAATTGTCACATCAAAAAATTAGTTAATTGTAGTATAATTACAAATAAGTTGGAAATGAATATTCAATGTGGTAATTTGTACCATTGTACATACATATATAGTCAACCATGTTTGATTTTTTGAAGAGTTGCACTATAGTTACATGTGACAAATATTTTAGAATTATTGTAAATATGCCATTGATGCAACAATTATGTTGCAATTAATGTATGATGTACATACATGTAATCATATTACATGTTTGCATTTCCACCACCCATTATGGGATACATTTGCAACTATAATTGACGCACTCCCAACTCCTTGAAAGACTCAAATGTGAGTCCAAGTACAAAACAACGAAAGAAGGAGGGGTTGAGGCATGCTCCTTAGCTCACAGAACTTTGAAGGGTAAAGGGGCGTGTTGGAACTTCGGGATGGGACTAGGAAGAGTTGACAAGCTTCACTCACTCACACGAGCCTGCACACAACCCACACAAGGTGGTTAATGCATAGTTGGAGCACCTTTGGTACTAGGACGAGTCACGAGTAACACGAACACCCAAGACTCACCACGGTCCGGACTTGGGGGAAGCCACCACCTTCCCCCTTATAGTATACTCTGCACCTCTCTACGGGGCCCCCATCCAAATGGTTTTTCTCTCCCGGGACTCCTGAGTGAGAGTCTCGAAATCGCACCAATCGGGACTCCCGCGACTTTGGAGCCCCATAACTTTGCGATAAGACTTTAGATCGAAGTGTAGTCTAAAGCAAAGTTGTAGCTCTCATTGAGAGCTTTCCAATGGTATGTTGCATGTTGTCTACAGTTAAGTAAATTGGGTCTATTCCCGACATTTTCTAGTCGGGAGTCAAATTGGTAATTTGACTCCCGACCCTTCTTTTGGCCATATCTTGTGTTTCAAATGTCCAAATGAACAATGTGAGCCCATTTTAAACATCTAAGTTTCAAGAGCTTTTCAATGATATAAAGAATGCCACAAGCCATTGAGTTTTGACCCCTGAAGTCGTTCTCTAAAATTTCGGGAGTCCATCGAAACTCCATCTCCCAAAGTGGGAGTTGCCCTGGGAATGTGAAGGTTCACTCCCTCACACTTTCTTACACTCCCGGGAGTATGTGATGTGACTCTTGAGCTTTTTCTTGGCCCGCAACCTTGCAGCCCCTTTTCCTTCGTCGCAAGCCCAAAGTTAGGGTTGTGACAATAATTCCCATTGATATAATGAATAGGGTCATTAGTGTGCCACTATTGAACTACTAGTGTTCAATTATGTTGTGACTATAAAATAACTATTTACACCTTAATAAAGATACAAATTCATATGTAATAATATATGAAAAATTGTTATTTCAACAATTTGACTATTAAACATTCACTATGTTTGATAAATTTAATTATTATGAATTTATTAACTATATTAATTAATTGATTATTAATTTGAATAAAGAAGTATAATTCATATAATTATTTTTAAATTAATTAACTAACTAAAAAATCATTCATCAAATAATAATTAAATGAATATTTATCTGAATTGGGGATATTTAATAATGAATTAAATGGAATAAATAATATAATCATTATTTCATCAATAATTACCATATCATTCTTGATTTAAATTCACTGAAAATTAATTATTTGGGGACATACAATTAATTTAAATGTGAATTTAAAAACAATGCATCTACATTATATTAAAAAATCAATTTGGGTATACATATGGATATGCTTATTTATACCTTGATGTTTTTTACCCAAATTCATGTTTGATTTTAAATTTTTAGTGATGATTTACTTCTCAATAGATTATAAAATGTTAAATAATATTTTAATTAAATAAAATATTAACTATTAATATGAATTATAAATTAGTTTGCTTCAAATAATTAATTTGTTAGTTACTTCAAATAACTAATAACATTTTTAAAAATCTTAGATGATAAATGCCTAATTATATGAATTTACATGATAAAACAAACACAAAACATGTGGGAAAGTCTTTATATAGTTGCAACTCAATTTGCAACTAAAAAAAACTAAATTATTTAACCCATATGTTTGATTTTTGAATCTCATGTCACAAACTATACAACTTAAAAATGTCTTGTTTTATCTTTTCACATTAAAATACATGTGCCATTTTGGAATGAGCTCAAGAAAACTTAACCTTAAATGCAATACATAAAATAAAATAAAAATATTTAGACGACTATTTTGTAATTCACCTAGTCTTGTACTTTCCTACCTACCTACCTACATAAGTATTTTGGTCTTATATTTTTACCTACCTATGTAGGTATATAGGTTTTTACTAATAGGACCTATCAATTTACCTATGTATGGTTATGTACCAACTTGCCTAACGATATATATATATTCAATTTAATATGCCATGACAATTTTTTTAATTGCACCATGTGTCATAATTTCAAACCATCATTAACCATCATAATAAATGATGGAAATCAATATTTTTTTGAATAATAATTTTTAATCCAAAAAAATTCATAGTGTCAAATTTTAATGGATGAATGCAAATTAGTAACATCAACATGATGTTATGGTTGTAATTGTAATGGAATTAATTGCATAATAGTTGAAAATGAGTTGTTTTGACAAAATCGCAATTGAATTATGATGAGTTACATTGTATATATGATGAATTGTAATTATTGCACTTCATGCAACTTGTCCAATAACACTCACATCATATAAATACTATGAGTTGCAAGTCATCATTTCAGCTCAAAAATTAAGTTGCAGGGCCAATTATAAAACACTTTTTTTTTTTCATTGTGCAAAAACCATGTTGTGAAAGATGTAATAACAAACCATCACGTTGAGTAAAAAAAGGTTATGCAAATTCAATTTAAAAAACAACCCCCTAATATTTTTCTTTCAAATCTTAAATGAATTTTTAACAACATTTTACCTTAACACAATTGTTTATTATCTACCATTTTAAATATGGTATGGTGCATGTTCTTGATTTGTTTGTGAGTGATCATCAATCATGGTAACAAAGACTAACCCTTGTTGCCAAGAATGTAAGGTCATGTATGTTTGTCAATTTGATACAATTGGAACAAATTTTTGTTGAAAACTTTATGTTACAAGTTCAAAACACATAAGATGCAAGTGTCATTCATTGAATTAGGCATACCTCAAAAAACATCTCTAAAAATATTTAAATTTCAATGTCAATTATAAAACAAACTTTATGTTAACCCTAAAGTTTGAACAAACAACATTTCCTTATAACTTGTAAAGCAAGACATTAAAAAAAACAAAAGGTGAACAAATATGCAACAACAAAAAATGAAACAATAATCTACAAGAAAAAAGTTGCACATGGTGTTTAAGAGTGGATATAAACAAGAACTTATCATGCATTAAAAAAACACGAAGCACAAAGTCACATGTAAAGTCAAGTAAAATCCTTGTTGCGTGGAATTGAAGAACAAATGTAAATGCAAAGAATAAGGACTAAAGAATGATCAAAACGTGAATGCAAATGTTAAGAATGAAGAACTCATGAAGAATGTGAAGAATGTTAAAGCTAAAAAATGTGAACAACACAACCTTGTAACTACATGTCAACTTGTTAACTTGTGCATGACCTTCTTTTCTTGAATGGCAATATGGTGAGAAAGGTAAAAAATGGCCACTTCCAAAATGATGATAATGTCAATAAGTTTAGTAGGTTGGTTAGGGTAGAGAAAAGTCACATTGTGAGTAATCATAGGTAGTTAACAACATTTTTTTAAAAACCTTAACATCTTCTTATACCTAACCCTATAAACCTTAATATGTGATGATAACTAACCAACTTTTCGTTTAACCTACTTGTATGTGTGAACATTCTTGAAGTAATGTGAAGGCAAAATATGAAGGTTTTATATGATAAGTTACCAAGGTAAAGCCTTGGTATTAGAACAATTCACATTTGGGGAACATTAAGAACTTATATATGACCATAGGAGGGATACTTAATGGGCATGTGTGGAGGTTAGCAATTGTATATATTAATCTATCAACCTATTTGGATAACCTTACATCAACTGAGATTATTATTATGTAGTTTATAACTACATTTCCATTTTCCATGTGAACATTGTACAAGCCCACAATCTAATAATAAAATAATCACTTCAATTGTTTGATTTGGGAAAATCTACTTGAATTGAATAATAATCTAATTTAATTATAACACTTATATTTGCGTGAACTAAAATCAACAAAATTCAAAAGCTTTAAATCACAAGTGAAAATAACTTTTGCCATAAATGCAATGGCACTATCATGTAAATTATCATAAATTATCAATAGAAAAATATTTTTTATGATTATTTAAAGGTATTTATAATGAATTTAGAAATATTTGACCATTTATAAATCATAACCTCAAGTTAGTGGACAAATAAGGTCAACATTCAAAGGTCCTTGCAAATATTTTCCCTATTTTTACAAATACAATTTGGTGATCAAATCTACAAATTCCTAACATAATTCTTAAATAAGTCCATATCTAGTTTGGTTATTGCAAATTATGAATGATATATTTCATTCATATGTCAATATAAACAAAAACTACTCAAATGATTTTATTCACATTAATTAAAGTTTCAACTAATAATCCATGCAGTCCATTATTTTTGTAGATTCACATTTATTTTAGGAACAATGGACATTATTATTACAAAATGCAACAATTTAAATGAATATATCCAATTTTATTTCTCAAATAATATCCTATAACAAATGAAAATGTGCAATATCACACAATTTGAAAGGTTTTATAATATTATCAATTATCATTTGTTGGTATGAGGGGTACATTTCCTGCTATTTTATGATCTACCACATGTAATTAAAACTATTTGTTTAGGGATATTATAAATATCGTTAAAGTCACACCTTGTCCAATGCCAAATGTGATGTTTATTTTCTCATTTCACCCTAGTTTTTTTTTTAATTCAAGAAATTAGGACTCAAACTTAAAATAAAACATGAATACATCTCTTGAATTGCAACTACACCTTGTTTACTTAAGGGGTCTATCTACCTTTCTACCTAGGTTGAAGTTTTACATACCTACTTACCTAGGTTATAACCTGCCTTCCTACTTAAGTTTCCAACTTAGTTACCAACCTATTTGCCTACCTAGGCGCCCATCATATCAACCAACCTACTTGCATACCTAGGTTACTTACCCTCGTACTTAAACCTTCATCCTACCTACATTCTTACTTAGTCTACATGTATATCTACCCATGTTACATAAGGTATCTATCTATGAACCCACCTACTTACTACCTACTTAAACTACATACATACCTAATCACCTAGGGTACTTACCCAACCATGTTACTACCTATTTGTGGTACTTAGTTACTTATCCAAGATAATCAAATTACCTACATAAATCACTTAGTGCATGCCTATGCTACTTATTTATTCAGGCTATTTATGTAACCTAGGAAAATAGCTTGGAAATGTTTCTTTTGTTTACATTGGAAGCAAACAATAAGGAACCAAATTGATTTGATATCAAAATTAGTTGTTATTTTCAATTTAGTTTGGGCTATCTTTAGATATGGTTTAAAATTGATCATGTCACCATTTAAGGTCTTGCACCCAATTTGGGCCAAAGTAACTATGTACACCCCATGTTTGTGTTACTTAAAATATATATCAATTATTTTTAAAAACATAGAATATTTGATAACATATTATGAAATATTTAGTTTTTATGGTACACATATTAAAGTTATTCATAAACTTAAATGACTTTCATAACCTTGTTTTATTTAAAACTAATATTGCAACTTGAACAAATTATTTGAACTTGTAAGGTATACAATGTGTTCCTTGCATATTATTCATGATAACAACTAAGTAGGAGTGATGATTGGTTGTTGGATGAATGAATCCACCTACAAGACAAAAGGTCAAATTAGTGTGTACATGTCCATATTAAACTAGACATGAAAAAAAATTGCAAGGTGAAAGGCCATTATTTTTATTATGTTAGTAGATGTTGCTAATGTCACTAAATATGTACATTTAAGTAGTGTGATACATCTGGATATATAACTACTCTTTTATTTCTCCAAATAAAATCTAAAATTAAACATGTCATTATTTGAGCTCAGCCTTTGAAAACCTTTAACCTATATACTTTAATTAGGTAGCATGTGATTTTTTTTTTAAATAAAAATTTTGCACTAAAATAAAGGACATCACCTTACATATTGGTTACAAATTCTAATTAAATTTAACATGATCCCTTCATTAAAAACCAACTTGAACATGACCCTATATTTTGGTCTCTAATGCATTTATTGTGTCCCAACTTGCTTAGGTTGATAATCATGTATAATTTGATGAAATAACCAAAAAAAAAAAACCTACACTTGTCAAATATTACAACTAAAGAAGGGAATGAGACATATAACAAACATTATGATGTCAATTTGATCATGGATATGTTTATTTTCAATTGAATTGTCCAAATATTCCTTTTATTATTTCAATGTTTATCTGTGGTCATTCTTTTTACATTTTTTTGATGTTTTTGTTTTAAATTGTGATGCTTCTGTTGCATATCAAATGCAGTTTTTGTCTTCTATCAAAATGTTTTTTTGAATGTAATGATTTTATTTATTTATTTATTTGTTGCCTTGATTCTTTTGTTCCTTAATTCGAGGTCTTATGTAAAGTGGGTTGCATTTTAATCAAGACTTTAAAAGGTCAATTCAAAAGATGTTTCATTGCATTGAATTTTAGGTTGGATATATTGCTTTAATTTTCTAGCTTTGTTTTTATTTCCTTATCATGGATATAACAACTTTTTATTGTTGGTTGTTTTATTATGTTCATCAAGATGTTACAAACATTTTATCCTTCACACAAAAGCCGCCTTTCCTTCCTTTGACTTAGTTGAGAGTTAACATGTTATAAACAATGCAAAAGACTTCATAACCCCCTAGTGCATACTTGTTACTTTTACATTACCTGTTCATTATCTATCAACTTTCAAGTTCTAATTTGAATTGTTGGATGAACCAAAAAATTTAGGATGAGAAAAAATATTTTGGTTTTCATTGTTCAAAAAGTGAAACCATCAATTGCTAAACAAAACATGAAATACCATAAATAATTTATTATTGATATTCAAATGGCTCATTGTTTTGTGCTAATTTCAAGCTTGTTCAAGGTATTAATCTTCTATTTGGAGTGAGTTATTTGCCATGGTAGATTTACTATTTGTTTTCAGCGTTTTGTGAGGTTGCGTATGTTATCAATGTCACGAGTAGGTTTGGAAATTATTTTTGTGGCCACGAGGTGTAGAAATGCAAATGGTTATGGAACAAATATTGGTGCAATTTATGAAGTGTGTTCAAGGATCAATTGGTTACCATGCCTTCAACCAGGTGCCTATGCAAATTAATATTATTATTTCAAAAGAGGACATGGCTACAACGTTAATGTAACCCAAACTATGGTAGATTATAACAAAAAATTCACTAATTGGTTAGTGGTTTTCTTGGGTCAATCAATGATGGTCATGTCTTGTAAATATGATTTATGTACAAACATGCACAATATGAAAACTTGTTAGATGTAGTCATATGCATAATTTAAATGGACCATTCTTCCATACCTAATAGTTGATAAAGGATATCTTATAATTTCATGGGTCATGACCCTTTCAAGGAGGAGGATTAACATTTTTAAAAAAAATACCTTTACAACAAAAAAAACACAAGCTTGAACAATTTATGAAATTGACAATGAAAATATTTTAAAAAATTTATTGGGAAATTTGAATTTCATGTGATTTTTATACTTGACATGCTCATTCATGCTTACATTTTACAAAATGTATTGAAGTTAAAAGGGGAAGATCATGTGCATAATTGATTGATAATCAAAAAACAATTTGTAACAAACCTAACAAATGTGAGTTGTCTTCACACTAATGTGTACCACCCAAGGCTAAATTTGGTTGTCATGTAGCAAATTTGAATAATCCTTATTTGAAACCATAATTGAAATACATAGAATGAAAAACCACTTTTTTTTTCTTCGCATTCATTTATTTGGATGCATCAATTGCACATTTGAAATTGGAAGGGCTTTTGATTTTAAAAATTACTTGTTGAAATTTATAATATTTTCTTTTTTGTTCTTAACAAATTCTTTTATGACATTGTAAGATAACCATTTTTTGAAAAAAAATCTTTCAATTGAACATTGTACAACATTATGATTCACCTTATGAAGCATTTCATAAAAATTGAAATTTTTTGCACACATTTCATTGCCCAAAAAAAAATCTTCTTTTAATTTGCAATGATTAAAACATTTTTCTTAGTATAACTTAAGTTGGAAGTGCCTTGCATCTAATGAATAATGAACCAATATGGTATGGCATTGATGGTCAAGAAAAAATAGGACATCAATTTTGCCAAGAATTAAATGTGTAGCTTAGAAGAAAATGAAATATCACATGAATTGAAATGCATGTTTTAAAAATCCCTTTGCATTAAATCAAATCCATTGCATGTGATTTATCATATATTATAATTATGCCATAAGATTTTGCCATATTCTACAAGTTTGGCATCAAATATTAAAATTTTCACTACTACAAAATGTGGGTGCAATTTACTAGTCCCCATTCACTAAATTAATGAATTCACTACTTCTTCATTCGTCCCCATTCACTACAACCAATGAATTCACTCTAAATCCAATGAAATCATTTGGCGTACATGGACACATTTTGTTGTAGTGTTTATACTATCAAGTTCACAATATGTACAAGTGTGCCCATATTTACTAATGGTTTGCCATGAGGTCTACCATTTATTATAGGTCTACCATCTCTATAATGCATTTGAAAATGTATAATGTTTATACAATGTTTGAAAATTTAGCATATTTACAAACTTGTTAAACTAATTCAAATGCATATCTTGTGTTTGATTTTTTTTCATCAACAACATTTTTCTTTTGAACAACATTTGGCAAGTCTGGTTTCAATTGATTCTACAAGACTTCAGTGGGGCAAGGAATATATTTGGTTCACCATGTGCTATTAGTCGATGGTCCTCATTGTGTCCATTGTTAGTTGATATTGGAGGTGTTAGATTTTGATATGGTGTGGGTTTCATGGGGAGTCATTGGGTGATCAAAATTTAGATCGACAATATCATTATGGCATTCATTAGGAAAAAATTGTTCATTTTTTGACCAACCATTTTTCAGTTGCATGTCATTTTCAAATATGTTACAATTATATATAAATAAATTCCATGTGGATCCTTGTGGTTACCAAATAGGTCAAACCATCTATTAATTTAGTAGATGTATGGTGTTGAATGTTGATTGAGGTTCAAATTTTGAATTTTAAAAATAATTAATTCCTAGTTGACCTATAGTTGAAACATTGATTGGGAGATGACATCATGCGATTGCCATGGTCTACGTCATCAATGTGTGGCATCATGTCATGGTCCATGTCATTGATATGTGATGATATATGATTGTAATAAAAGTCACATGTTCAATTAGTTTGGTAGTTTTGTTTTATGGATGGATATAAAAACCAAATTAAATGGATGAAACACTAAGTATGTTGCAAGTTTTGAAAAAAAAACTTAGAATTAATTTTCCCAATTTTATTACAACTTTGTCCCAATTTTGCCAAAAGCATTATGTCCTAACTAGGTTGCAACTCATGCATGACAACAATCTTGATTAAAAAATCATGGATCTATTAAACTACAATAACAAAAAAACATTTTTGTATTACAACCAACCTACTTAACTTATAATCTACCTTCCTACCTACCCTAATTCACAACCTACCTTTCTACTTAACCTAAAATATAAGTTTATGTAACTTGCAACCCATTATGTACTTAATTACCTACCTATTTAACATACAACCTACCTATATAAACAAGCTAGACATGTAGGCTAGTGGGTACTATGACCTTTGGACATTGTGAAGTACCCTGATTTCTTTAAATCGTATTTATTTTGAAAAAACATTATGTTTTAAATAGTTGCACGTTGTGAATGTAGCTTCTCGCGAAGCCATTTAGGAGATGCATGCAGCCTCAAAGGAGGGCTTCTTCATCACAATCTGCGCATTGCTACCTGCTAGCTGGCATTTGCCACACATTGTTCTTCAGATTGAATAGTGTGCCTTTCCCAAACAAGATGGTTCTAGCAGACGTGTGAGTCCTGTAAAGGGCCTCCTCTTCCTTTTTGTTCATTGGTTTAATGAGGGTTGTTGTGTTGAAGGGGGGGGAGATGGGTGAAGAGGTTTGTTATGTGGGAAAGGTAACCAAGGAAATACGTTTATGAAGGGCGTGCTAACCCTAACCCCCTTACCCCCAAGGAGGACAACCGGACAAACAAACACCTAAAATATTATATACTAGTGTGAACCCGGTGCATAATGCACCCCGTCGATCCCCCCCACCCGATCCTTCGCATTTCCCACTCTGGTTCACTTCCA
>Ga0209208_10009950_pt1 | contig 12434 bp, 9 predicted proteins | sample S1TSphfallax_3_FD_187694 | JGI IMG/M metagenome (GOLD analysis project Ga0209208, IMG submission 187694) | Host-associated microbial communities from peat moss isolated from Minnesota, USA - S1T2_Fd - Sphagnum fallax MG (SPAdes) (version 2) | ecosystem: Host-associated > Plants > Peat moss >...
GATATTCATAAGGTGGTCTTAGAAGGCAAAGTACCCAAAAGGACCATCTCATTTTATATTCACTTGACCCCTCACTTAAACAAGTTGTTGAAACTCAATGACACATTCATATTGAAAGTTTGATTTTATTCATAGATAGATACAATACAAAGGTATTATTTTATGCATAGAATGTCAAATGTGAACAAGTTTAATGATTCCTACCAAGTCCTTAAAAAAAATCCAAGACTTTGTTGCATGGAAAACAAAAGTTTAAAGACTCATAAGGAATGTTTAAACAACTTTTTTTGGTTCAAGATTTTTACCACAAACACCTTATGTGTTAATGAGTATAAAATGTATGAATGTGACAAGAACCTAATGCCCTATTGCAATGTAAAAAGTTTCAAAAAATCAAATTTCTGGGAATTTTGGGCCATTGATAAAACATGGCCCACATTGGAAAAAAAATTATTATTCTCATTTTCATAAGGAAAATAATAGATATATAAAATTTCAGACAAAATTATTCCATTTGACATGAAAAAAAAGGGCGAAACATGAGACATTTAATGGGAAAAATGAAAAAAAAGGTGAATTTGGAAGTCCCAAGTGAGTCCTTATGTTTCAAAGGGATACCCTAATCATGGTTGGACCCTAGATTTGATATTTGTTTTTTTAACAATGTGGATGGGTGTTATGTTTTTGGAATTGTTGGTTACAAAGTCGTTTTTACTTGAAAATAATGTAATTAGAAAATAATGGAATATGATATTCATGCAAAAAATGATCATTAATTTGTTGCATCTAATGGCCATAAGGTGAAGTTTATCCTATCCACTAGGTTGCATAAAGTTCTAACTTAAAATTCTAGTCTTAAATTAATTAAATATGTGTTTAGGCCACTTCACTTGAGTTAGGTAGTTTAATTGAAAGTACCTAAGGTAGGAGACCAAGGTTTGTTTTTAACCTAGGCCATTTAACCTAAGTTAGGTAATTAGGTTAACTAGATTTGGCTATGTTGACTTTTGGCTAAACAAGCTACCTAAATTAAGCTAGGTTGACTTTTGTTCATTTGTGATGACTCATGTGTTCATGTGTTTATAGATTTTTAACACATGCCATCCATCTATCAAGGCATCTATTGTAACTTTTAGTTGAATAAAATGATTCGGTTGACTTGGCATGCCTTTTACATGTCAGACCAAGGTCAATGATGCCATTGAATTTCAATATTATAGTAAAATAAAAAAACATAATTGATAAAATGACTATTCTTTGTAAGTATATGTCTATTGTGGCTAAATAGGAAAAAATGACACGGGTTTAACAACTCAATAATCACTAGTTGCAAATGTTCTTTTAAATTAATACATAGTTATAAAGGCCAATCGCAAAACCCAAAATGTGTTGTTGTGCAATAAACTAATGAAATATGAGAATTTGTCTATTGATGTTTCTATTAACACATGGTTAAGGTGAAATTATGTCATGTGAAAAACTTTATCACTAAGGCATTGATGGTGTAAAAACCTTGTATAAGACAAACAAAATTGAAATGGTACATTAAACCTAAAAAGATCCCTAGAATAGCCAATTTATGAAGGTTGTTTGTGAGACAAACACACCACTAAAAGCTCCTTGCAACTTATGAAGAAACAAAAGCTAAAAACTTCTTAAAATTGGCTTCATTCATCTGTGTATTGTGGTCTAATCTAAACTCCATCAAGGGGTGAAGCTACTTGTACTTTGTCACATTCACTTTAATTGGTACTAAGAAAATTGTGTACAATTTTATTCTTAAAATGAATGAAATACTTTCTTGTTGAAGAATTATAAATACATGTTTGAACATTAAATAGGGAAGATTTTAAAAACTTGTGGAGTGACAATGGAGGTGAATATGTGTCCAAGGCTTTTCATCATTTTTATTCATAACAAAAAATATTCAAGGCAACAAAATGGAATATTTGAGGAAAATAACTACATGTTGGTGGAAAATGTGCAAAATTTTAAGCATGTTATGCAAGCACACCTAAATCATTTTGGCAAGCAAATCAAACTATGGCAACTACAACATGTGTGTGAAGGCATGATAAAATATACAAAAAAAACTATGCATTGCAAAATCCAGTTTGCAAATGAATGTTTTTGACACAAACAAAAATCTTTGTATTTTTATAAGTTTCATGTAGTTTAAGGTAAGTTGAATAAATGTTTTTCATAATTTTAGTATTAATAAAAGCAAGTAATAGGTATTTTCCAAATTGACTAGTTAATATGGTATTGAAATCAAATTTTTCATTGAAACTTTTATTGAAATAAATATGCATTAAAATAGGTATAAATTTTCATTATTTATTCAAATATATCATTTTTTTAAAAATTACATTTTCTTTCTTATCTAGAAAATATTTGGCACATATTTTTTTTAAAAGTTAAATTACAAAAAAAATTGAATAACTATTTTCATTTAGAAAACCTTATTGAAAAAAGGAATTAATTAATGGACATTAGGGTCCAAGTATGGTTGGGGTGTCAAAAAGAATTTGTAATGAAATATTTATTGGACCCTTTGATTGGACATGTTTTTTTAATGACACATTCATATTATAAGTTTTTTTTGTTTCATAAATGTATACATTATTAAGGTACTATTTTATGGAAACCATTTTTAATTTCAACAAGTTTGAGGATTCTTGACAAGCCTTGCAAAAAATATCAAAACTTTCTCCCCCCTTGTGAAAATAGTTCAAAAATTCTTGAAGAATGGTTAAACATATTATTTTCATCCAAAATTTATACCAAAAATAGATTAAGCATGAATGTCTATAAAATATTCAAATATGGCAAGAACAAAGTGCCATATTGCAATGTACAAGGTTCCAAAAAGTGAAATTTTAAAGAAATTTTTGCCATTCATAAAACATGGCCTACATTAAATAAAATTTAAATTCTTTTTACTTCCATAAATAAAAAATATAAATACTCTAGATACTTGTATAAAATTTGGAAGAAATTTATTTCATTTGTCACGAAAAAAAAAGGTGAAATCTAGGAGAGGTATTAGATTTTGTGAAGGAAAATGGAAGTTTGCAAAGTCCTAGGAATCCTTTTTGTGTTTCAAATAAGATACCCCAATCATGACCATTAGTGTAAAGGCCTTTTTTTTAATCATTAAACTAAAAACATTGAATCTACAACAATTTTATGATTGGATTTGTTGTTATTTAAAAATGTATTTTCATTTTGGAGGGAGGAGTGGGGGGGGGGCACTACCAAGGTAATCAAATTGTGTGCCTTCCATTGCGTATACCCATACGTATGTTATGAATTTGAGTCCAATTCAACTAAATGAAAGTCCAAACAACAAGTTTCAAATAATTGAGAAGTGAATAAGGTGAAAGTTATCAATGTTTCACCTATAAGTCTTTTGTTGTGATATTCATGCATGATTATTACTAAATAGAAAAATATAAAGCCAAATGTGAAAACATATATTGTATGTATTATTTGTTATACAAAAGATTATGAATACTTTATTGCATGGTTAGAAAGTGAAAATTCATAGCTTGATGTGGTATTTCATGAAAGAAAAGGGCTCGATATAGTGAGAGATGAACCTAATGTGACATGGTTTAATCAAATAATTGTTGAAAATCTACAACTAGATAATTTCAATATCAAAGAATTTCCAATAAAAGAAAATAAAGCATAAGGAACCAAGTGGTCCAAAGGTTGTGTGTTTTCCAAAGATTGGACCTTATCACATTTGAATGTGGCCTCATTTTGGTTGGGCCTCAAAGGAGGATGATAGTGTCAATTTCAAAAGTTTAATCCACATGTGTTATCCATGAAATTTCAAAGTGCATGTTTAAATGAGTGCATTTGTAAAATAGTTATTTTTTATACATGACAAATCTCTATAGGCATTTAAACACAAAGTAAACATTTCAAGGTTGTATTTTTCTTTTACCATTATTTGAAAAAAAATATGACATAGACACAATTTTATGAGCTAAACAAACCATGATACTAAACTATTTAGAACTACTATGTTACACATATATTTATCAATACAAATATCTAAATATGTTGATCAATTGATTTTCCTTTTAATGTATTTAATATGTCCATACTCTTCGCCACTTCTAAAAATGAAACTAAATAGTTAAACAAACATATTAGAAATTTGTGAATTTGATGACCAAAAACACATCACTTGAATGCACCTAGTTCTGTAATAAACAAGAACTTCACCAATCAAAAATCCATATTCACTACCATTTGACTAAGTTATTTAATGTTACAAAAATATCTATCCAGTTTTGTTGTAAGAAAACACATACTTTAATGAATAAAAAGATATTTAATGAAAAAATGAATACAAAGGACGTTGGTATAAAAAGTTGCACCCACAATGTACATGTCATTTTTAAGATTAACTTGGTAAAAGCACAATAAAATGCATACATCTAAGCTTGATCCAATTTGCTAAATGGTTCCAAACAAGATTCACCAAGCTAATGTGTTTACTTATGATTAAGCATTATTGGCCTTTTGAGGTCCTTTTCCCAAAAAAACAATTTTTCATAAAAAGTAGTTTTTGAATGACTTTTTTTAAAAGTCATTATTTGTGATACTTACAATTTTTTCAATATTTCACATGTTTTGTATTAAATATTTTTCAATAAACATAAATTCTAAAAAATGCATGGATATTGTCAAATTTTGTGTATCATCTTAAAACATGATCACGGTTTCAAATCACACCCAAACTTTTTGACATTTTAAGCTTTAAATTTTATATTATAAACTATAATTTTTTGAAAAACACCATACACATTGCATTGCATTTGCATGTTATAACAAACTCATGAACTTTAAATAAACACTAAATTTCAAAAAAAAAAACTTAATATTTTAAAAATGTATATAATAATCCCCCAATTACCACAAAAAATTTGAAAATTGAAGGATTTTTTATGAAAGTAATGTTGTGAAAACAAACAATTGAACATCCTTTGCTCAAACCAAAATTTAAAATGGAATGCATAACGATTCAATTTAGACTCCATAATATCTATACTAGTGATAAGCATAACTTGCCATGATTAACATGCCAGTAAAATGGCATCAAAGAGATACATGTAAAAACAACTGTAGAAAATTGACCTTTTCAATGACATAAATTTTGGCTCATTTCAGCCAAAGTTCAACTTTCACAAATTCTCCTAGGTATATCTAAAGGAACAATACTAGCCAAGCAACAACATGCAATCACTTAAATAGTCTTCTAGACTTCTTATATTTTAGTTAATGTCATGTTCCATTAAATGGCAGCTTGTCAATTTATGACAGATAGGTTAATTATTGAGAAATATAAATATAACACATACACTTCAAAACATTTCCAAAATGAAATATTTAATGGTGTATAATGACATACATTCAAAAAAAATTCAAAACATAATATGCAACAGTGCACCATAAAAGGAGGATATTAGGATTTGAAGCATCAATTATAAGACAATAATATTAGAAGATTGATCGAATAGAGCCAGCCTGCAGCAAGCAAGGATCTCTCATCTCATTGAATAATTTAAAAACATCTTTTGTACCTGTACATGACAACAAGGCACTAACACATCTTCAAAACGTAGATCAAACGTTCATGGCGCATGTGCCTGCACAAAATTGTCATACCACATATGTTACAAAATTGTAGTTGGAAAACATGACATTTACATAAGATAAAATATGAACTCATAATGAGAAATGGACCAATGTGAATCATGAATTCCACAGATAGTTAGGTCATGTGCATTGAATTATGTCCAGCAATTCAACAAAACATTATCCTATATATGGTCCAATGTTTCAACTCTAACTGGGAAAACATTTATGCATCTCAAATTTCACATTCATGATTTTTAAATTAAAAAAATCCAAGTAGGGAGTGTTTGAGTTCTTACATCGAGAGCCATGTAGTTGTTGGTGGTAGCATTCTCAAGGTGCTTGCAGGATAAATACAAGAGATATTGCAAAACTAAAGAGTAGATAGTAAGAATCAAGTATACCAGGTACAAACAAATATAACCCACAGCCTCGGTCCAATGTAAGAAATCAAATCGGGAAACAAAGAATCCAACTGCAAGCACTATGGAACCAATGAGGAATTGGACGACAAAAATGCCTAAAACCCTGCACTTATTTTGGGTGACTAGTATGAAGCTTTGTTTAAGTGCAGGTCGACCATAACATCCAAGCTCTAATGTTGAAATTATATTGGAAAAACTAAAAAGAATTGAGAAAATAAGAAAAACGCCTATAAGTAGGGTGTAATCCAAACGCATAATGTAGATCATGTAGGAAGGAAAAAAGTGAACACAAAGAAAGAAATCTGCCACAAATAGGAGGTCAATACAAAGAATCAACAGAAAAACCCAGAGATTTGTGACGAAGATCCGGAAAACAGCTCGAACCCGCTTGGAAATCTCTTCCATAGGTTTCGCTTCGGGATTGTCATTGCCTTTGTAGACAAAATCAACACAATATGCAACCGATGCGATGTGAAGCCAAGCAAATAGTACTTCGAAGAGTACTGGTCCCAATGTTACAGCTATATTTAGAGAGTTTGCATTTGTAACCAGCTGCATCAATCAGCAACCACACAGGCAAATGACATAGGTATTCATCAGTATCGGGGCAGGTACCCGATTTGGCAGGTCAGAACTGAGAACCACCAGTTCCAGTTAGTAAGAACCTAAACTGGAATCGGGTCTGATTTTGAAACTGGAATCAAAACTGGAACAGCAGTTTCTTTTCAGAACCGGAAGTGGAGGGTGTTCATAAAAATAGAGAACCACCCAACAACACTGACATTAATCTGTCCTTGATCCAAAAAACAAGTACAATTCTTACAGAGAAAGAAGAGGGTTAACCTTCGTGTTATTGAGCTCCTGTGCAAGGAAAGATTGCTTTAGACATATTTGCCAACAACCAAATTTGTAGACATGTAGGAGGAACGATTGTTACCTGCTGGATGGCTGTTACAGTGAAACTCGTCTGCATGAGTGAACGATTATGGATGGCAGGGCTGATATCGAGTGTGTAAGGAAACTTGGAAACCCAGGATATGGCACCATAAATCAATACTGGGCGAGTAAATGTGGGAACAATCGGTAGCAGCCTCCTCACATGCTTTTGGATCACTCTTGCAGCCTCTTTCAAAATTCCCCAAACTGTGAGAGTTCCCAAGCTGTCTGGGTAGCCGGATCCCTCTGTGGGCATGATTAGGTTCTGGTGCCCTTCCATTACAACCTTCACAGCCTTTCGACTACCTAGTTAGAGCAACACAGCAAGAGCAAGAGTACATAATAGCGTACTCCTTTGAGATGTGTATCCGGCTGGTGAGAAGCTCAAAGCTAACAACTAACTTTAACAAGCTGCAATCAAAGAAGCAGAAGTAGTACGTAAATTTATCAGAGAGAGCTTTGGGGTCGCTGTAGATTCTGGAAAAGGACTCGAAGTCAGGAACAAACACTTGCTAGCTATGAATATATTTCATATCTCGCAATTAAAAAATAAGATAAAATAAGGATTTGTGTTATTGTCTAGTCATAGAACCTTCTTCTGGAGGATTAGATGTTTACTGACGTCGCACTCAAGGTCCGCAATTTTCCTCATAGACTTCTGGTGAGGAAGTTTCCATCGAAGAAAAATGATGCATGCTGTGGTAGCCTAGCAGGTTCCACATTTTGTTGCCAAATATTAAATACATTTTCTCCTAAGCAGTGAATTTATTTTTCCCAATTTTCTGATGTTGCATTATTGGCTAGCGTCTCGAGCTATCTAGTGAGTATTAAAATGGTGTCACTTTTTTCAAACCTGCCTAAATAGTTTTAAAAGTAGTTTTAAAAATTCTACCAATCTACAGCCAGAGTCCAAATGTGGTCAAAAATTTTGAATTTTTTTTGGTAATTTGACATTTTCTTTCAGAAAAAATGGGAATATTATGACAGAATACTCTCTTTTTAAATAAAATTTTTCTGGGTTGTGTCAAATTTTCTCACAAAAAAAACACTGCTCCTAAGATTGTGGCATAACCATTAAAGAAATTATTAAGTTGCAGTTTTTAGTTGTTACATACACCTTACTAATTCTCAAATGTCCTGAAATCTTTTTCTCAGAATTATTTAGTGGAGAACCTGCCAGGTTACTTACAGTGGGGTATATAGTGGGGACTTTCCATACTCTCCACATTATTGATGTTTATCCCTCCACTGGATTCAAAGAGAAGCTAACGTTTTGCTTTCATAAAGGGACCCATCGATAAAACTGAGGGTAAAAGGCTCTTCAGAGTGGCAGCATTTTCGGCAATGTTCAATATGCCCCACCCTTTGACATTACCCATGTTAAACCATGAGACAAACATTATCATGAAGCTAAACAATAAGAAAATCACAAGGCCTAAGAGGAGCAGGTTCTTAGTTCTTACACCTCCTCCTTCAAAAATTAAGAGGGTTCTTACACCTACTATTTAAAAGTGGGAGCATTGTTTTTGTAAGGAATTTTTTGTTTGTAGCCAAAGTGGTGATCATCTGGTAAAAGAAAATTGGCAATCATCAATAGGAAGATTTAGCAAAATATGGCTATGAAACAAACATAAATTACAAATCTTTAATCATCCTTTTATATTTTGGCAAACACACATTAACCCAAATGTAGAAATCTGGAAATTTCTACACTTTCTTTTCCTTCAATCCTGGTAATCAATTTTTTTTTAAATCACTTGATTTTTGAATTCTGAAATTCTCTTTATGAATAAATTTTACCCATAATTAATAAGGCTGAGTAGGAGAGGTCTTACACTATTTCGACTGAAAACCCTAAACTTTAAACCCTAAACCTTAGAATCAAAACCCTAAATCCTAAATGTTATTAATCAATTGTAATGGTTAAATTGTAAACTCTAGACTCAAATGCCTAAACCCTAGACTCAAAACCCCAAACCTTAAATATACTAATGAATTTTAATGCTTAAATTGTAAACCTTAGACTCAAATGTTTTAACCCTAAAACTTAAACCCTAGACTCAAATCCATAAACCTTATATTCAAAAACCTAAACCATAGATTCAAATCCCTAAACCTTATACTTAAAATCCTAAAGTCTATATTCAAAAAATCTAAACCCTAGACACAAATCCCTAAACCCTATACTCAAAATCCCAAACCCTATAATCAAAACCCTAAACCTTGGACTTAAATCCTTAAACCATATACTTTAAAGCTTAAACCTTAGACTCAAATCTTTAAACCATATACTCTGAAACCTAAACCCTAGATTCAAAAACCAAAATGCTATTAATCAATTTTGCTACTTAAATTTTAAACCTTTAACTCAAAACACGAAATTCTAGACTCAAAAACTTAAACCCTAAATTCAAAACCCTAAACCCTAAACTACAAACCCTAAATCGTGATCTTAAACTAGTTACCCTAAGCTAAATCCATTACCCTAAACAATAAACTTTGCATATAATTTGATGGGTCTATGAATTTATTAAGTTTCCAAACATATTTTGTTGTGGTTTCATGGCTTGTTGAAATTATCATCATGATTATTTTTTTTACTTTCATCTAATTGTTTTAATTACATGTAAATTATGTTTATTTCTTTTCTTTTACTTATAGACCAAATGAAACCACACCTAGAAACTAAAAAGTTTAATGTCACCATAATAATCAATACCCTAAGCCCTAAAACCTATGCATCAAAACCTTGAACCTTATACTTCAAAATGTTAAACCCTATACTCAACACCCTAAATAAAACCCTAACCCTATATATCAAAACCTTGAGCCCTATACATCAAAACATTAAACCTTATACCTTAAACCCTAAACCCTACGCATGAAAACCCTAAACCTTATACACCAAAACATTAAACTTAGTTAAACAAGTAAATAATATTTCAAGATTCAATATACCAAGGCCTACTTGATGGCCACTTTCCATTTATGTTGCAAGGTAATTTTCTAATCAACTTTACCATAAAATGGTGTGTTGAGGAAATCATGCAAAGTTGTCATAATAAGGTTTGGATGTACATTACCTATCAAATTTGGTGATTTATGTTCAATCAATAGTTGCTTCATCTTGTGCAAGACAAGGTAAAATTGATTGGGTGAAATTTACATTTGGTGAAACATTCATAATACTTCTTATATACTATATTTACCATAACCTTCAATTGTTAAATTGGAGTAGAGGCTAAACAAGGTGATACCAATTGCTCTTCTAATTCATTAAGGTTTTTTACATAATTTATGGGGTTATTCATTTTGATGTTTGTTGGGATTAAAAGCTTTGGAGTTTTATTTTTTTGGAAAAAGAATAACAACTTTTACACAATAATGTCTTAATTTCACCAATTGGAATATCAAGACAATATTTTTCAATCATTGTTTTATATTTTTTATTACTTGTTTTCTAAAGCATAATCAATGAAAACACACACATGGATGAATTGATGTATCCTTAAGTTGTTCAAAATATTTAATTTGATGATCTAATGAATTTTCCATTGATTCCAAAATTGTGTCTTCATGTGTTGGATTGATGCAATTTTGTGGAATGTTACAACTAGTCAAATTTGTGTTTAATTGATGAGAAGGAAGTTGTTGGGCTTGTAATTGAAAATTATTAATGCAATAGTTTCCATATTGACAAAACAAAGAATTTTCTTTTTTCAAAAATTGAATTCATTTCTAAATTTTGAAATTATATATTTTTCCATCATTCACTATAATATTGTGATGTGACTATTGAAATTATTCAAAATGTGGTTTGACTTCTAGTATATACCATTGCTTAAGGTTAGTCTCCCCATTGACCAAAAACAAATTTTAAGTTTTTCAACAAATGAATTCATTTCTAAATTTTGAAATTATATATTTTTCCATCATCTACTATAATATTCTTATATGAACAGTGAAATTATTCATATTGTAACCTATGATACTTATGATGATTTTCAACATGTCAACTTCATATTTCCATAAAATTTGATTTCAATATTATTGAATGACAACATTGACCTTATGATAAGGTCATTCCTTTCATTCGCAATGACTAGTTAACTTCAATGTATGAATTAGCTTCCTTGCTGAAGTTCATGTTGTCAACCCATTCATAATATCTAACAAATATTCAAAATGAACAAAATATTTTAGGAGATTCGTGTTTTTTATTCATACATATAAGGAGCAATTGTAGTATCCATTGTGGTATTCCCCCAAGAATCAAATCATGTTCAATTGCTTCATTAACAATTTGAGTTACATTTGCAAGGAAAAACGCTAAAAGTAACCAAACATCTTTAGCCATTGATGTTGGCAAGAGAAATACCTAGTAGTCGCTAGGTGATTTTGTCCACAAATCTTGGCGAGAGAAACACTTGGCGGCTACCAAATGATTCTTTACAAGAATCATGTCCTGGGAAAACACCTAGTGGCTACCAAGCATTTCTCGCAATGATTATTAGTTGGGATTCTTACAAAAATTATTGGCCAAGAAAATGCTTGGTGATCGCTAAGCATTTTTTCTGCCAATAATTATGGGATGAATCACCTAGTGATTGCAAAACAATTCCAACCCAAAATAATGGCTATAAAACACTTGGAGGCCACTAAACATTTTTCGTAGCCAATAATTTTGGGATGAATAACCTGGCGACTTCGAAGTGATTATTTCCAAATTTATTGGCTATATAGCACGTAATGGCCACTAGGTGATTCGAAGCTAAAAATTTGGTGATGAATCGACTGGCAAATGCTAGGACTTTTTCTTGCCAATATTTTTGGCAAAAATTGCTTAATGGTTGCTAGGCAAATTGGCCCAAACATTTGTTGCAAACTATTTAATGGTTGCTAGGTGATCCTTGCTAGGAATATTGGCTAGGAAATGTTTAGTGGTCATGATGCACTCATTGCTAAGAATATTGGTTGGAAAATGCTTGATGGTCGCTATGAAATTCTTGCTAAGAATATTGGCTACAGAACGCTTGTTAGCTATGAAGCCCCTGTCACCATGAATATTGGTTACAAAGCTCTTGATGTTCGATAGGTGATTATACTTAAGAATATTGGCTACAAATTACCTAGCAAATGTTCAGTGACTCTCACTTGGGAAACAAATTTTGAAAAAATGGATTTGAAGGTCAAAATCTTAATGGTTTCCATGTGCCAAAATCAAAAGGTTGCTAGAAAGATCCTATTCAAAAAAAATCTTTCATATCATTAATATTTCCTTGTGTTTGTTCTTGACTTGGTAGGATATGGCTAAGGGATTCATGTTTGGTAGCTTTATCAACATTTGGGTTTTTTGTGAAAATGAACAAGTGAAAATTTGTATGGGAACATGTGGAGATCCATCACTTGTTCTGATAT
>Ga0209208_10009951_pt1 | contig 12434 bp, 10 predicted proteins | sample S1TSphfallax_3_FD_187694 | JGI IMG/M metagenome (GOLD analysis project Ga0209208, IMG submission 187694) | Host-associated microbial communities from peat moss isolated from Minnesota, USA - S1T2_Fd - Sphagnum fallax MG (SPAdes) (version 2) | ecosystem: Host-associated > Plants > Peat moss >...
CTCTGCTCCCCTGGGAATTCGATATTTTTTTAGTTGGAAGTCCCTAATCAGTTGATTGCCCCTTAATGCCGATAAGTAACACATTTTCCAGGAAACTTACCCTAATAACATTCTCAAAAGTGTGAAGATTTGATAGGTTCTTCGGCAAATTTAAACAAAAACTAAGAGCTTAATTGCCAAAATGGCAAGTTTTTAGGATACAGATAGGATATTAGTAGATTACTCCAATATTTTATAGAGATTTGGGCTTCTGTCGTTATCTACTGATGACTAAATAAAGCAAGAATAATCCTGGATAACAGTGATTCTCTCAGCACTTTAAAGAACTAGGAAATAATATATGTTACTATCACTGTCTTCTCAAAATGTTATTCAGTATCTGGACAAAGCAGGTCTGTGTAGCTTAGAAGATGGCACATCAGACAAGGCTGAGTTGCCAAAAAGTAGCAATAAAAATTTCAATTTATTGGTAAAACTGCCAGGCGATCGCCAACTGCTAGTGAAACAGGAGCGGTTACACCAAAATGATGGGAGTCCCCACGAGTTTTTTAATGAATGGTTGTTTCACCAATTATTACAGCAGTTTCCCGTCCTGGGAAACATGGGAGCGATCGCTTCATCCTTACTATATTTTGATGAGCAAAATTCTATCCTTGTGCGGAACTATCTCAGTGAATATTTAGAACTCAAGGGATTTTACCAAAACCAGGATATTTACCCTACGGAGATTGCTGCTGCTATTGGTAAGACATTAGCTGGATTGCATCGTACTACCTTCCAACATCGGGAATATCAGAATTTTATGGCAACTGCCCCTCAAGGACAGTTTCGCTATCACTTTTACAACCCTGCTCAAGGGATAGGCTCCATTAGCCCGGAGATTTTGGCGATGATTCCCACTGAAGCACTTGAATTTTATCTTTTTTGTCAATATGACGAAATTTTAGAATCTAGCATAGCAGATTTAGCATCAGAATGGAATCCCTGCTGCTTAACCCACAACGATTTAACTTTGAGTAATATTTTAGTGCATTCCCGATGGGAACAACTAGATAACTGCCTAGTGCGACTGATTGACTGGGAAGCTTGTGGTTGGGGAGATCCCGCCTTTGATTTAGGCACCCTCCTCGCAAGTTATTTAGAGATTTGGCTATCGAGCCTCGTTGTTGATCCCACAATTGAATTAGAAGAATCCTTTCACTTAGCAGTGACAGCTATCGAGATTCTACAACCTTCCATCGTTGCTTTAATCCGTAATTATCTCCATGCTTTCCCAATAGTTTTAGAGTATAGTCGAGACTTCATTTTGCGTGTCATCCAGTTTGCAGGGCTTACTCTAATTCATCAAATTCAAGATTTGATTCAGCGTTGTCAATCCTTTCATCGAAGTAAACTCTGTATGTTGCAAATTGCCAAAAGCCTACTGACTATGCCCGGAAAAGCCGTACTCACAATCTTTGGCATTTCTGAATCAGAAATCCTCCAACCAATAACTGAATTACACGAACTACCTCAGCCTGAACCGGAAAAGCAGTTGCTGCGTATTTATTCTGAAAAAACCCGCCTACGTGGTTGTTAAAAATATTTAAATTCTGAAAAACTAAATTGTGAATTGATTAATGGCACATTCCTCTACCACCAATCACCTGTTAAACTCGTTATTTGATATTGCCAGTAATATCCAAATAGAGTCAAACTTTCGGATTTGTCATCCTAATTACCAGCCTTTTGCCATACCAACCAAAGTAGCAGATAGATTCAAACGAAATCTGCCTGCCTTACAATTTAAGTATTTGACATTATTACTCCGTAACTTTATTTACGGCATCTATTACAATGGTTCCTTACAAAAGACCCTAGCAGTAAATAGTGAGCCGATAAATTCTCAGCCCGATCAAAATTTAGAACAAAACTCCACCTGGGAAATTGATTGGGGCTTCTATGAACAACTGCACAACTCCAATCACGGCATTGGTTACTATGATTCGAGTTGGCGAGTAGCGCGTTTAGAACCCGATGGCAGCATGGCCGTAACTAAAGGTGGTTTGACATTTCATATCGAGCCAAACTGTCATCTAAAAACCAGTAAAAAATCTATCCACGTAGATGAATGTGTCGCCATCTGGATGCCGAAAAATCGATTGAAAACAGGCTCTTATCTGGCGGTTAGTAACATTGGTCAAGAATGGCAAAGTACCCCAAATGCTGATTTAGGGGTAGGGAGAATCTACTTCAATTTCACCCCATCCGGAGCAGTTGCCTTAATGGATGGTTTGACACTCGAACTAAATAGCGCCAAAATTCCCTTTACTTTTCAGGTTCTCTACAACCCCTGTGCCTACGGACGCTATGACGCTGGGGTACTCTACTTTGAGAGCCATGACTACCCAGCAATTCGGACAATCCTTCAAGCTATCTATTCAGAAAATCAACGGTATTTCCAACCTGAGGTCCCCTTGTTTACTAAGGTATTGGCACCAGGTTTAGGTTTAGCGGAGGAACCAACTACAAAATTTACACCAGAAGAAAGTTTTGGTATGAACCGTTGCCAAATTGTCGCCAATGCCTTACTTGAGGCTTGGCAAGTGGGTAAAAATGCTGTCGAGGAAAGGATGAGGACCATTGAGCAGCACTTTGCGCTGCACTTCATTAATGTGCAGCGTCCCTACCTCAATTCTAGTTCTGTTGACATCTACTACCCTTTGAACTTGAGATTTTGAATTAGGGGAGAGATTGATCTGGTCGGGAGTATGTCACCAAGGTATAAGAGTATTTATACTCATGGCTCAAGGCGATCTACTTACGGGCTTTCAACTAGTCAAATTACCCCACTTTCAGATCCCACTGCCCCATGACCAACCCTTGACGAAGGGTATCTCGTAATTTAGATAATTCTGCATCTAGTAAAATCGGCAAATTCAAATCTTTAGCAAAAGCTTCCCAGAGATTCTTCGTTGTCCACCTATCCATTCCCGCAGTCCAGACTTTCTGCAAAATATAAGCAGGGACAAAAGGTGCAGCATCATGGGGACGAATTTTACCGCTATCGGCGAGGGCTTGTAACACCACATCTTGCTGGTTATTTTTACCTTTCACATCACTGGATTCTTGATCTGATAACACAAAATGCATCATTCCTAAATATGTTGATCTCACTTACTCTACCAGGGGAGAGATTGATCTGTTCTCCCCTGCTCCCCACCCCCGGATAGGTCAGCCTGTAATTAAGACTGCATTTTTTATTTATGAATAGAATTATTATTTAAAATAATACTTAGTTGATAAAAGCCTTGTTGCACACAGTCGCCGACTAATTTGGCGAAACAGCTACGAATGTCTTCAGTTTCGATTTCTCTATCACTCCCTTCCTGCTAGATCATTCCCTAAACCTATTCTTTGTATTTGCGAGCACTAGAAGTATAAAATCCTCACCATAAGCTAAGTACTCTAATAACAGGGAGGGAGTAAACAATTAGCCGTACTTAATATTGGGGAGTATCTGCTTCCCCTCCCCCTGCTAGTGACCAATGACTAAGGTTTATACTACCCAGGAGCTAATCGAGATTTTGGCGGCTGAACGCCAAGCCTGCCTAAAAGGAGAGCGCCTTGCACTAGGGTCAACTATTTCAGGTGATCCCATCATTGACCAGTTTATCAAAACTGATGGTCTACAAAAGTTCACCGCCTATCAAGATTTTAAGGCGGCTATTCACCAGTATCAGAGGGAAAATTTAGTCTCTGGTATTCTCTGGCAAGAAGTTACTTTTAAGGGTAGAGCTTTGCGCTACCCAGAAGTACATACTGAGTTAATTGCCCTTACTGAGGACTTGGAAATATTAAAAGCTGCAAAAAATACTGTACTCAAGTTCTGGGATGAAGTCACAGTGGGAATGGACTTGTACTTAAGTTTTAATAACGCCAAGCAACACCAGCAAGTTACCATACCAGACGTGGAGAGGATTGCCCGAAGAACAGAATGGGCAAGTTTGTGGAAGTGGGAAAAATCAGACTTTTTAGAAATAATTCTACAACTGGCATGGGGTAAACCGGAAGAAGCTTGTTACAAAAGGGGAGGACCAAGCTCTGGTAGTGAGTTTATTCATGCAGTGAAACCGGGAAACTCCCCTATCTGTTGACAGAACGAGCGCGGCAGGGCTCGAACCTGCGACCGATTGCTTAGAAGGCAATTGCTCTATCCACTGAGCTACGCGCCCAAATTTAAGGACTTCGATAAGTATATCTAAGTTACCCAGTCAGTGACAATAATATATTATCCACCCCAGTGGAAATTGAGTTCTGAGGCTTTACCTGCCCTAGTTAACTTATTGCTTAATTTTGCCTGGCAATACCTACGCTATATACCTTATTAGATCTAATTAAGGAGGCAGGAGGCTGCTATGAATCCCCATAAATAAATTTAGGGGATTTAATCAGGACGCTGTATTTCTGGCGCTGCGCGTCTCGAAATCCAGATATTTTTTGGTTTTTCCTCAATAAATTTAGGGGCTTTAAACCCGCTTGGCAGAGGGCAAAAAATCTATTTTCTTCCCCCTGCCTCCAGCTAGAACTGCCTCCTGCCTCCCAATACTGCTCGGTTAAGGAATTTCTTGGTTGAGGCAAGCTGTTCTTGAGCAGTAGGAGAGATGGAGGCATGGAAAGAGTTTTGCCACCCCGGCTTCCCCTGCTTATCCGAGCAGTATTGTCATGCCCCCTGCCTCAAAGGCGGGGACTTCTCAATAGTCAGGCTAAGATCCATCACATTAGCCGTCAATCAATGTACACTAAAAACTAGAGAAATAGGGTATATGTTGAGTGTATGGTAATGTTGAGAGCGTATTTAACTAGTAAGTACAGACCTCACAACCATAATTATTTTTGGTAAAACTTGACGTTGCTGTCGAGTATAATTGTGTATCCCTTATCAAGAAAGCCCCTGCGAGGCGTTATCTACTAGTGCCATGTTTATTCTCAAACCGCAGGATGTTGAAATATCAAGCATTCAGCACCCAATACGGGATCAGCAGGTGCCGATCCTCAGCTATCAGGGGCAAGTTTTCCGCTTGATCAGTGTTTTCAACGCCAGTCAAGAAGTAGAAGCTAAAGCCTTGTGGAGAGAACTAACGGATCATCAAGGCAAGGCCTGTGTTTTGCTGGAGGAACCGAATCGGTTTAGTGTTTGGGGCAAAATTCGTTCAGACAATGTTGTAGTAGGTCAACAAGACCCCAATAGCCATAGCCGAACGGAGATTTTAACCCTAGGGAGTCTCTTGTTGCTGCAAGCTGTATATCTAGATGTCGAAGATTTTTTAGGTAATCGGCAAGCAGTTTTATTTGAGACAGATATGGCGGATGTCCTACAGCAGAAGCAATTTCCCCAAGTATCTTCCCGTGAGGCATTTAAATATTTAATCACTACTAACCCGTCACAGATAACTAAGCTGCCAAATTGGCAAGAAACCCATGTAATTATCTTGCTGCAAGAACTACACCGCATTGGCAAGTCGTATTTTGGCAATAGCAACTTTGCCAATGACATATTTGAGAGGTTACAAGATATGCCAGAAAAAGAGCGCACGCTGTTTATTAATTGGCTAAATAATTCTCCACTGAGTAAACTTTGGCAGTAGCATGGATATGGTCTAGATCATAAACCGTCCATTAACACTTGCTTTTAGTACTATATTGTGTATTATCTGCTGGACAGAACAATTACTAGTACTAAAAACACCATTTTTTTACGGTGCATTTACGTCTATGAGTAACTCCTACGACAACTCCCAAAGTTCCAAAGCCCTTTTGAGTACACGCAACCTCATCCTAGCCAGCCTTGCTTGGGCTGTGCTAGCGTTGTTATACTATCTGCTATTTAGCGCCAAAACCCCTGATTCAGGAGGCAATTTAGCTCGTGCTACCTGGTATATACTGGGAACAAACATTTTTGAAGCTGTAGCCTACTTGAGCGCAGGTGCCTTATGCTTGAGGAACTGGCTGAGTACCCAAATTGTCAGTGGTCGAAATGTGTGGCTCTTAATCGGTTTAGGTATGGTTGCCTATGCTATAGGGGGAATAATTTTCGGCTATACAGAAATGGTCTTGAAACAAAATCCAGACGTATCCTTAAGCGATGTATTTTTTGTCATGACTTATCTATTCCTAGCAGCAGGCATGGTTCTAGCTGTGGTTTCCAGACGGATTAATCTGGAAAGACAGCAATGGCTAGTTGTGTTTGCTATCGGGGTATGTGGCAGTTTCTTAGCCTGGTGGATCTCTGGACAAAAGCCCACAGAAACGGGAAACCTAATGGCCGATGTCTTAAATTGGTTTTACGTAGTCAGTGATGTGTTCTTATTAATCATTGCCACCACTCTACTGCTAGCTTTTTGGGGAGGATTAGCTTCCCTCTCCTGGCAGATGATTGCATCGGCGACATTTTCACTGTACATTGCAGATATGTGGTTTAAATACGCCCAGCAGAGTCCTGATTATCAAAGCGGGGAGTTGCTAGAAGTATTTTGGGTGTTTAGTGGAGTGTTATTTGGCGTAGGCGCTATCTTAGAATACGACGCATCATTGAATCGAAAGCGCCGTGCCAGTGGACGAAAACGAACTTAGCAAGGAATTTTGGGGTCTACCGTGAGAAAATTAACCGATTCTGACAAGCAAGAAATTCTCAAGTTTTATCGAGAAACCGCTGAAACAACCTCAACTTTAGCGGACAGATATGGTGTAAGTAACTCAACAATTAGCCGACTGCTCAAAAGCACCCTACCAGAGGACGAGTACGAATATCTCGTTTCTTTAAAACGCGCTGCTAGAACTCCTGAAGGTAGGGCCCAGGTAAGCTATGAGCAGTTACCGCTATTGAACCAACCCCAAAGTGCCGAAGAAGAACTACCCAGTCCCCCAGTAGAGCAACAGGAGATAGGGAGCGACACAGAGGAACCCAAACTAGATGACGGCATAGAATCACTCCCGGCTATTAGAAGGGTGAAAAAACGCTCCTCCGCAGCAGAAAAACCAGCGCCACCGATCCTCAGGGACTCTGGAGTAATCAAGCCAAAACCACCGGAAATTGCCAGTATTCCCAGCCCAATCTTAGAAGATGAACACCCAGAGGCGATCGCCATTGCCCATATGCTAGGGGAAGAACTACTAGATGAGTCTGAGGATTTAGATGATCTAGACGACGACGACTTTGAGGAAGAAGAAGACGACGACGAAGACTATGAGGAGCCAAAACCCCTAGTAGCCAGACGCCGACCCGGAGAAGCACCAGTTCAAGTCTTACCGTTGTCAATTGCCCACTTACCCAAAACCTGCTACTTGGTAATTGACCGCGCCTCAGAATTAATTACCCGGCCACTTAAAGATTTTGGTGATCTAGGGCAAATCCCCATCATCGAAACCCAGCAAAAAACCCTGCCAGTGTTCGATAACCATCGAGTAGCCAAACGCTTCTCCACCAAACGCGATCGGGTGATTAAAGTTCCTGATAGTAAAATGCTCCATAAAGTCCGTCCCCACCTCCAAGCCAAAGGCATTACAAGACTGCTAATTGATGGCCAGGTCTACTCCCTATCTCAGGTGTAGAGTGTTAACTATAAACAGCCGCAGCAAACCGATTTGCCAAGTTAATAATGTCCTGTTTACGGGCAATTTGGTTAATCCATTCTGAGGGAATATTCTCTGCACCGTAGTAAATCCCCGCCAACCCACCAGTAACCGCAGCAGTAGTATCTGTGTCTCCACCTAAATTGACAGCTTTCAGTACTGCCTCACTGTAAGATAAGCTATTTAACAAGCACCACAGGGAAGCCTCTAGGGTATGAACCACAAAACCATCTGATCTAATTTCTTCTATGGGAATCTGAGCAATTTCCCCACTGAGGACCCTGCCAAAATGGGGTTTTTCCGAGAGAAATTCAGGGTCAGAATAAATTGTTTGAACCTTATCCAATCCTTGTAAATAAGCGGCTTGTGGGTCAGCCCCCTCCAGTAGTGCCACAGCAATGCTGATATAAATACCACAGGCCATACGGGATCTAGCGTGGGCATGGGTAATAGCTGACACGTCGTGTACCCGCAGAATCAGCTCCCCAAAGGTTAAGGTTTTGTGACAATAAGCCATGGGTAAAATTCTCATCAAAGAACCATTGCCATTGTTGTTTTCCAGCTTGCCCCCTGCCTGATTCGGAATAACACCCTGTTTCAGACGCATAATTGCTTCATGTGTAGTGCCACCAATATCGAAAAGCTCACCCCGCGCAGTCCAGTAAGCGGACTTATACCAGCGCCAGAAGGAATCAGCAATGGTTTCCAAGGAATAACCACGACAAAGGCTTTCTGCCAAGCAAAACGTCAGGGAACTATCGTCTGACCAAGTTCCTGGTGGTTGATTCCACGTTCCGTTACCGAGCATTTTGGTCACCGGAGACTTGACTAGTTGATCCCGAATAGTAAATTCCACTGGTACACCCAAAGCATCACCGACACATAAACCCATCAAACCAGACAATGTCTTTGCAGCGGTTAGCATGACTCCATCTCCATGAAAACTCCCAAAACTTAACTTTATAGATTTATGCTCAAGCTTGTTGCTATAATTGCTACAGGGAAAGGGGACGAATCATATAGAACTGCTGTTGTTATTATGTAATTAACTGTAAGTTTCCTGATAAGCAACCTTCCATCTAGCTATGTTAGTTTTGTTAAGTGTTACTTCACTCATAAAGCCAGCTACCCACTGTGTTAAAATCTAAGTATTCATCATAATCCCTACCGGATTGCCGGGATTCAACTAGCAAGGATGTTGTTGATTAAAATCCTTGCCCTCAACTAATGCCTTATTGAGAAAATATCATAACTGTAATGGTTAAATCTGCTCCATCACCCCACAAGCCTTCCAAAGTAGAAGGAATTAAAGAAAATAGTAATTTCCTACGTGAACCTGTAGCTACAGAAGTTCTTCAGGATACAACACACTTTAGTGAGGATGCAGTCCACATTCTCAAGTTTCATGGGTCTTACCAACAGGATAACCGTGATCATCGCACTAAGGGACAAGAGAAAGATTACCAATTTATGCTGCGGACAAAAAATCCGGGTGGATTTATCCCACCGCAGCTTTATTTAGCCTTAGATAAACTGGCTGATGAATATGGCAATCAGACATTGCGAGCTACAACCCGGCAAGGATTCCAGTTACACGGAATTCTCAAACAGAATTTAAAAACAGCAATTGCCACCATTGTCCATAACTTAGGTTCAACTTTGGGAGCTTGCGGCGACATCAATCGGAATGTAATGGCACCCCCAGCACCGTGGAAAAATCGCCCCGAATATCAGTATGCCTGGGAATATGCCCAAAACATTGCCGACCTCCTGTCGCCCCAGACAGGTGCTTACTATGAAATTTGGCTAGATGGGGAGATGGTGATCAGTGGGGAACCAAACCCACAAGTGAAAGCAGCACAGCAGCACAATGGTAATGGCACCATATACTCTAACAGCGAGGAACCAATCTATGGTAACCACTACATGCCTCGCAAATTTAAAATTTGTGTAACAGTGCCTGGGGATAACTCAGTAGACCTGTATTCCCAGGACCTGACTTTAGTGGTAATAACTAACAACGGGAACCTAGAAGGATTTAACTTCTATGCTGGGGGAGGTTTAGGTCGGACACACAATAAAGAAGAAACATTTGCCAGACTGGCAGATCCAATTGGCTATGTAGCTAAAGATGATGTTTACGACCTAGTCAAAGCCATAGTTGCTACCCAGAGGGACTATGGCAATCGCTCAGACCGACGTCATGCAAGGTTAAAGTACCTCCTTCACGATTGGGGTGTAGATAAGTTCCGCACTCAAGTTGAAGAATACTTTGGTAAACCTGTGGCACCTTTTCAACCACTGCCAGAGTTTAAATATCAAGACTACTTGGGTTGGAACGAACAAGGGGACGGCAAACTATTCTTGGGTATCTCCATTGAGAACGGTCGGATTCGAGATGAAGGTTCATGCCAACTGAAAACCGCCCTAGGTAAAATCGTTGGGCACCATAGCCTACCCATCCGTCTCACACCCAACCAAAATCTAATTGTTTACGATATTACCCCGGAAGCTCAACCAGAGATCCAACAACTCCTAGTAAGTCATGGTGTTGTTACCGATCCCACTCAAATCGAGCCTTTAGTGCGGTATGCCATGGCCTGCCCAGCGTTACCAACATGCGGCCTAGCCATCACCGAATCAGAACGGATCATACCCAGTATTTTAGAGCGAATTCGCACCCTCCTAGATAAATTAGGCTTACAAACCGAACATTTCATGGTCAGGATGACGGGTTGCCCCAACGGTTGTGCCCGTCCCTACATGGCAGAATTGGGTTTTGTCGGTAACCTTCCAGAAACCTACCAAGTTTGGCTAGGGGGTTCACCAGATCAGACCCGCTTGGCCCAAGTTTACACTGATAAACTGCACCAAAATGATTTAGAAAGCTTCCTAGAACCGATATTTCTCTACTTCAAACAGTCACGGCAGAATCAAGAAAGCTTTGGTGACTTTTGCTATAGAGTAGGTTTAAATGCTATCCGGGAATTTACTAGTACATATGAACCACTAGCCAGCAACGAGAAGGGTAAAACACGCCGTCGGGTGAGTTTGCGCGACGAAACCTATGTCCAAATCAAAGCAGCAGCAGCACGTCAGGGTAAGCCAATGACAGAATTGGTAAATGCGGCCATAGCAGCTTATCTACAGAGTCTGGAGTGATGGTATGCTTGGCTCGTGGCAATTTTCGATTTTGGATTAGGGACTTCCAGAAATTAAATTATCCCAATTTATGGACTTAACACGACTGTTACTACCTCTGCTCCCCTGGGAATTCGATATTTTTTTAGTTGGAAGTCCCTCAGGGGATAACAGATAAATCTCTCCTCCTGCCACCTGCCACCTGCCCAATGACAGCAAAAGAGCTAAACAACTGCTATCAAATCATAAGAAACCTCGGTAAGTGGGAAACTCAGTTCTAAAGAACTGAGAGGGAAGCGACTCGGTGACTTTAGTCACCGTCGTAATTTGACCATCTGGCTTTAATTGAACTAATATGTTGCTATCTAAATGGCAACTCCCGCAATTTTGGATTTTAGATTTTAGATTAGGGCTTGCTGAATAAGGATAAAACCTCTTAGGGCCAGGGTTTCAACCCTTTTTAGACCAAACAAGTGCAAGATTATGGCATTCAGAGTCCCAAAATGCCTGCACTTGGGTGGAAAATCTGGGGTTGAATCGGAGCAAATTTCCTCCGAAGCCATTATTTTTAGGTCTGTGTGGCACCTAGATTCGCAATGGTAGAGTTTTTCAGCAGACCCTAGATTAGGGAGAAATCTCAAGAAAACCAAACCCTGGGTCCAACTAGCTAATTCCCAATCCAAAATCCAAAATCCAAAATCTAAAATTGGGACAGCCAGAAATCTAGGCATTGACCTAGTACGACTGGGTAGACGGCGTTTGACGGCCGTAGCGAGAGGATGGGTAAACTCCTCTGTCAGCAGAATCTCATGGCTTATAGCCATGAGAGTGTCAATCAGACCCTAGGCAGTGGGCTCTATAGTGATGCAGAAACTGCGGTGGGAGCCAACGTCTGGTGTGTTAATTCTGTGAATCCTTAGCCCACAACACTTAATGCAGGTTCTGTGTCGGACTATGGGGGAAGAAATTTTCGTGGTTTGGTCTCTTGAGTTCCCCACCTTTCGCACCAAACATAAATGAACTTTCCCTTATTCTACCCCTACAAAATTAACACGCCAGCCAACGTCTGGGATGTTAATTTTGTAGGACTAGGTGAAAGAAGCGTTCATGTATATTTGGTGTGAAAGATGGGTACCCTGAGGGACAGAATCTTGCTCCATATATCCCTAATGGTTTGACACAGAACCTGCATGAGGCTTTGCGGGGTAAGGGTTAAGAGAATTAACACCCCAGCCAACGTCTACCATTCGGAAAAAGCCCAGAATTAGCCCACCAAGCGGATTTGATAGATAGAAGCCAAATTCATTCACGGGTATTGGTTTTAAATCCTCTAAATTTATTTATGGGGATTCATAGCTGCCTCCTGTCTCCTTACAGTACGAATGGAGTACATAGAAAAACAATTTATTCCCTGATGATTCAGGGGAGTAAAGGAAAGATTGATGTGTTCTCCCCTAATCTAAAATTTCCCACTCCCCTAAACTGTCTCTGGAGCATCCAGATTAAATAAGATCTGCAGAGTTTGCATACACTGTCGTCTAGCCTCAATATCCTCCTGCGATCGCAACTGTACCATTGGCTCATGGAGGATTTTATTCACAATTCCCCGTGTCAAGGCTTCAATTATTTCTTGGTGTTTTTCACCAAATTCTGAACCTAAGCGGGACAGAGCTTTTTCTAGT
>Ga0209208_10009952_pt1 | contig 12432 bp, 12 predicted proteins | sample S1TSphfallax_3_FD_187694 | JGI IMG/M metagenome (GOLD analysis project Ga0209208, IMG submission 187694) | Host-associated microbial communities from peat moss isolated from Minnesota, USA - S1T2_Fd - Sphagnum fallax MG (SPAdes) (version 2) | ecosystem: Host-associated > Plants > Peat moss >...
GGTGAGGCCTTATGTAACTGCTCCTCTCTAGTGTAAGATGACCTCCCCTATCATTTATGTAAGGCTTGCTCCAAAATACACTGGGAAATCTCTGAGAGGCCACTATGGAGATATCAAAGGCTTTGTAGAGTACCTAGCTATGCATGCATCAGTTGCCTTTTCCTTTTCTCCATTCTGCTTTGCTTGTCTTCTTGTTTTCATTTTTGTGGAATAAAGTTGGGCAGGTTTCTACATCACTTGTCCTTCGCAAGTCCTACTTGTTCTTTTGGAGAGCATAAACATGGTTGACTGGGCTGGCTGCGATGCAAGCCCCATTATCCATGGTTTGTCACAACCGGTGTTGGTCTGGTATCGAGCTTTGAACATACCAGCTTGGTTATGATATTGAATATTCTTAAAATTTTCAATACCCAGCCATGTGCTGATATTGGGTTGCTTTTAAAACTTTCATACCAACTAAGCTTTTGTCATATCATTGGTTCTAAGACTAATTTTGGGCTGGTATGAGTCATATAGATACCTGGTATTGAAATTAGAATAAGGCAAGTATATATATAACATGTAGGGTCTTTGCTACCAGTGTTGATACTTGATACCAGGCATAGACCTGTGTACCATAAACAACTGACACGATCATCTCGCTCACCTGAATGGCTGTGAGAGTAAAGGGGTCGAACCCATAATCTGGGACCTTCTAGTCATTTCCTACCTACTAAACTCCAGAACCTCACCCTCATGGATGATATCTGAAAACCCTCTTGCTCTTGGATGACAAATAGGAAATTTCAAAATCAAGCTCCCACCCTCATGGATGATATCTCAAACAGGGCACAAAGATGACAACTAATTGAGAGGACACTTCACAATAACAAGAGAGTAGACAGGTAGGGTGCAAGAATCAACCGGATGATGAAGGTCATCTCGATGATCACGTAAGTTGTTTATGTCCAGTAACCAGCTTGAGGCCAGAGGTTACCAGATATAACCTTGGTGCTCCTGTCGCTCTGTCATATCCTGTAATCTGGGGCCTCTTGCCAGTTACCTAGTCCCAAACTGCCTGGTAGGGACTTGTGTTAATACTACCAAGCTTGTACCAGTTTGATACTATTCTCAATAGTATATCTGTTTCATACCAGTCACAAGTCAGTCTTGGACCCAATACCAGGCCGGAACTGGTGATTTGGTACCAAACCAGTATTCGCCAGTTCTTTACAAGAGAACCTCTGGTCCGGGTGTTGACACTAATGATTATTATTTGCTAGATTCTCCTGCAAGTTTCAGCCCAGTTTTTCAAACTTTTAAACCTTGTGGTTGCAGCATATTATTTCAAAAACTTCAGTGCTTGGCTCAAAAGCCAAGTCTAGTTTCATGTACACACTACGTACTCCCCACGATTGGATACTCTATAGATATAAAGTTTTTCAACAAATTTAAAACTGAAGATTGTATAAATATGGAGTTTTACAACTGATTTGAACTGATCAGTTATCTTTAAATTTCAACCTACTTGTCAAATTTTCCAAAAAAAATCCAATTCAGTTCTAACAGAAAGAAAGAAATTTCCAGGCTTTGATTCTTGTGCTGATTCCATCAAAAGGATGCCAATTCAGGACCAGGTCCCAAGAACTTAAACCCAGGGTTGAACGCTTCAACAAGGGGAGCCTGCCAACACTAGTCATAACTCATTACCTTCAAAAGCCAGCCACTTCCTACAGAGAGACTGATTACCTATTCAACAATTGCCCTCCATCTGACAGGGAAGAATTTTGCCTCTATTGCATCCATTCTTTGGTTATCATGAACAAGTGAGAAGAATTGGGAAGAATGGAGGCAATTAAATAATTGTCAGAAAAAGGGCACTGATGAACTGGGGAATCACATCTCAGAGCAGAAATTTGGAGCATTTCCACTTGCAATTCATTGCCACCAATGCCAATAGCTCTTCAACACTCCTATAGTGGAAGAATTTTCATGGTGGTTGTAATTCTGAGTTTGCAACAATGCAAGTGTTTCTAAGTCTCCTGTAAACCTTGTAGGAAGCGCAACCAATTCTTTCAGGGAGACCTTAACTTTGCATTATTGGACCTGAACATGGCATGGTGGGTGGGTCCCTATCATTTGTCCTTTCCCTATTTTTTTTGCATATATTATTTTTTCTGTGAAATATATATTGGAAAATTTTAAAAATCAATGTACCTAAGTCCTACACATTTTCACAAAAATAAAAAAATCTTCTCTAGTAAAGACAATTTTTTAGATTTTATTTTTCAACTTAAGTTTCTTATGTTTGCCAAGTGTGCATGTGTTAATAATGCTACAAGCTTATTCACTGTTGGACTTAACCCTCCACCTAAACTTCTCCCTCCCATCAATGTAGCCAGTTTTTCTTTTAACTCATTATAAATCAAATTATTTCTGCAGTGATGATGTAAATGCGCAACCAAATATTTATCCAGCAGGAGGAACAGAACCCTAAAATGCACTGGCTTGTGTAAGAATGCTGCACATGCTTGCATATAACCTCTTCATAGAGCCTTCTATTTCCACAGAATTCACATCACTAAAAGAATTAACAATGAACATACACCCCTTTTCAAGGCCTATTTTGTCTTATTAGACACCAATTCTTTTTCAGCTTAAAATTTTATGCAATATTATTATGTGCACATAATATATATGCCTATACTATGTGCACATATAATGTTGGGTCAACCTGTCCTCTCCCCTTTATAATTGCAACCCTTGCTGATACTGTCTTTCACCTGATTGGTTCTTTTTGTCTTGGGGCAGAAACCCCACCCTGGTAGTACCATAAGACATTATTGTTACGATAATCATAAGCAAATAGTAAACGGAATGTATGCACTATGTGCATGCATATTCAATCTGCATTCATCTGGTTTAGATCCATCCTCAAAGACTCAATTGAACCCATTTAAACTTCAAAGTCGTGTTCTTCATCAAGAGTCTAATTGAGGAGGCCCTGAATTGACTCTAAATGGGCCCATTGTCTATCAATTCAGATCCAGTAGAGTTGAAGTGAATAGTACAGCGAGTAGCACTGTTTTACTGCCTCCAGCTTGAGGAAACTGTAATTGTTTTGGACCAGAGTCAAATTGCTACAATCCATTTTGTAACTCGGAAAGGATCTTCAGTAAGTTGTCACTAGACACCTTTCAATTCAAAGCACGGCCTTCTCAGAAGTCAGAAGCTTTTGTGCGGAGGAGTACTAAGTTGTAAGGCTGTCCTGCAAAAAGAAAGGCCTTTTTAGTTGTTGGTACTGTTCAACTTTACCCATTCTCCGCAACAAAGGCTAAAAGCTATAATGAACAACACACATAATGTGCACATCCAGCTCTACAAGTCCAAACGAGATAGGTCAGAGAAGAATATGATAGGCTTAACCCAAAAGGGCCCATACCAGGTGAACTCACCAATTTGGCAAAAAAACATAGAATTACACTAGTTTCCTTAGTGACCCCATTGTAGCTAGATAAAGATGTGTCAAAGTTGAAGCACCCATTTGCAAGGTGAAAAAGTCAACAAATTGATGCAAGATTAAGGTTATGACTCAAAGGGCTCAATCCCCCATCATATATCAAAAATTGGTTTAAGTTGAATGGACCATTCAACCTCAAAAGAAAACCCTCTTATCCTTTCCATTTTTGGCATTTGATTTTTTTGGTTGGATTTTGGAACATTGCATCAATAAGAGTGGGGATGATAGCCAAAAGCTGAAATTGCTTGAAAAAGTTCCACCTTCTCAACAGTGCAGCATGCTGCAGATATAATGGAATCTCATTGATCTTCAACTCCACAGAATTGTACAAGAGTCAGACAATGTACAGTTGGGTGTTGTAGGAGTTTGATGCATTTGACAAATAATCTATTGATGTATGAAGGGGTATTATTCTGACAGTTCTGCATGGACTGCACAAACTTGTCATAATGGGTTATGAAAAAGGCAAAGATGGAACAGATTGAGGATCATCTGGAGTTTGTACCAGAATGGACATAACCTGGAAATTTAACAATCCATAAATGATGTGCCTATGTAAGGTGAGTCACATAAGAAAACTCATGCAGATGTTGATCCAAAGAATGTACCATCTCCTGAAAGCAGGAAGCTTTTAGTTGCTATATTCTTCTCCAATGTCTGCTTGACCTACACATTACTTCCTTCCCTTTCCAAGCTTTTATTGGTCAAGTTGATTGTCTCTAAGTAGAAGTCAAGAAATCCTATGAAGTTTCAAAGACTTGAATAGCTCTCAAAGCATTGGGTAATAGTGAAGAGATATTTGTGAATTGTACACCCATCTTTACGGGGAGGAAAAAACACACACCAGCCTCTATTACCAATAGCATATCTTCTACAGTGAGATGATAGGTCTGCTAAGTATACTTCACAGAAAATACTTGCCTGTGTTTACTACCATTTGTTGAGATTCTCATGCTATCTGCTCTAAGTCACAATGTGAAACATCAATTTTATATCTGATTGATACAATATCAAACCAATTGACAGAAACTCAAAAGACTTAAATCCAGTAATTGCAATTGTTGTGCCATCCATTCATTCCTGACTGAATTAGCCGTATCAACCAAATCAACAGAAACCCAAAAGACCTAAATCCAGCAAATGCTTTTTATACAGAATCTTTTGAGTGAACACTAATGAATCTCCATGAATACTGACAACTATTTTGAATGACAAAAGCAGGGTGACCTCTTTAGGACCAATGATCGATATGGCTTGGCAACGAATAATTCATGCAACTTGTCTATATACAAATTACAAATGAATTGCAATTTTATTCTCATCAAATTTGGAATTTGCCAATGACTCTGATCATGGACATTGAGTTAGGGGTGATTGGAATGTGCAAGCACAAAGTGTCAGAATAGTCATGAAGGCAACTAATTTTCATGTCCAATCTTCTAGAGACATCCATGTGAGGCCATATTGAATCACTCTGATGTGCAAATCCAGTGTGTAGAAACATTGCAGTTGCCTCAATTCGAAAATAAGTGCACCAGTCTGTGATTTGTGCAATGCTCCTCAGTAAGGTTCAATAGCCATAAAATTCCACTCTATTCCATTAACAAAGCAGCACTATGGAGCCCACTGAAAAATCAGTGTATGAAACATGGATGACACTACCTCACAGCTAGTTCACCAAGCCACTATACACAAAGGAAACACAGACATGTTGACACATGCAACTCACAGCTCAAACCTGAATGTGTCTGGTACCAAAGGGCATAAAGAAAGAGTTGCATTCAATGACCCACAAAGCTTATAGGCAAGGCTTGTAATTATGGTGTTTCTCTGGTCCCTCAGAGCAAGGTAATCTGAATCCTGTGCATCATCAGAGCTTGTGCCATGTCAAAGCAGATAGACAGCAGTCCATCAGGTACTGAAATGAGACCAATAGTCAGAAAACCAGAATGCGTGGAGATGATTCAAGACAATGAGAGGTAGCTGAAACTGGAATGATGTATATGAAAGCCAGTGGCCTGAGTCAAAGTGACCGAGACACCCTTTCCCAGGCAGTCTAGGACTGTCAAGGCACTCCATCTGGAATGACAATATCTAATCAGTAATTTCACTGCAACACCAGCAATAGCCTTGAATCAGCAAATCAAACTAGAGACAACATTCCACTCAATTTGCCAGTAGAAGAAGAAATGGGTTCTTACACATCTTTCCTTTCCTGCTTGAGGTGCAGAGGACATCTTGCTAATGCACTCCAATGTTGCCCAGCTCACAGGCACATGTGCCATTGCACCCACCCTGAATCAGGCTTGTTGTATGTTCTAAGAGGTTTGTCACTCAAGAGAGAAGAACTATGCCCTACAATTCAGTGCACAAGATGCAATACTTCTTGTAAACTGTATAAAGCTCATAGACTACCATGTGTGTACCACCATGTGTGTAGCTCTCTCCACATGTGTAAGCTCACAGACTGCAGCATACGCAATTATGTAGTACTCAACCTTTGTGGATTTGATCCATAATCCAGATTTCCGCACAAACTCCAAATGAAATAGTAGGATTGGAGACTTCAGGAATTTGCAAGTCCCACAGTACCACAATCGTGCACAAAAGGATTTGAAATGTGAAGGACAACCCACCATTAGGTCTAAAACAAAGGGCAAAGAAGGGGGTTGCCAAAAGAAACCAATCTTATTCTCAGAAGGAGTGCAGCATGGACTGTACAGAGACATGGCTAATCAACCTGGGTGTTGAGAGCTTTTTGGCCAAGGACCTGTGGATTACTGATAATCAAGGATGTAGGCCTTACCAGCTTCTCCTAAGACTTACGTTGTCCTGCACCTCAACAGCTGTGAGAATTGCAGGAAGGCACTTGTGGCCACAGCTTGGATCACTGTGGGGTATTTAACCCATTGCTCCTGGTCCCAGTGAAATGCCTGACATATTTGCTGTAGCAACATACTTGTAGGTATGTCATTCTTGTTATAATGGAACCCAATGTTTCTCCATGTTAAGAAGACAACAGCATTCACAAAACTTGAAGCTCTAGAAGATCCATACAATATCATCTGACAGCAAACCACAATTTTTTGTGTGCAAAAGCTACAGTATGTACACACAGACACATGCAAGAATTTAGAACCATGGAGCAAGGAGGAAAGAAAACATTGTTCAATTTGGTGTGAAAAATTAACAAAGTTTTGCAACCCTAAAAAGATTTCTGCTGGAGCAAAGTTTCCAGTCAGCAATTTACAAGTTGCTTCATTTGAAATAAGTTAAAACAAAAAGATAACCTTGTATATATATATAAACAAGGACAAAAATCCATCCACAAAAAGTACAAGGCATGTCTAAGCAAATGTAAACACATGAAAGGAAAACCAAGACAATGATGACAATAATAATGAAGTGGAAGACTTAATGTTAAAAGCACATCCTTTGTCACAAATCAGCTGATGATGGAAGAGCGCTAAGTGGTATGCGTGGAAGAGATGAAGAACTGTGATTAAGCATCGCAACCCACTGAAGAATCGCAATGGCTTGCGCATGTTGGAGGGCTATCAACACTCATTGCTTTTAATAAGATACAAACATCGAAGGTACCAAGGAGGTTGTTGATGGCGAACTATACTGGCTTGTACACAAGAAGTCAAAAAGGAATCAAAGTGAGGATGGAGACAACCATGCGTCTCTATGGCAAGGGGTATGAAATCATCTCCTGGCGTTCTTTCTATGTAGGATCGTGCTTTGTCTTGAGCAACAACTCTTGATGCATGCGTTGTCGTCATAACATGTTGCACCGAATCCGTATGAATCAAATCAACAATGACAACATTCGCCAATGTTCAAAAACAATCTCTAGTGATGACAATATCCATTCATTTTTGTGTATGGCAAGGGAAAAGGTGGGAAACCTTTCTTTGTATTTGAGCTTCACTTTCCGATGTGATGATTGCAATAATATTTCAAAGTGTATCATGGGCTACAATGCATTCATTCCCACATGGGCAACGTAGCAAATATATACCCAAATCATCGATGGTATGACCGCATTGACATTGTGAAACATGTGGGACTATAGGATGTGGTATACTAAAGTGAATACTAAGTGTTGTAAGAAAATGGGTGGAGGACAAATGAACTGAAGGGGTGTTAAGACAAACTAATAACCAAGCCCCTATTGTTGGACCTAAATAGGAGCGAAGATGTGGTTGCACAACATTTGAAGGAACATCTATTACAAGTGAAATAAATTTTTGCTCATGCGTGCAGTTGCTCCTTTAAAGAAGACTGCATTTGAAAATAAGAATGCACCACTATACTTTCAAAAAACAAGACATGTGATTGGACGACCTTAGGTAACTTCGCATTGGTAACCCATAATGCTACTTGGAAGGGATAAATACTAGTCTCTACATCTGCCATTGCATCAAGAAGAATAAGGTGATTATTTTATTGGAAACGAAAGATTAATGCAAGAACAATCAAAGCCCAATATTCTAAAAAGGTGGGGGCAACATGTCAAACTATTAAGGGAAGGCCTAACCACCTTGAAGAAACAAGAAGAGTGACCTAATGACAAACCAAATGGCCTATTATGGTGTTAAAGGATCTTGACCCTAATAGCTTTTCCAACAGAACTATGGTATAAACATCAAATTCGGTATGACATTGCAAGATACTTAATGATGGAAATATAATACATTATAGGTAGCCTAGTTGTTGGGCATAACAAAGTGAAAGCATTGTAAAAGTTGCCTAAGGATCTGCAATCATAAGAAGGTTCACGATTGTGTTAAGGTCCCCTTAGAGTGCTTTCGATACAAAGACTCCACAAATGGCAAAAAACCCATTGGAGCACCTAGAATACAAAGACCAAACTCAAGTGTAAGAAAATTTGGAGGAAGTGATATAGATTGGTCTAACCATGTGGAAGAGCAAAAATGCATGCCAAATTGTTATGTTGGATGGATCAACGGTTAACCAAGCTAAAAGGATCTATAAAACACGTTGGAACTTTTGATTGAAAGAGCATAAGAAATTTGATGGTATGAGTGGGGACATGGTAAACCAAGATGGAAATCATCGATGATATTTAATGATGTAATCCATGTCCAAACAGAAGGAGGAGGAGAAGATGGAAATGTTGAAGACATCGACATTTCAGAAATTAATGATTGCATGTGTGTGGTGCATGATGTTTAGTGACATGTTAAACTTGTTCATGCTACGTATAAGTGATCACAACTAGGACAAGGAACACATGGACACTATTGATGGGAAGGATAAGCCCCTAGTGTAAGTACTATGAATGAGGAATAACCCATGGTTGATGAAGTAGATAAGGTGTGAAATGTAAAGATGAATTAAGTGCAATTGAAGAGACTAAATGAAGCCAAGTAGATGCAATGGGAATCATTGGATCAGGGATTAGATATCTTTCATGATAGTCCATACAAATCATCATGATATCAAAATCCTATTGTGATACATGTTGATGTTTTAACAATGGTGAAACTATAGGGCCTTCCATGACTATATGCATTAATTAACAAAGCCCTAAACCTTAAACCTCAATTGTGAATGAAAACAACTTGCCTTTGCCATGTGTACTTTCTTGCTCTCACAATGGTAGTTTTTTCTTTTGGTTCCATTCTGTCCTACAAGCTTTTAAAGAAGGTTAGCGTCCCACATTCTGACCTTCTTCCAAAATCAAAACTATCATGATTAACAACCCCTTTTTAATTCTACATCTATTTAAGTTTCTTATAGAACCATTGCAGTGGACTAGTTACCTTCACAAAGAAGCTTTTTATGGAAAACACAATCCATTTAGGTGGCTCATTATAACAAAAGATATGTCATTCTTGCTATGGTTATCTTGTCCCACCCATGCACCCTTGTAAAAACTAAAGGGGCTATGGTTATCCCAGTGCATGGTAGGTAATCACACAAACATTTTTATAAAAAAAACCTTGTGAATTGATGAATAAAAAAGGAGTTGAGGTCAATTTAGGGTTTTGTACAAAACTTTCGTTAGAATATGACAAGTGGCAAGTGTAGGAGATGATGGTTTTGTTGTTGCCCTCTTTCTTTTTTTCCTTGTGCTTTGTGATTAGAACTTTTTTTGCTTTTGTCACATGTGTGTTGTTATTCTTGCGGTGTAGCCACAATGCTTTGGTTGTGTGTCACTCGTTCATGTCTTGAAGCTCTCTGTCTTTGGTGGAAACTCCACCCATGTCTAAAGGGTTCAAATTGCCACCCACAAATTATAGAACCCCACTTGGGGCATTGCACTTTCTACGTAATGAAGTAGGTTTTGCAATCCAAATTAATTAAACAAAGTGTATTCATGCATATACAAACACTTCTAGTTTGTGAATGAAGTCAATAACATTCATAACATGATGAATTTCAATGTTATTTCCCCTTAAGTAGGTAGAGCGAGGCACTTATATGCCTTCCCATATGCCTACTTTTGTTTCTTCCCCCATGCATAAAATGTAATTTAAAGCCACCCATCCATTGAAGGATCAAAAAGGTGTTGTAATATATTCTTTCTAATACTTATAGTGCACATGAAAACATGGGAAATAACATCCATATTGTTTTCAATTTTTCTTTTGAAATATGTTGCACAAATTTTTAAGCCATTGATCTTGTAAGTGCACCATGCCTTGAAAATGCCCAAATCTTGTATGAAGATGGAATTTTTCCCAAGTAATGTGTTTGAATTTGAATTTATCTTTTATTGAACTTATCATTACATCAAATTTTATAAGTTAATTAATTTCAATGAACAATTTTTAGAATTTGATATGGAATTTTGCTCAAAACATATGTAAAATTTTATCTTGTTGTGGGTATTTTTGAATTTAGAGATGTCAAAATACACATTATAAGAAATCATGGATTATTTGATTGGAAAACTAGACAAAAACCCAATTGGTCATATTAGACAAGTCAATTTGAACATGTCCAATTTGATTAGTGATTTTTTTGATTGATTAGATTAGACAAAAAAATTAGGTAACCAAAACTTTTTAATTATAAACAATTCAATTTAAAATAATAATATGTAATTAATAAATAAATAGTAAGTGTTTTCTTATCCACCCACCCATGACCTACCTACCTATCCACAACCTATCTAATTATTACACATTTACACACATGTACAAAATGTATATATGGATATACATATTTCACATAGTATATGTTGGTAAGGGGGATTGAACCTTGGATTCCTTAGCTCCACACCAATGTCTTGGCCATCAAATTACCACAACACTTTGTAGAACAATATGATTTCAAATGTGTTTAACATGTTTTTTTGAAATCCAATGATTTTTTTTGTCAATGTGTATTAATAATATTTGAACTTCAATTTTTTTCATAAATAGGTAATTAGTAGGTACCTAAAATGTGTGTACCTATTTATATAAAATATAAGTAAGTATGCAGGTAGATATGTAAGTATATATAGGTATGTACATAGGCAAGTAGGTAGGTATGTAGGTAAATAAGACATATTTAGGTAAGTAAATAGGTAAGTATGAGATAAATAAGTAGATGTTAATTAAATGAGTAAATAGGTAGGTAGGTAGCTTGGTGAATTCGTTAACCAAATTAATATGGTCAATTTGACTAAGCATGATGATTTAATATGACTAATTTGACCAAGCTGGGACATTTTGATGAACCATTTAAAAAAATTACCCTCTTGATTAGATGTACAATTTAACATTTGGTTAAAATGTTCACTTTAGTAAAAAAAAACCAACCAAAAAAACCATTTATCTTTCATGCCCCACACCTTTAATCAAATCAAATATCCTTTTGATCAATGTAAACACTTTGGTCAAGTTGAACCTTTTGAAAAATCCTGATTTCCTATAGTGAAAAGCGATTTCTTGAATGTGAAGTAATGATGGCCCTTGGTCTTATGTACTCCCAGTACTAGTTGAACCTTGTTGAAGTAGAAGGTTCATTTTCTTTACATTTGAGTGTTATCAAGTTTGTCTTTTGCATTAGTCATAGGATTATAAAAAGAATTATGGTTTCCCCTTGTTGGGAATTTGCATTCACATATATTTGTTGTGTAATTTTCATTTTTCAAGTTCATTATTGCTCACAATGTAGAGGCAATATTAGTTGAACAATCTAATTTAAATTCATTTTTTAGATTGTGGAAGAAAATACATTCTTTTGTCATCTTCGTTGAGAAGCCTAGCAAATGTATTGATTGCTAATTATTTTCTCATCCTCAATCAATCATTCATGAAGAACAAATTGCAAAATCAACTCACTGCTCACCTTGACTTGCATGTTATAATGTTTAATAAAAAAACTTCATCTTGTCAAATTTCCATTATGATGAAACAATTGGATTGTGGAAGGAGGTGACAATGAGATATTGGGTAGATATGTAATGTTGATTTTAGTTTTGCTCATATGTTGACAAGTTTTGTATGTGAAATCTACTCACATGGGTTGGGTGTTGGGATTGGACGTTTGAAAGTTGAGTGGGGGTTATGGTTGTTGTATGGGTCGGGTGCAAGACCCCCTTGTTGAAGTGGGCAAGACCCTTTGTGAATTCTTTTGTTTTTGGATGGGAGGGAGAGAACTTGAAGATTTTTTTGGGTTCCCACATGTGTTTGCAATTACATTCCCAATAAAATTCCTAATAGTGTGCCCAATGTGTCATCAATGTTTTACTTTATTTTCTTCTATATACTTTGCCAAATGTTCATATGTTGTTTCCACAATTCCCATGTAATCGAAATGGGCCTATCAACATCACCCATCACCAAAAATATGTTTTGATCTTTGGGTGCACCACAACCAAAAGCATTTCCACCTAGTGTTTTCTTCTTGCTGTACTTCTGGATAAATTTTCGCTGATTTGCCCACTAAGGTCAGGTAAGCCATTTTCA
>Ga0209208_10009953_pt1 | contig 12431 bp, 7 predicted proteins | sample S1TSphfallax_3_FD_187694 | JGI IMG/M metagenome (GOLD analysis project Ga0209208, IMG submission 187694) | Host-associated microbial communities from peat moss isolated from Minnesota, USA - S1T2_Fd - Sphagnum fallax MG (SPAdes) (version 2) | ecosystem: Host-associated > Plants > Peat moss >...
TCCTCTCGACCGGTCCCCGGTCACTAGGGGTTAACATGTTTTACCATGATTTCATACAGTGAATCTGTCCTAGTTCACTCAAAATCCTAGTGAAATGCCTAGTGAACTTGGGCCGCATCTCCTAGTAGTGTTTGTTAACTGTACCAACACTTTTATAGATTGTGGAAACAAGTTTGGTAATTGTGCAAATACATTTAATGATTTAACCAATAGCCTTGACATAATAACTTCAGGGTGAAAGCACATTAAGGTCAAGTACTTTTTGGCATATGTGAAGTCCATACTACATTAGAAGAAATTTGAAAATCAACAATTGGATTTGCGACTCATTTATAGTTGTAATTGACACATGCGATTAAAAATAACCTAGTTGCCTAAGACAAGTGTTAAAAGACAATTAGTCACAAAAGACATGACATGGTCATGAAGTTGAAAGTGTAGTTGTAAACCTTATGATTAGGCTAGAATTTCTCATCCATTGCCATGCATGGTCCTTAGTATGATGTAGAACCCCAATTTGCGACTACATTTGTAACTACATTTGGGATAGTCACATGCTACCAAATGTGCCATTGATGGGTGGTTAGGATTTAACCACATGGTATTTTTAAGAACCAATTACCATAAAACACGTGGCAATTTTTCATTTGTTCAAAAAAGATATATTATAATTATAGTAATTAAATATTAAAATTGATATAACTAATTAATATAATTAAAATCATTCAATATTATTATTAAAATAAATATTTAAACAATTGATTAATTATAATCTATCCTAGGCTAAACTATAATAAGCAACCCATTATAGGTTCGGTTAGGGTAGAATATGTTAATTAACATAGGGTAAATAGGTAGGTAGGATCTTATTTATTTTGTTGGGGGCAAGCCTTTTGGTTGTCTCATCCCAAATGGCACATGCATGATATTTATAGTGCATACCATAAATATAGTTCATTCCTTCACCTACTTATATACTTTACAAGTTTGAAGTTTTAAACAAAAGATATGGGACAATTTTAATGAAAGGAAAGCACTATAATACTATAAAACTATCACATCCTTTGTCCCATACAAAAACATTATCATATGTCCACACAATAAAATCATTGACTACTTACTACCTAGCCTACCTAATAAAATAATATCCTAGCCTACATTAAATAAATTAATTGCTTAACATATATAGCTAATTAATTAATCAATTAATACAAAAACATTGTGACATATCCACAAAATAAAATACCTTTTGTTTAACTTATAACCTACCTACCTACTACCTACTGGTAACTATCCTACTTATTACATACTACTTAGGTTAAATACCTAATATCTACTACTTAGCCTACTTAATAAATCACTTACCTAGCCTACATTTAATAAATTAATTGTTTCACATAGCTAATTAATTAATCAATTAATACAAAAAATTATGACATATCCACAAAATAAACACCTTTTGTTTAGCTTACCTACCTACCTACTACCTACTAATACCTATCTTATTTATTACATACTACCTAAGTTACATACCTACTATCTACTACCCACTAGTACATATCCTACTTATTACATACTACCTAGCCTAAGTAATTAATTGATTAAGTACCTAACATAATTAATTAATTAATATGAAAACATGATCACATATTTACACAATAAACTAATAAACATACCTACTACCTAATTTACCAATTAATTAATGACCTAGCCTACCAACTATCTACCTAGTTTCCCTAGCCTAACTAGGTGTTACCTTCATAACCTAGCCTATTAGCTACACTTAATAGACTAGCCTAATATTACTATAGATAACTTAGGCCAATTAATTAAATATGCAAGATAAGCTAGGCTACCAATGTACATAAGCCTACTTAATTTAATGTAACCTATTAAGCTTAGCTAGCTTAATTTACCAACTAGGTTATAATAGCCTTTTTTAACAAATTATTAGCTATTAGATATTATATCATGGAAGACCCATGGATAATTTCAAAGAATACCCATGGATGGGTACATTGAAGGGATAATAGTCCAATTGAAATAACAAAGTTTGTCATATGTGGTCTATGTTTTTTTGTTCATGTAGTAGAATGTACTATTGTAATTGAAAAACCCTTCATTTGTAGTTGCAAAAACAACTACATTATGATTCCATCGATGATTGCAATAAAATTTGGATGACATTGTTCACTTTTCACCTACATTTTGAATGAAAATCATATTAGTCGTAAGTTGTAGTCATATCTACAACTAGAATTTGGTTTAACCCTTCTTGTAGTTGCATATGTGACTACAACAAGTTACAACTACATGGACACGTAGGATTAACACATTTCTAGTCATAAAATCAATTGGTTTGGACATTAATTGCATAGTAGTCGCAAAAATATGGTTAGAATGGATAACATTTCTTCTAGTGTTAGTGTTAAAATAAAAGTCCATTTTACATTATAGGAAATTATATTATATTGCACAAGTCATATGGCAAGGATAAACTTTTTTTTTTTATTACTTTTAGGCTTTATCAATTGTAGATAATTGTATCAAAATTTTACATTTAAAAAATGAAAAGTGGAATTCAAATGAATAAAAGATATTATAAAAAAATCCATATTTAATTATATATCCCAATTTATGGTTTTCAAAATCTTTGAAGATCGTTTCCTTTGTATCAATGGCATCACATTACTTTTTATATAAAAAAAATTCACTCAACTAAGTATTTTAATAAATATAATGAATCCATAATCATATGATATGGACTATGATGCAAGGTTTTTGGCACTTCCAAAGTCCAATATGTTATGGTAATTCAAAATCTATTCATGAAATTCATACAATGTGATCATATCACATGTAATATTATTCTTTTGAGTCCTTTTCATGTACTATTCATTTATATTTTGTTCCATGGCCCATGATTGATAATATACAAAGTTGTGATAGGATTATGTATTCCACCTTAATGTGCTTTCACCCTTGAAATATTTATATCTTAGAGCCTTCATTTATGTAGTTGTTGTTCAAAGATTTGTTGGTAATCTATAGTTCCAAAATCAATATTATGTTGACTTTACAATTTTTCATTTGTTCTTTTTCTTCATTACACCACATATGTGGTTTCTATTTTACATAATTTTCATTTTCCACCTTCGTATTAGAAACCTTTGCTTGAAATCCTCTTGCATTTTGTTCCCAATACACTATCATTTGTTGTGCCTATTTTTGAACTTCAGATTCCATGTATTTGTAGGTTTGAGTTTATTCACATTGACTATCACATGAATAGTCTAAAACTTCTCAACTATCATTAATAACATAGTGTTATTTGGCAACACATACTGTACTTTGTACAGAATAAACCATTTCCAAGTAAACTTCCTTAAGTTTGACTTATGTCCTTTTGGAAAACACAAAACATAATCACCAAAATTGAATTGTTTTTTGGGATTTTTTTACTAGCTCCATAATGCTTTATTCCATTGTTGAATACCAATAGTTTTGAAGCCTGCATTCTAGCCTCCTATAATTTCTCTAGCTTTAAAATTCTACTAGTTAAAATTCTCACAAAAATATTGTCTCTTTCATTTCCACCAACAACTGGCACTATGTATTCTATGGGCATCAATGGATGTAATCCATACACTAATTGTTGCTAATTTGTATGCAATTCATTAATAACATTGTGGATAGATGTTAATCCCAATATGTTCTATTTTCACTAATTAACTTGGTCAAAAGTGTCCCAATACCTTATTAATAGATTCAACCTACCCATTCCCTTGATGATAATAGGTTGTAAAACTCACATGTTTCAACAGAAAATGATCTATCAAATATTTGATGGCATCATTATTGAAAAGAACTCTTTAATCTATGATTATAGTCAAAGGACATCCAAACCTAATTAATATGCACTCATACAAAAAAATTGTTATGACTGTTGCAGTATTAGTTTTTAATGCTTTTGCTTCCACCCACTTGGTAGCATAATCCATGGCTACAAGAATGTATTTGTTTCTTGTATATCTGCTAGTTTAATTGGCTTCACAAAATCAAGTCCCCATTTCATAAATGGTTCCTCTAAAAGACTTGTGACCAACTTTGTAAGACTTTGAATTGCTAATCCTCCTATTCTTTGACATGCACCACAAAATCTACAGTAATCATGCACATCTTTATACATAGTTGGCCACCAATATTTACCATCCAATATTTTCCTCTACATTATTTCAATTGGAAAATGCCCTCTTGATGGTCTCTCATGTAGTTATCTCCTCACCATTTGTTCGTTTGTAGTTTTCAAACATCTTCGTAATTTGTTGTATTGGCCCAATATGTATACACTTCACCATTCTTCAATGTGAAAGGCTTTGCTTTCTTGATTAATCTTTGCTTGTAATGTATATATGACGTGTTGCCAATTTGGCCTAATCTCAAAAATTCTTTTACATCATTCAGCCATTTAGGCTTTGTGTAAAATAGACTTGCATCTATTTTAGGCACACTTGTGGGTTTTGTAATATCTGGTAATCATGACAATGCATCTACAATAACATGAGTTCTACTTGGTTTATACACTACTATGAAGTCATATTCTAAGAATAATAACCACCATCTAGTTAATCTCCTTGAAACCTGTGGTTTGTTGACCAAATAGACCAATACCATATGATCTACATAAAATACAAACTTATTACCCAACAAATAATGTTTGAACATGTGCAAAGCAAAACCCATTGTTAAAGCCTATCTCTATGTTGTGCTATAATTTTATTTTGCCTTATTTAAAGGCTAGAAGCATACACTAGTAGTTGATCACTCTTCCTTGTTAAATTTTGAGACAACATAGCTCCCACAACTAACAAAAATGCATTTGTATGAACATGAAACTCCACCTACTAGTTTGATGATATCAATATCATTGCTTTAATATACTTTTATTTGATTAATTCCCAAGCCTTTTGACATTCCTCTATCCAACGAAAAGTTTTTGTCTTTTTGGTGAGTTTAGTGATAAGTGCCATAATAATAGTAAAGTGTTTGATAAAACATCTATAAAACTATGCCATCCCATTGAATATTTGAATTTGCTATGGATTCTTAGTAATTAATATTGCATATTTAATATATTTGATTTATTATTATTATTAAAAATTTATAACATATAATTAGCAACTATTGTTGGCTTGAAGAATTTGTAACAATCATTCAATATATTTGGGTTTAATGAAATCCAACAAGAGAAAACATTGGGGGTTTTTTTTTTGACCATGAAAACTTGCAAAATTACTTGATGTTCAACTTTTGAATTTTGAATATCATTTTTTTGAATAATTTCTTAAGAGAAAAAAAGGTAGGCACTTGTAGGTATATTGATTGCCTCAAATAACCAATAATAGATTTATTATTGGTTAATTATTACCTATAATTTTAATTGATATTATAATTATTTATTATTATTTATGAATAATGATCATACAAAATTATACCAAATTAATATGAAAAACACACCTTTAAATTCATGAATGTTCAATAAATTTTTCATAACAAATTATTACTTATATAAGCTTTTGGGTTGGATTTTAAGGTTTAGGGTTTGAGATTTAAGGTTTAGGTTTTAGGGTTTGGGTTTTAGGCTTTAAGGTTTGGGATTTATAATGTGGGGTTTAAGGTTTAAGGTTTAGGTGTTCTAGTTTAATATGTTTAAGTTTAAGGGGTTAAGGTCTTAAAATTTAGGGTTTAAGGCTTAGGGTTTAGGGTTTAAGGATTTGGTTGAAGGTTTACAATTTAGGTTTAGGGTGTTTAGGCTTAAGGTGTTAAAGTTTAAGGTCTTAAAATTTAAGGTTTATGGTTTATGATTTATGGTTTGCAATTTTGGAATTATTTTGGTACAATTTAAACATTTTAAAGTTTAAGTGTTATGATTTAGGGTGTTTAGGTTTAAGGTGTTAAGGTTTAAGAATTTAAAGTTTAGAGTTTACGGATATGGTTTATGGTTTACGATTTACTATTTAGGTCATTTAGGGTTTAGGTTTAAGGTGTTATGGTTTAGGGTGTTTAGATTTAAGGTTTAAGGTTTAAATTTAGGTTTGGGACTTAGGGTTTAGGTTTAAAATGTTATGGTTTAAGGTGTTAAAGTTTAGAGTTTAAGGTTTAGGTTTAAAATTTAAAGATTAGGTTTGGGGTTTAGGGTTTAGGTGTTAAAATTTAAGGGTTCTATGGTTTAAATGTTATTATTTAGGGTTAGGTTTTAGAGATTTAGGGTTTAGGTTTTAAGGTTTAGGTTTTAGGGTTTCAAGGTTTAAGGTTGGGTTTATGGTTATGATGTTACATTTTAGGGTTAGGGTGTTAAATTTTAGGGTTAAGGTGCTACATTTTAAGGTTTAAGGTTTATGGTTTACGGTTTTGGAATTAGGTCTAGGGTTTAGGGTTTAGGGTTTAAGGTTTAGGTTGTTAAATTTTAGGGTTAGGGTGTTTCATTTTTGGTTTATGATCTTAAATTTGAAGTTAAGGGTGTTTAAGGTAATGATGTTTAGGGTTTAGGGTGTTAAATTTTAAGGTTTAGGGTTTAAGGTTTCCTCTTTGCTGGGTTTTTTCAAGTTGTAAATGTATGGCATATGCTAACTTGGTTTGATTTTGTAAGTCACTTTTGTTAGAAAGGCCAATTTTGGGGGTTCAATTCTTTCGCACATTTCTGGGTTTGCTTTTAAAATTTGATGGTTCATTTGTTTATTCAATCTTTCAATTATTGTTTGCATATGTGAATCTATTTAAAAAAAAAATTGATTAGCTTTAAAAATTACAATTTGAGATTAATAAATGCTAGATTCAGAAAAAACAACTAAAGTCTTTGCTTAAGAAACCTCTTATGCAATATCATAATAATCTTTTAAGGATTTTTTTTAATGATAACCATATGTTAGCACCTCTAAATATAGAGGGCGTTATAATTCTTACCTTAAGAATTTTAAGGGCAACCATATTGAGATTTAAATCTAACAATGTGGCCAGCCAGAGCTCCTACTAAATGGCTTTTAGCTAAATGATCTTCACAAATGGCCCCACTGGCTATTTTGAAAAATGAAAAAATGAAACACTGCCCTCTACTTAAAAACAGAACGCCAATGTACAATGCCACACAGTACAATGATATTATTTACATAAAAAGGTTGTCTTACTTTTCCACTAAAATTGGCAGTAACCCAATTAACTATCTTATTCTGGATTTTGGATACCCTTGTTTATAACATGTAAAATACATGTGATAAAAAAAGAAATACAAAACTTCCCTAGTCTTCTTGTTTTTTTGGAACAAACTTGGGCAAGTTTACATAAATATGGAACTTAGGCACTTTTCACCCACTTTTGTAGGTGGGACAACCAATAACCTCCTTCCTCCACATTTACTGTAGTCATTTTTATTAGTGTTGTAAATGGAATGTGGTGGACATGTGCACCACAACCTTGTTGTGTTACGTGGAATGGGCCTAGTTCCATAGTACATAAAATTTTAAACCTCTTTTATTCATCACCATCCAAGAATGGAGGAAACCAAACATTAAAATTGAAGTGAAATTTTACTTACAGTAGGAAAACATGTTGGATTGTTACAAAAACATGATTGTGGTACAATGCGAAATTGCATAGTGAAAAAATGGCATACATAATATGTTTTGGATGAAGTATACCCTTTCTATGTGGAGATGGTCAATAAATGTGCACAAGAATTGATGCTTGTAAAAGGCATTGAACTTCAAAAGAGTGTTCTTGATTGGTCCACTATAATGATTAGCCTAGCGAGTGCATTTCAATACCTTATATTATTTCAATTTTTTATGTTTATAAGTGGGGATGGAAAAAAAAAATCATAATATCTTGGATATAATAAATATTGCTAGAAGGTGAATCGACACCTCCATCACTCCCTTCATCTTGTTGAGTAGAGCTTCTTAGAACAAATAACTAATGGATGAAATGTTAAATTTCAACTAAAAAACCCTTATTTAGTTTAGGGATGGGACATCTATAATGCTTAAAAACAACCCAAAAAATGTTGTGTTTTTTTACCTTGGTACTTGTTTAGTTGTTGGTTCAGTGGCAAATAGGGGAAATAGGCTAAACCTCACTTATTAAAAAAAAATCATGTGTGAACATAGACAAAATGTTGAACTTCATGAATTGGAGGACCTATTAAAAAAAGTTCTTTAGTATATTTGAAGGACACCTTCTATCTATAAATATCCCCTCTAGGAAAGAGGAGGGATATTACACCTACTCCTTTCCATCACTCCCATTGGTAAGGAATACTAGGTGTGATATTCTTCCATTTCCCATTTGATCTTATGTATGTGATTAAGTAATGGAGATAACCTTTTCCTTGTATTCTTGTACTTTATGATGGGTAAGTCCCCAAGTTGGGGGCATTCTCAAAATGTGAACCCACATTCAGTCCTAGTCCCCACATCAATGTTTTTTTTCTAATGGCAAACTGGGGCTAAATTTCACCCTCTGCTTGGGAGGCACAACCAACAACACAATAGGAATTTCTAGCTCCAATTCCCCAATCATGGATGAGGTTTAAGCTGCCAAGTTGCATCCACTAATAAAGTCATTTTTGCCAAATTTTTATTGATTAGGGCAGTTTTTTTACTAGTTTTTTTCTCAAATCTATATAGTTTTCTCAAATCCTTTCGCCATTAAATTAAATCTTCTATAACATCATCGCCATTCATGCTAAATTTTCTATGGGATCATCACCATTCATCCTAAATTTCTTCTGGGATGATCACCATGACCCATGCCACATCACAAAAATGAAAAACTCATCTTGGGAATGGTTCATGCCAGATATGTTTAGTTGTTTTTTTTCTGGGGTCCTTTCCTTTAGTTTGCTTTGGTGTGTTTGACCTTTTGCTATGATTCAACCAAAAATATTTCCATCCTTTTAGTTTACTGTTTTATTAGTATGTGTGTTGTAAATTGTTTTTGTTAGTGTTGTGCAATGGTCATGTGCTTTAAAAGCTTTTTATGTTTACTACTTCATGGCATTGAAACTTGTCCACATATTAAATTCAATTAGACCAGCTTAAGAAAATCAAACCATAACTATTTTCAATTATTTGAGAATTCCTATTTTGTAAAAAACATTGAAAGATAGAAATTGCAATGTAGTAAAAGTAAAGGTTTCATAATGACATAGCTTCCTTAAATGCAAAAGAAAATAATGTTTTGTAATAGTCCTTCAATCAAATTTGCACTATATATGTTGATATTTAAAAAGTGTTTAGTTATGTACTTTTTTACTATTTTTGGGTCTTTTTCCCCACCAAATGTAATAATTTGGTGGGATATTGTGGTTTCTTGTTTCTTCCCATGTCTCAGGAAATGAATAATTTCTGAAAAACTTCCCATGATACCCGGTGGGTATTCAGAAGATACCCGTTGGATATTAGAAGAAAAATAAAATAAAATGACAATGGATTTTTGAAATAAAAAATTTCACCTCTGTAAGCAATTCACTTTTTGAAGAGCTTGTGAACTTGTTACTTATAGCTATGGTACAAAAATTGTGTAAATTTTTACTAATGTTGCCTAATTTCTATTCTAGTTCTTAAAATCCAAATTGACAATTCTTGAGAGTACCAGAGAACCATCACAAGAACCAATTTGACAGTTCCTGGGGGGAATGAAGAACTCCCACAAGAATCGGTTGTGAGGATGGAATATTTAAATTTTTTGTGTTCCCAACCTGTTCCCATATGTTCCCTAAGGGTTTTCCCTAGAGCAACTCACTTTTTCCCATATCCTTTGCCCAAAGTTCTCCCCTCTTCACCTAGATAGCTGAGCCAGAAAGAGAGGCACTTTATCATCACATGTAAACTACTACTTAGAGGGAGCTTCCCAAGTTTTTATTTTTTTGTGATGTGTTAATCAAAATGACCCATTGCAAAAACAAACTGGAACTTGGGAAGCAACCCGTCTGATGAATAGTAGACGAAAGGTGAATACTTAATGGGTAGGATCATGTCAAAAAACCCAGTACAACATTAGTAGAAATGAGAAGAAGCCTTTGTTTGTTTGCATTTTTATTGCAATGTGCCAGAAAAAGTGCCTGACAATCGCACAAGCGATTTTAATCCTGGTTATGCATTTTGACAACCTTTGAATGTTACATATTGTGATCCTGAATCCATCAACCTAATTGACCAAGGCATCCGTACACCCTAAAATTTGAAATCAAATTAAAACTCAAATGAACAGGTCTTATGAATATTACAACCATTAAAACGAGGAACCGTTGGTAATTGTTTTTGACTCAAACCCAAAACTTTGATTTTCTGATTTTTTTTGAAAAGAACTAGAACTGATTATTCTTTTAAAAACCTAAGAGTCGAGCAACAATGGCCTTTATTTTTATTTAATATATTATTATTATTATTATTATTTTATACGTTGGGGGTATAGTTAGGCTAAACATACTCTAGTTCTTAATCCTATTGAGAGGGAAATGAAATAGGCCATATGGTTATAATAAATAAGTCCTCCAATTAGAAAATACTAGATCCTTTAATAAGGCTGCACTTTTCAGGGTTTTTTTCAAATTTGTCCAAACATTAGCTAAATTAGTGAATTTTACAATAGACAAACACATTTCTCCAAATATTTCTCAATTGTTTTTGAGTGAGTTCACAATATTTGTTTTAAACATCAATCATGAACTTGATCTTTCTAGCACCTTTTTCCTTTTTAAATTTGTGATGTTGCCAGAGCTGACTCATCGATGAGAAAATTTAGCCAAATTTAGTTATAAATGAAACATTAGAATAAAAAACTTAAGCATCGTCCTATATCATTGACTACCTAATGAATTTACCTACATTATAGCAATATGGCGATTGATAATTTGATTATGAAAATTTGAAAATTTGGGTCATTGTTTTATTCAAGAAAAACTTTGTGATGCACATAGGTGGAAATCAAAATTTTCAAGTCAAAATTGACAAAAGTTCTCCCAAGAGAATCATTGATCCTGTTTTAATTTGTATACTAAATGTAAGTGTTAGAATGTGGCCTTCTTAAAATATGGAGCCGAAGGGCATCCACTAGGGCTAATCAAGGTCTTGTCCTCATTGTTATGGCTTTTCCATTTTATGTGACCTCTTGAAGCATGTTAAGAGTGCTTATCTTCCTACTAGCTTCATTTCCTAGGCTAGTCAGGTTGTTTTATCTTTGTAGTTGTCTTCCTTTTGTGTGCTTTTCCTTGGTTCTATTCCTCTTACTTATTAAGGTTGGCTTTGGGTTTAGTTTAGCTCCAATTTGGGGCCATTTGAATTTCGATTTGCGTGCCCTCATTTGTTTCATAGGAACCTTTAAGCCATCTAGGATGAGGTTAGGTAGACTTTTCGCTTACCCCTTGACTGAATTGCTCAAGACTCAATGAATGAGTTAACATGGTTCCTTTTCCTCTTGTTGCTTTATTAGTGTTTGCACTTTATTTGAAGAAGTTGTTTAGGTCAACTAAAGGTTTCTGTTCACCATAGGAGGTTTATGGTGGGTGACTGGTTTTAATTTCAAGAAGAATTTTCATGTGTTTCATGTGCACCTCATTTTCACCATTCATGAGAAGACTTTTTGACCACTCGTTTTCTTTGATGTCTAACTTTAAGGAAAGTTGGTGAATATAGTTGCATTGCCAAGGTTTTCGAGCCCATGATGCAAGCTATTCCTTCGTAGGACATTGTTGCTGCCCTACACTAGTTGCACTCCCCTCATTCAGACCTTGTCCCTCCACCTATTTTTGATTATTAACTTTAACACACTTTTGTGCTGGATAGGATTCTGTTTGCCCAAGCCTTAACCACTGCACCCCATTTGTTTTCGGGTGTGCTTTCTGGGATAGTATATGAACATCTCTTGTTGCTTCATACTAGAGGATCCATCTTTAGGGTTTTCAAACTTCAGTAGTTAGTGACATTTGCGATGCTTTTATTTAAATTAAAATTATGGTCAAACCAGTCAAATTTTGCCACAAAACAATGTGCTTTCATGTAATGTGCCACACTAATGCCCAAATACAATTCATTGGGTGTATTTTGCATTTGAAGTAAAGAACGTGGAGAAGATCTGTAGTATATTTGGAGGGCATCTTAAATCCATCAATTTCCCTCTAAAAAATGGGAGGATATTATGCCTACTCCTCAATAGTGGGAGGGTTCTTACACCTATAAGTAGGCATATATTCTATCATACTATGGAAGAGGTTAAGACAATACACTGGAAGATGCTAAGTACTCCCAATTAGCATTGTTTGGTGCAAAAAGTGGCTGATGATGCTCAAAATGTGGATTTTTATCAGAGAGTTTTGACCCTATGGCATATGTTTTTTTTAAAAAACCTATTCCTTTTCAATGCTCAAAAGTAGATTC
>Ga0209208_10009954_pt1 | contig 12431 bp, 6 predicted proteins | sample S1TSphfallax_3_FD_187694 | JGI IMG/M metagenome (GOLD analysis project Ga0209208, IMG submission 187694) | Host-associated microbial communities from peat moss isolated from Minnesota, USA - S1T2_Fd - Sphagnum fallax MG (SPAdes) (version 2) | ecosystem: Host-associated > Plants > Peat moss >...
AAAAAAAAAAAAAAAAAACTTATAAGATTTTGTAACATGGCTCCTTTTAGATTAGCTTTTCAAAAATCCAATGCATGTTAGATTAGGAGGTTGTATGTAGATGTTATGACGAATAGAACAAGAAGGGTTCAACCATCAAACGTGACATTGAATGAACATCAACATAATGCCCCTTCACATTTCATCACGGTGAGTTATGATTCTCGCACAATGTTTTTGTATCTTCCAAATGGACACAACACATTAGATTTTTAGTGAATTTCATTGCATTACATTGAACCACCTTATTTGTTAAACTACAATTACATAGTCGTTCCACTTCCAAGCGGGTTTTGTGAGTTCATATCTTCATGTTGAAGGTGTGCAAGAATGCCTCATACACATGGAAAAAAACATTTGTGAAAGGGAGGCAACAAGAAAAAAAATTTATTGTGAAGGTGCTTGTCGCCACGTGGCCCTCTGAAATTTCAGATTGCATTTTGAGCCCTCAAGGCTTACCTCCACTAACAAATGCAAAGTGGGCACCAAAAATGCAAAGACACTATAACAAGCACTAGCCATGGCAATCCATACTCACAACCCAATGTTGGCCGGTCATTGTTGTAAGAAACGTAAATTGACTATAACAGCCAAAAAATTCAACAATAAAAAATTTAGCTTTAAATGGATCGATTTAGCCCAAGGTCAATCTAAGCTTTAAAAATCCAAATATTCAACAATCACAAGCTAATGCTAATCAACTGGAAAATACATAATATGTGGAAAGAACTTGCACTAAAAAATCTATTCTGCGAAATTTAAAAACATGTAACTGTAGAGATGTTCTAGCCCATATGAAAGTCCAATACAAAAAACGATTAAGATGGTGAATTGCAGTATCCATACAACTATGGACAATCGTTGTCCTGCACAGTAAATGCATATAACCCAGAAAGTTAGCAATTTCCCATAAGCCGAAAACTTGAGTAGTACTCAAGTGAAATCCTCAAACATGAGCTAATCTCTAGTATTAATCTTCCTTTCTTTGAACACACATGAATGGATTGATCTTTCACTTGTAGACTTTTCTGAACTCTACTTCATCTTGTAGAGAACATTGTAGTACTATAGGTGTAGCCAATGAGATCACAGGTTTGAATTTGGCACTTCCCTCCAGTTTCATGAAGACTACCCATAAACAATTGTTGTGGAAGGAGACAACAGTAAGGAGGAACAAGATAACAGGCCCAGGGATCCACCCCAAATGTGACATGACGAGAAAAGGATAAGTCAAGATGTAGTTGCTGTCACTGGCAGCTATCAAACTAAATCCCACCACCCACCATGGATCTGCACAACCCAACAACAACAACAAATTTACACTTGTATCTGAAACCTCGACATCAATCTTATTAGTTGTCAGCTAGATAATAACCCCAAGCAACAAAATTGTTTCTAGATAATTCAATTTTCTTGCAATTGAGGTACTAGAAATTGCATAAAGATTTGTAGTGTGTACACACATGCCAGTTAGTACCATATACTAGACTAAATTCTCTGATTTCAAACGAACACTTGAAGGAACTACAAAACATTGATCAAGAAGCTGGGAATTGGATTTTCGTGCAGCTGGTAGGTCTATTAAATACCTTTGCCAATCTCATGGGCAGATGCTGATGAAGGTGGAAGATTCCCCATTCTTCCAGCATTGATGTCTGCAACTGTAACTGGTAAAGAGTCTCCATCAGCTGGAGCAGGAGCAACAGCTGCTAAATTTACAGCAGAATGATCATTTGCAGCAGCAGGCCTTTGAAAAGATCCACCTGGCTGCTACATTGAGATGACATGGAGCTCTTGAACACCTCCAGCTCCATTATTGTTTATTGCCACCAATCTTGAAAAAGTACCCACAAACTCTGAACTGCAAAAATACAAAATGACAGACTTTTTCTGCAGCAACGAATATGGTACTACAATTGTGTGTATGTGTCGAGAATTCTAGAATCCAAATGAAAGTACTACACAGCTCTGAGACTCTGACCAAAATTTCCTACCAGAATTCAGTTTCTGCAAACAGATCAAAGAAGACTCTTCCCAAGTGATGTTTGCACTACTTGTGGCAATTATTCTGCTAGATACCCAAATGAAGTCAAATTAAGTACACAAAAAACTTCAGCTAATCCTTTCCCTACCCAAGTTTTTCTTCTACAACTTGATGAAATTAACAGAGGAACTCCAAGATTATGATCAATGTCTGAGGCAATTATTTCTGATGCAACCAAATTATGAACTACTTACTTACTTACTACCCAGTTGCTCAATTTCCTACCACAAGAACTTCTGTTTTGAAAAAATTGTTAACACTGGACTGTCTGCAAGTGATGATGGTGTGTAATAGAATGAATTTCTACTTCACAAATGAAGGGCACAAGCTTTTTCCTTTTCCCTACAAAACTCTTTGTGCAAAAAAATGAGTAGTTCAAGTGACAGTCCCACCTGATGAATGTGCTTGAACCCACTTCACAAATGAGTTGATATGTTTCAACAAAGTTGAAGCTCATTCATATAGTAGTCTAATGGCCTTTAACAAACTTGGTCAGCTTATCATAGTGCACGCACCACTATGTCAATAGATATTGGGCTCCCTTACATAACAAGCACCATCCCCTAAGGTCACATGGTCTAATACAACATTAAACTAAGGCCCCTTTGGACTAGGCCTCTGTTGGTAGGGGAAAAGAAACTCTTTTGTTTTTGGTAAAATTTTGAGGGCTCAAACAACCTAATCAGGTAGGACTTTCACTTCCAAATTGGGATTGGGGTTGTATATGCGCTGCAATATGATGGGGCCTCCATCCTCATGGGCCTGCAATTTGGATTTGAGACTCTCCTTGCAGTTCAGTTAGCAATTTCATTCTACTTTCCCATCAGACCATTTCCCCTTCTCTTGGGCTTCCCTCTCAACCTCTTTGCTTGCTTATCATTTGGGAGCTGCATCAGTCCTCCATATCTTGAGTCACAGTGAACCCGCACCCACCAGCACACCATGAAGGATGGATGGTAAGTGGTGAGGAGACGGTTTTCTGTTGGGTTTCAGTTCCCTAGCTAACCATGGTGGTTATCTCAGTGGCTTTTAATTTTATTTTATTTTTACTGCATACCTACTTACAATCCACAAGCAGGTTGTTATTATAAACCATCTACTTACCTTACCTGGTAGTTATGTATTTTCCTACCTATCTACCTATATATGAGACCTATTTCTTACATAATTGGTTACTGAGATGAAACCATATACTAACTGAGTTGAGGTTCATCCATAACTGAGTAATAACAAGCATCCAGTGGATGGGGCACTGGTGGGTGCTGGTTGACCATGGCCCTCCATATCTGCTTGCACTTCCAATCCCTAATTCACTAGGGAATGTTGTAAATTGACTGTTGGCTGGCTTTTTTTTCAACATATGTGGAAGCTCAGATTCCCAGTTCCATTTCCAGTGATTTGAAAAGGTTGTTCATGAATTGTTGAAAATTTTAAATAAAAAAACCCATTAAGAAAAATGCATTAGAAAACGCTATTAAAGATGTTATTTCATTCTTAAAATGTAAATTTATGTAAATTTAGCAATTGCAAAATTTTTACCATAGTTATAAACTCCTCCCCAATTGCAATGTTAAAAAGAAAGTTGTGCATTGGTGACTCGTGATTTGATTTCTTGCACTCACCGAATTGTGACACCTATGCTGTGAATCTTTCTTATCACTTTTGACTCTACAAATTCTAAGATAAACCATTGACACGTTTCACATTTTGCAAACCTAGTCAATTTTGTAATGTAATTTATTTCTACAAAAACTCAAGCTTTCTCCTAACTAGATTGACCACCTGTCTTTGTACAAATCTCCAAGTTTGTGCAAATAGATTAAAACTCTACAATACATTAAAGTTATCCGTATAGTAAGGAAAACACAGCACTGCAATCCCCTCTCTGGGCATAGGGTAAACCGGTTGGTGACCGAACATTTAAGTGTTCAGGGGAAGCTGGATCAAAGGGGAGAGCTCTGTTGTTTCTGATGTCCCAACAAAACTTGAATCGCTCTTATTGGTGCATCTGATGTATCAAAAATTGTCAAAAATAGAATAAAATTGAGAAAGTTACAGCCCCCCAAAGTAGAGGGGGTCAAGAATTAAAAACAAAAAGTCATCGAACATTACAAAGGTCGAATCTTGAACACTCAAAAAATTCCTTGTATGTTGCTGTGTTGCTATTAGAGTTCAAAGATGGTTTGTAAAACTTCAGGTGGCACTCCTATAGCACTTTAAATTGTTTACAATGAATAAGAATAAGAAAGTTACGAGGTTTCAAAGTAGGAGGGATCAAAATGAAGAAAACTGAAATAAAATAAGTTTTGCAATTTGAAAAAATGTATTTCTTTTACTGCTATTTTTTGGCCGGTTCTTTGGCTTTGCATTCCAAAGATGATTCGTAAAGCTTGAGAAGGCTCTCTTATAACATTTGAAATCACTCAAAATGGAGAAGAATTGAGAAAGATCTGCCAAAGTGTTCAGCCATAGGCAGGCGATCGACGATGAGCCGGTTTACCCTAAGAGGCATGAGATTTTTAAAAACAGTGAAAAAAGTACACTGGGCTTAAACTGGGCTCGACTGGACCTCAAACTCAGATTAGCAGCAGTTTTTCATACCGTCTTTTTTTTTCTTGATTGCTTTCAACCGATCAGTGCTGTTCACTGCTATTGCTGAGTGTAGAGCAGCTATAAATATTTAATCTTGAGTTTCGATATTTTATGCTCATATTTAACAAAATTTCATTACTTTACAACTAACAGTGCTTAGAGGTTGAAAGAGGGGTTGAAACTTGAGAAGGGCCCAAAGCAGTGTCAAAGCAAGGGTCACTTTACGGATAACTCTATTAACCATTGTCTTACAGATATAGCATCCCCAGTGCTCATGAGTTCACCTTCTGTGTTTTCCTCTTTTCTGTGTGAGAGTGCAATAAGATTGGTACCAAGGTCATGCCTATAGTCAGCTTCGGACTTTCCTTTCCCTCCTCCCCCCCCTCTCTCTGGGGCTTTGCTTGAGCACTTCTTCAATAGGCCCATCACAATTTCTTCTATGCATTTGGGCACTCCCCAAAACAAAACCATAGAGATGCTTCCCTTGGCCCACCTTTTTAGTAGTTTATATATATACTAGTTTGAACCTTGTGCCTAATGCACAAGTGTGTGTATATTTGATGGTACATATTACAAAATTACAACTACAAACTGATGAAAACATTAATATTGTTATTGAATTTAATTTTTATGTGTCAAAAATTTTTAAATCAAAAACTCAAGTGCCCAATAAAAATCATCAAATTATATTAATTATTCGACACATTAATTATCGCAACCCCACTTTGAGGCAAGTGTTAGGATGAAACTTGCATTCCCAAAAGTGGGAACTTGGAGTCTTTCGGGACTCCCGAAATTTCAGAGTTCAATGTTAGGGGATAAAACACCTCGTCTTGATATGTTCTTTATATCATTGGAAAGGTCTTGAAGTGTAGATGTCGAAAATGGCCTCGCATGAGCCATTTGGACATCTACAGCACAAGTTATGGTCAAAAGAAGGGCAAGGAGTCAAACTGACAGTTTGATTCTCGACCACTAAAAGTCGGGAATCGACCCGACCCTAGTGTGTGCAGGTGGAGTGCAACACACCCCTGGAAAGCTCTTGAAAAGAGTTACAAGTTTGATTTAGACTTTATCCCAATCATAGGTCTGAGCCAGGAGTTATGAGCTCCCAAAGTCTCGGGAGTCCAATTCGGGACAATTTCGGGACTCCTCCTTGGGAGTCCCGGGACTAAAAGCCATTCGGATGCGAGTGTGACGGAGCAACGCAGAGAATACTATATGGGGGAAGGTGGTGGCTTCCCTTGAGTCCGGGCTATGGTGAGTATGTGTTGCTTGTGGCTTGTCCCAACACCAAGAGTGTTCCCAAATGTGAACTAACCAACTTGTGGTTGGTTTTGATGCAGGACCAAGTAGCTAAATAAGTTGTCCCTCTTTTTAGTCTAATCCCGAAGTGTTCAACACACCCCTCTCACCTCCTTTAGTGTTGGAAGCTAGGAGCGGCACCAAATTCCAACTACTTCCGGTCTTTAACATAGTTGTACTCCTTTGAGTCTAATAAAGAACTTGGGGGTGCGTCATTAATGCTGAATCTGAAAAGGTAATACCATAGTGTCATTGTTTAAATAGGTAGGGTAGTCAAGGTGCATTCACACATGGTGTTAGGGACTTTAGTGTTGAATCCGCTAACATCATGTTAGTCATTTAAGACTAAACTTATTTACTGTGAAAATTTTATGTTAAGCTAACATTCACTTAGCATTATGCTATCACCCATTTGACATTGGGTGCCACCTAGGATTCCACCTAGATTTTCATTTAACACTAACTTAACATCAAGTGTGAGTGCACCATCAATGACTTTGCAAAGTCCAATTTTTGAAGTTCATTGGTGGGAAAGGGGGAGAAATTAAACAATGCACACTGGATGTGCAAAATACTTCTAGGTGGTTATATACCCTTGGGCATGCTTTCAAGCATTTACCTTACATAAGGGTAAACATAATTTGGGTCACCACTATTAAATGCCTTGGCCACAATAGCCATGGCAATTGCTGCCATTTGCCCCCATAGCCAAGGCAACCTCCACAACCAACACCTATGGGACCTTTTTTTTAAAGTTTTTTTTTTAAAATTCTTCACATGGGAGGTCAAACAAAGGGTGGCCCTTGAGGTGAATTTTTTTCTTTTGAAAAAAAAAGACCCATGGGTGTTGTGGAAGGTTGTCGTGGCTATTGGTGTCAGGATGGTAGCTGCAATGGCTATGTTTGCCAGTGCTTTTAACAGTGACAATTTTCAGGTTTTCTAGGTGCACGTCAAGATGTATTTGGCCCTTTTGGTATGATATTGATATTAAACCCCCCTGGGAACGGGCATGCCTTTCCTAGACAGTGACACGTGCGCAGAAGGGTGGGGGGTTATTTATTTATGCTAATGTTTTTTTCCTTGTATGATGCCATCCATGGATGGATGGCGGGACGGATGGATGGAAAGTTTTATTTCATCCACGACGTCCTTTATTATATGTGATGACAGTTCAACTTCAGGGAAAAGACATGAGATAAAGTGTGTGTTGTTGAGAACATCTTGTGGAACACAATTGGGAACTTAAGGAACATGTTAAGAACTTCATTGAAAAGCTGCGAAAAAACATGGAAAATTTTGGGAACATGTTGAAAACCATGTCCACAAGTTGTTCAATTTTTTTATATTTGTCTTCATAACTAATTGGGGGAGGGACATTGAACAATCATGCATATTTGTATCCATATCAACAAGGTTTTGACATGCTTGATATTTGGTCACAAAGGTTTTAAGGATTCTAGATATGATTTTGTGTTGTAACATTATCGATATCTAAGAGTTAGGGGTTAATGGGATGCTAAATATGGCTTCTTATTGTAAGAGTGGGGAGCAAGCTTTGTAATTTCATAGTTTGTCATTGTCAAGCTTTTCATTTTTAATGCTTCCACATTACTGCCTTTGTTCAAATTTGGTGTGTTTTTCATTATTTTTTTTGCTTGTGCTTTCAACTTTTGTTTTTTGTTATTGTTTGAAATTCATGTGTCGATTTCCTATGTGTGCTCATCACTTGTGAACTTCTAAATTTTGAGCTCCATTATTTGACTATCTCCAACTCCTTTGTAAATATTGAAAAGTTGACATTTTTTTAATGTGTTCATTAAATGTGGAGTCCAAAACCTTCAATTATGTTTTTTGGAAAGTTTCAATTCCTTTGCAATAGATATGTGAATTATTGATTTCATGTTAATTTGTATGTGTTTGTAATTTGATATAATTACACTATTACTTATGTAACAACCTAACAATTAAGTTTGGTAATTTATTTGGTAGTGAATTTTGTAATGGTTTGGTCATAGTTTCATTTATATGCATTGACTCACACATGATAATTCATGTGAAAAATCTTTGTCACATTAAGGTGCATTGACTCATATATGAAAAGTCATGTGAAAAGTTTTTGTCACTTTATAAATTTTTTTGTTTAGTTTCTTTTTGATTAATATATAAGTGGATCTTTGTGACCTTTTGCAAACACCTTCATTTGATGAAAATAAGTTGTTGTATGAGTGCAAAGTTTTAAGAAATAAAATTGTGAAAGGAATTGAGATTTTAGTTTTAAAATGCTTTAACATAGTTTATGTGTTTGTGAAATACATGGTAGGAGAATGATATTACATACTAATTATACGTAAACAATAAAAAGGTGATAAAATATTTGTGTAAACAAGAACATAGATTTACATAGCTATGTAATAAATATAAATAGTTTTAGTTTTATACCCACTTGTGATTTACAGCATAAAACTCTAAAGCTTTCATTTTATTTTTCGAATTTTGTTGCATTTTTTATGTGTTCATTAAATATGAAATTTTAAGATTTTTTAATTAGGTGATTGCTTACGGATGAGGAGCTTGAATGCATCAAGGTCCTTTTCAATTTGACTAAAATATCCATGATTATAATCATGTTCAAGTGAGTTATTTTTCATAATGTTCATATTTTTTTGTTGTCTTTTTTTGAGTTTGGTCACAATTTTTTATTATATTGTGTAGTTGTGTAAGTTTAAGTCTATTCAAAAACTTTAATTTCAAGCTTGTTTGAAAATTTTAATGTTGGGTTTGTTGTTTATTTGAGAACTTTCAACTCTTTTGTGACTTTTAACTTGTTTTTTTAATCATGTTCATAAGGTGTGACATTTTAAGGTTTGGAATTCAAGTGTGTGCATGGTGTGGATAAAAATGTGTTGTTCTTGTGCATAAAGGTTAATTGGACCTTTGCAATGATTAAAGACGGAATAATTCTAGATGCAAATGGCACCTTGTGGCCTAAATTTTGATTTATTTTATTTTTCAACGATCATGTGTAAAAAACTTTTTCATTTGCCAATTTCAAAACAATTTTTTTTTGCATACATTTCTATCTATATAGACCCACCAATGACAACAATAAAACACATTTCATTCAAAACTCAAAATGTGACATTAAAAAACATTACACTATCTAAAAGTTGTCAAATCCTCAAATTTGAAAATGAAGCATCTTATAAACAAAATAAAGAATGAGAATTATGGGGCAAAGCTTTTTGCAATTCTTTTCATCTAGATTCTACCCATCTTACGATGGGGTGAGGCTATCCACCTTAAACCTCACATTTCAATGTATAATTTTAAGTTGTGCACATTGTAAGGCCTTTTCAAAGAGATTGTTTGCATTTGCAAAAAACAAAACAAGGATTTATTTAGACTATGATTTCTTTACACATGTTTACAACCATATGTAAGGTTGAAGGAAAGGCCTATGGTCTTTAAATAATGCGGAATTAAGTTTTTCAATATATACAATCATTTCAAAAAGGGTCAAGAAAGTTGTCAAAACAAGTGAAAGAAAATGATTTTCAAGGGTTCTTTTCATGCCAACTAACTCTACCCATTAAACTAAAGTTCATAATAATGAAAACGTTTTCATTGCATCTTCTTGTAAAATTATATGTAAAATATGATTTTTAGACAAAGCCTTTCATGATAGAATTGCTTGTTGTAAGTTTTGACTTAGTTACTTAACTATTGCATATCACTATTCATTGAGTTTGTTGCTTAGTAGTTGTTTATTTATGGTTTTTAGTTTTAGTAACCAAGTAGACTACTAGAGTTTTTGTAAAATGTAAAGCTTAGTAGAGACAACATGAATTTCAAATGTCCATTGTTATGTTGAACACTCTAATAAGCCAATTACTGACTACAAACATTTGATTTTTATTATTTGTCCATTCACTACTTAGTCTTATCAAACTATGTACGATTTAAATAATCATGACTATCTGATCCTTAAAAAAAATAAAAATTCAAGAGAGATCAATTACCTTTTAGATGGATGTTTTATGTGCTTGGAGCTTAGGGTGTATAGAAGGAGCTAGGATGTTTAAATAAAGATGTGTGAAAATCAAAGGGGGCACTCCCACTACTTTTGAGTTGAACTTCAACTTTGAGAGTTGGTAGTCAGGTGTCTCAGATCTTTGGATCAAGGTCCAAATATCAAACCATATCCAAATTAGGTTTTAAAAAAAATTGTTGAATGAAGACAATATTACAATAAAACAAGGTCACATTCCCAAAACAAAGATATGGGTTTAGGGTTTAAAGGGTCCAAGCACATAAAACATCAGCTTGTGGTGTATCTTGTGAGTGAGTTTGTGGTAACCTACAATTCATCGATGCACCATATTGACTTTAAATGCATCAACTAGGTATCCTCTTTATTTGGATTTTGTAATCTGATGAGATCATCTGTTTGAGTTGAAGAGCTCTTCCTAGTCTTATCTTTAATTTTTGCACAACCCACTTTTTTTGTGTGTGGAGTGAAGAAATGTGCCAAAATTTAAAAATCTTTTGCAGTGCATTATATGAAATTTTTTTACTTAAATACCTTGTGACAAGCCTTTTGAAGCATGTTGATTATGCACTAGAATCTTATGTTATTAAGTTTTACTCCCAAATTTTAGAAGATAGTTAAGATGAGAAATGCACATTAGAAAACTATGTTATTGAACTTTGTTACCCATTTTCTACTAGCCAATTGATCAAGGATTACACACCAAAACAAAATTTATATCACATTTTTCTACCAATTTTTAGTAAGCAAATCTAGTGAGAATTGTACATTACAAATTAGCTACACTAATTAAGTAAAGATTATGCACCAAAATTTGTGTTAATACTAGCATTGGTCAGTAAGAAAATCTCCGATTCTAATTTGGATTCTTAAAAGAAATTGGAGATTCTTCAAGTGTGGTTTATATAGGTATGGAGTTTAACAATTAATAAAAATTAATACTTAAGTCTGAAGTTGAATGTCAGCGTTTTCAAAAAACAAAATAAAATCTTGCCTTTTTAGAGAACCTGTTGCTGTTCTCAAAAGCATTTTTTCATGGTTCCAATTTCAATTTCAGATCTAACAAAATACTAGTTGAGCAATCTGGTTCTCATGCCAGTTTCAAAGAAAAAACAAGGCATCACAAACACGCTGGTCCTGCCAATAGATAAGATGTTGTACATCTACCTGCTGTGTCCACACTCTGAACACCAAAACAATCTCTTCCAATCTAAACAGTCTAAACACTTTCACCAAAGAAACGAGTTCACCACATGTGAAACTGGTTTTATTAAGGTAAAACTTCCAAAAGTTGGATCCAATGCGATAGTCCCAGGGCCCAACAAAAGGAAAAGAGCGTGAGCTGGGGTCACATGAACCTGATCCCTGGTTTTTAACACTGGAAACTGGATACCCTCATAGCACTAGTAATTGCTTCTTGTGACCGATTTCTACAAACTAGCTGAGAGAGGAATGCAATGCTAGCGTGGTGAAAGTTGTGTCATTGTGTTTTGCAACCAATTTCTACAAGCCAACATGCGAAAGAATTATTCCCCACTAGAAAATGATCACCATTTGCTACCAATTTCTACAAGTCACTTGAGGATTACCTACACACCAAATTGTTGTATTATTGATTTTGGCTAAACCTATTTCTGGCAACTAACCAGATATGAAGTACATATCTTTAATGCATCCGCCTGTATTTTTGGCTACCGATTGAAAACCAAATATATAAAAGTAAGAAAAAAAAATTTACTTTCGTTTTTCTTCATTTCTGGCGATTGAAAACTTCCAAAATCGCTCCATTTCCAATTGTTTAGTTTCTGATTTCGCTATTTCGCCAGTAAAAGAAGGCTATTATTATTAATTCGCACCAGAAAGTTGCGTTTTTGCTACCACCAGTTTCTAAGGGCTGAGAGTTTGACCTAAACAGGCCGAAAGCGCTTCCTCCGCCTTTTGTGCAAGAGTGTAGAGAAGAAGCTTATAGTGTGAAGATCCTTGCTCCGATCCTCAAGCTTTCCTTCTGCAGATTGAAATCAGCCTGGAAGCACCTTCGTTGTTGGCTCTGCCTTCCAGGATCGAGACATTGAGATCCACCCAGAAACGAGCCAAAGTTTGCTATCCCTACATTCCTGGGTCATATGGAGTCCGCTGTAGAAACATTTCCAGTATAACTGATGAAGGTTTCATTAAGGCTTCAGCATGCTAGCCATCTTGTGTTTTCAATTTAGTATGTTGCATATCTATCATCCTTATGCATGTCATTTAAAGGGCACATCCATTATGCCAGGAGTCGCTTCTTGTCGTTGGCTCTGCGCTTCAGGGTACAGAACTCTAGAGACATTGTGATGCACTCAGAAAGAAATAGGCCAAAGTTTGGTATCCCTACAGTCTAGGGTCAATGTGGAGTCCACTAAATAA
>Ga0209208_10009955_pt1 | contig 12431 bp, 13 predicted proteins | sample S1TSphfallax_3_FD_187694 | JGI IMG/M metagenome (GOLD analysis project Ga0209208, IMG submission 187694) | Host-associated microbial communities from peat moss isolated from Minnesota, USA - S1T2_Fd - Sphagnum fallax MG (SPAdes) (version 2) | ecosystem: Host-associated > Plants > Peat moss >...
ATATTTTCTTTTTTGGTTTTGTACGAAATTTATTTGATTATTTTTGAAGATTAAGGTATTTTCTTTTAGTCAACAAATATTTATAATTTAAAAGCTTTAAATTTTGGTTTTTTAAAATTTTCCTATGTTTTTAATTTTTTAAATTTTGCATTATATAATTTGTATAGTTTTTTGGGTTTAAGCCATATATCACTAAGATTTTTTTGGTTAGGGTTTGTATAGGGCTCATGGCAAAATATCATTTGGATTTTTAGGGTTATGCCTTATGATTTAATGTATAGGAATTTGGTTCATATTGTAAACTTTGCTCATTGTATTGATTGTTTATCTTATCACTTGTTTAGATGTATACCATAATTGTGAATTTCCTTTGTTGCCATATGCTTCATATTTGTTAGAGTTCAATATTTTTTAACTCACTTTTATACAAATTATGATCTTTTAGGGTTGCATTTTCAATTGGGATTACAAACTTTGGTGGAATGATGTTATATTTTATTCCTAAAGGTATGCATTTGTCTCTTGTTCTTTTTTAATTTTGTGTTTATATTTTCACAATTCAACCTATTTTCATTTCCTAGTTATTAGCTATAAAATGGGCGTCAAGTTTTATTAGGTATACAACAAAAAATAAAGGTTTTATACTTTTATTCTAGTATTTCATATGCAATATTTCTTTGTAGTTTAACTTTTTCATGCCCATATGTGAATAATGTATTTACTCCCCACAACTAACATGGGTTTTATGGCTTAAGGTAGGTATTGCATTTTGCACCTCTCAAATAGTGTGCATTAATGATCATTATGTGGGTATTACTACATGGGGTTTTCAAACTTTGTGGGTTTAAAGGTACAATTTAAATATTGCATATGTGAACATTTTCAATGATGGAAGGTTTAATAGTTCAATGTGGGTATTACCAAAGTTTGTTTTAATATATGGGTTCATAATGTAAATATTGTATGTGATGTACATTGGAACAATAATTATTTTATATCATGATGTGGGTATCATAATGGGAATTCCAAGTCATAACATTGATTTTAAAGAAGCCATGTAACTAATACATTTTAGGTTTTTGTTCAATGATGAATGTTTATAGAATCATAAATTCTCGTAATGCAAGAATTTGTCATACTTTTTTCAATCATGGGGTAGGGTTCCAAAGTCCCATTCCATTCATGTCCAAAACCTCACCAAGTCTTTTTTTTTCAAACAAGGATTAGGTGTGAAGGTATGGGATACACCATGCAGGGCAAAATAAAATGACCATTCAATTTGCTTATGTTCCATATGTTTACATCTTAGAATTCTTGGAAGGTGAATGAAGGGATATGAACACCCTAGTGGAATGGAATGTTTACAAAAACTTTCCAAGCCAAACAAATGTCAAGCAACCAACTATCAAAAACAACCTCTGGCATACGTGGTAAACATTTATGGCATTAACCTTTTTAATTTTTAAAATTCATATACCAAAGATGTAATCATTTATGTCTTGAGAGTTTTTTGGTCTAGGTATAAGTGCAGACATGGACTAGAGGACTATTAGGAAAAATCAACCCACATTCGATCTATTAAACAAGGATGCTTAACATCATTCTCAATCAAACATTTATACATGTGGCCCGATGTGGCTAAGATCACGATTTATCATAAGGCCCATACACGAACTAATGGGTCATTTGCACATGGTGAAAATGATCCGGAATCCATTTTTTGTATGTCTCATTATGCTCCACACATGTCACAAGCATTGAAGGAGTGAGCCCAACTAAGCTTAGATTACACGGCCAAACAAATATATGACAAGCATAAAACAATTTGGTGGGAATGTGTGAATGTGGGTCAAAGCATGGCATAAGATGAATTCATTTGGCTTCAAGACATTGCATAATTTGATTGGAAACATAAGAAAGGGAGTTGACATTTACATACAAACCTTGCAATTTCAAGTCAGTCTTGGGCTCTCCAACATCCGGAGTTCGTGTTGTTTTTCCAAGATGTTGGTGAAATCAATAGGGTTCAAGTCCCATTCGCCATAGGTATTCAAACACCAATTCAATGTGATTGCATGCTATCATATGGTCACAATGGTGCCATTTCTATGGATGCCACATTTGGCACAAATGACATGAAATTCCATCTATTCACCTTGATGGGGTTTGATGAACATCACATAGGTGTCCTATTAACTTGGATCAAGTATGCAAACAGTTGAGGATTTGATCGAATGGTTGAAACCATTAAAAGATAAGATGTTATCACACATGCCACATTAAAAACCATCATGTTTTTTTGTTGATGATGCACCTCAAGAATTAAAGGCATTATGGTTAATTTTATACATAGTACCTATTTTGTGTTTATTTCCTTAGATGTTTTTTAGTATTTTTCATAAAAAAATTGATTACTTCAAATGCATTTTATGTTGTATTGGCCTCATCCACTCATGGTGATTTTATTGCATATGTGTCCTTATTAGGGTCATATGGGGTATGGACAAGGTTCCCATCTACTTTTGTTGTTGGCATGTTCTCAAAGCATGGCACTTATGTGGTACTAAAAAAATTAAAGATGTGGAGGTACGAGGTGGAATCCTCCAAGACCTTCATGATGTGATGTACATGCCCATCACATCATGGAGGAATAATTGATGATTTCAAAGAGCATGGTAGGGTTGTTTTGAGAGAAAGCTTTCAAAAACATAAGCTTGGAGATGTGTGGACAAATTACTTTTGGACTTATTACCATCAATTTGGTAAATGATAATATTTATCATGGTTTAATATTCAATTTTTTTTTGTAATAATGTTATTCATCCTTGTGCATTGTGTTTATGTTTACAAATTTTTTTGAGTGATGGGCCAATCTAATTTACTTTACTATACAAAGAGTTATTTGTATGGAGGTATATGTTTCTCTGCCCATTTTAGCATGGGCAAGAGGGCATCTAAAACTGTAGTTTGGATATGTACATGCCAGAGAACAAATTATTCTATAAATTTAGTGACATTTCTTTTCTTAAATGTTCTACAGTTTGGGGGTCTTCAAAGAGAGCAAATGAGGATAAAGAAGCTAAAATGTGAATGAGAAAACCCGATAAACTAGCATATACATAAGGGATTGCATTACGAATGACAAAGATAAAAATAAACTAAAGAAAATATACAAAAGGAAAATCATGTAGAAGTAGATAGTTTCATGCAAGGATTGTTGGACAAAGATCAGGAAACCCACTAGAAACATTCAAAAGAGAGGTTTGCGAAAAAACAAAACAGAGAACCTGAAGACAGAGATGGAGCTGTTAGGAACTTGGAAATGGAAAGGTTCAAGGACGAGACAAATTCTGCAAACATTCAGTTGCATTACTTTCCAATTTTGTGCAAAACATAATTGATCCATGTTATAACTACATTCATGGCGAAAAAACTTGTAGACATTCAAAAGGTTGCATATGTGATGACAACCCTAGATTGGTGGACTGACCTAATCAAGGAGAAGCAGTTGTTGGAGTCCCTTGTTTTTTGAACTCATGCCTGAAAATGCACTTTAAAGTTCTAACACCTCTGTCAAAGTTGAATCAAACGCCTAACAATTCCCAACTAGGAGAGGCTTTTTCAAAAGATCTACATAGAATCCAATTTGTCCCTGTGACCTCAAACAATGTCCAGTGTCTGTCTATGGACACATACCTTAACAACTGTCCTTCTTGACCTAATAACCTTTGCTACCGATAACTTTCTTTGCCATGTGGTAGCAATGCCTTGTAAACCTAAGCAACAAACAAACACACTGGCCCTAAAGCTTTAGTACTTATAACAATAGTGCCATGGGAGTTAGGGTTTGAGTTAGAAAAATAGTTTCCTAATTCTATATAGGAAAACAATTATATCTATCTCAAACCCTGATTCTAGATTTAAAAACAAATTATCTGGCCCATATTGCACTAGAAGGTTGTAACAAAAAAAGGGTGTTCAAAACCATGTATTTATGTACCTTGGCATAACCCCTAATGCCGATTTGGTCCTTCCTCCTAAATATGTCAATTGCAAGTTGAAGTTCCTTGTACCTTAATGCAAGGTTGGATTTGAGGAGAAGCGGCTAGGTCTTTTTGGAGTGGGTACTGCATCAAACAATTTCTTCCTGCATTGCGTAAAGCAGCCCCAAAAGAAGGCACAGATCTTAGTCCCCCATAGAGAGTTGCAGCCCGGTTCCCATGTGGCATTGGGGTCAAACAAGGCTATCCATTGAGTCCACTGCTTTTTGGACTTTACCTTGATGGACTTGAGAAACATCTAGATGCACTTGAGGGCAACAACCCGTCACAGCTGGCAGACATAATAGTCAAATTACTACTGTATGTCGATGATCTGGCATTGATGTCAGAAACCCCACAATGGTTGTAGAAACAAATAAATGTTTTGTCTGAGTTTTGTGTTGACCGATAATTGGTCATCAATGTGAGCAAGACCAAGGTGGTGGTGTTTGAGAAACACCGCAGTGTAACGCCATAGTTCACATACAGAGGGACAACCATTGAGCGGGTTCAATCATTCAGATACTTGGGCTTAGAGTTACATTGTACAAAAGGCATGGCAGTAGCCATAGCCAAATTGATTGCTGGTGGGAAGAAGGCACTGTTTGCATTATGCTGCAGATGCAATGATCTAAGCATAACAGATCCGGAAGTAATGTGTCAGTTGTTCGACTCATTGGTATGCCCAGTACTGAGCTATGCATGCGAGGTGTGGACAGGTTGTACAGGGGCGAAAGGGTTGCAACAAGCAGAACAAGTACATAGAATGTTCCTGAGAGGAATATTAGGGGTCAATAAAACAACAAGCACTTTTGTTGTGTTGGGGGAGTTTGGAAGGTATCCATTAGAATATTTCTGGTGGCAACGAACTCTCAAGTATCATGATAGACTATGGAAATCCATAGCAGATCGTCTATTGTACTGTGCCTACCAAACCCAAATCCAGATGCTCAACATGCTCAATGATAACCAACAATGTTGGCTCCGGAACGTGCAGTTGTGGCTTAAAGACCAAGGTGTTGAGGTTCTCTATGTTAATATCAAGTGTGCTATAGCAAGTGCATAGGCTTCTTACCTAGAATCCACTATATGGTGAACAGGCTAGAACCAAAAGTAGCAGATTACATACATACCAGCTGATGAACACAAGCTGTACAACAGAATCTGGATACTCATATGCACATCAGAGGTATTTGCAAGTGATCACAAATGTTCAACTCAGGCAATCTTTGTCAAGGTTCAGATGTTCAAACCATCGTTTGGAGGTAGAGTGTGGCAGGCATGCAAAGCCTGAGAGTGTCCCGAGGAGAGATAGGATTTGTCGTCTATGTTTCCTAGGAGTTGTTGAGGATGAAAACCACTTGTTATTAGTGTGCCCTGCTCACTATGACATTCATTGCAAGTTTAATCAACAGTTAGGGAAACAATTGACACCGTGCAGTTTACTTCCTGAATTGATGCATTCGGCTAATCAGAAAGCGATAGCTTTGTACTTAGTTTCTTGCCTAGACAACATGAGTGTTTTGCTCAAGTCAACTATGTAATTGTCGTCAAATGGATCTCTCTGGTCCGGGTATTGACGTTAAATTAAAAGAAAGAAAGAAAGAAAGCCCATATCCTGCTCCAGTTTTATTTCTCCCGACTACATTGATCATGGGAGTTCCATATCCAGGTTAAGGACCTTGCTGCATTCCATATTTTGCTCCAACTTCATTACCAACTCCACTTTGATGCGGAGGAGTTGCTATTGATCCGTCTTAAACTGAGGACCACTCTGAATGCAATAGTCAATACCACCACCATCATAAGGGTTTCATCGAGTCTAACCAAGGTCGAATTGCTATACCTAGGAGCTCCTCTTGCTCCTCTCCTCTATTTACACCATAGCCCAATTGCTTTGGCCTTTGGTTTCCATAAACTCCTTTTTGTACGTGACTGATATAGCGATGGCACAACTATAATCTCGAATCTACTTTCTTCTGAACTTCTTGAACAAAAGGGCAGAAGGAGAATAATAGTAGCAGAAAAACACCTGGGGAGATTGATAGTGCAAGGAAACCCTAGCTATTGAACTGTGTTTTATGAATTTTTGAAATGTGGGCTGTATAATACGTATAATATGTATAATACGTTTTGTTTGATACAGTGAACAAATGTGAGAGCTCATGATCGCTGAGCAGTTTCTGCAAACTGCCTTCGCCACTTTGGACCCGTCCGGGAGATAAGGTTCATGAAACTCGTCCCACACTACGTCCTTCTTCGGACCCATGATGGACAATGGTGCAATGGACGATGGTGCAGGATGGTGCCGACTGTAGACTAACAATTCAATGCGGGCTGTGCAGTGCGCAACCTACAGCTAGCAGCTACAAGTTGTAGCCTACAACACGCACAGTTGTATAGTTGTACACATGGCCATGTATTATACGTTGTATTATACATACATATTATACAGACGTTTTATACACACAGTTCTATAACCCTAGCCCTAAATGTCTCCTAGGGTGTCGAGGTTCAAACAGCCTATATCTTGGATCTTTAAACCTTACACACTTTCTTCTAGTTGCTATAGGATTTTGGAGGATTGCTTTTTGAGTAGAGCAAGTGGATTCTTGACAAACAGATAATGCAAACAAATACGTGTTGCTGGCAAAGTTACAGAGTGTCCATTAGACTCTATACTCATGTACTTAGAATTACCCTCATATGTGTGTAAATCCTAGACCCTAAATCCATAACTATCCATTTTCTTCCTTTGAACTCTGAGCCCTACACTTAAGGGTGTTCAACTTCACCTTCTTTCTATATCGGAAACAAAGTTGTAGGAGGGCGTGCACATTTTGTGGCATTTTTTTCTTCCATCATAATCCATTTTTCTAATTAAGGTTATTGTCAAAATTTTGTTGTTGTTGTTACGTCTTGTCAGGAAAGTGATTTGCACACCAACAATCCTTAGCATTTTCACTAAGCCCCATCATTTCAGCAAGTTGAAATATAAATGGAAACATTTCACCAGTTTGTTTTTGGTTATCCTCCACATATACGCAACTACTTTCAAGTCTAGATCTCACCAAGCCAACCCCATATCTTTTGGATGATTTTTCTGGTGTCAAATTGTGCATTGACAGTTTAGGTGGGGGCTTGGGAATGAGAACTCTCATTGGTGAAAAACTTGTTTCCTTCCACAAGTCAGACCACTAAGTGCTCACCAATGTGCTTGACCACTACCCCAAATTGCTTTGTCACCACAACCTTGGACCACTGTAGGCCCACCCCTACAACTTTTGACATGTCTTTAGCCTGTTTGAAGAGGTATTCTATTCAATCAGCCCCTTCAAATTTTCCCTTTCTTCCCATAGTAAAAATTGAGCCGTTTTCCATTTCTGGAAGCCCAGTTTGGAAGCAGTTTTTTGATGTGTCACCTATTCCGATTGTTGACAACTGATTTTTTTGTTTGAGATGACCATCAGTCAAACATGGAGGATCTGGGAACCCAATTCTGCAACAACACAAGATACTTTCCCTTTAAAAACATGTTTTTTTGCAATTGGACACAATTCAAAAACTTGCCATGTGCAATGCAAAGAATTTTATCTATTCTTGCATCAACAAATTCAAAGGGGACATTCACCAAAAATCTGTCCATTTTACACAACTGACTTTAGTCTAGTAATAGTTTTGAATTGTAATTAAAAAAATGAAGCATTCACTTTGTCTTCAGCAAATACAATGTTTGTATCTCAAATGTCAAATTTGAAGAGCAATTGTTAATTACAATTTTCTAAAATTCTAAAATGTGAATTAAATACATCATTGACAAAGTGCCAGTTAGTCCATTTGCAAGTGAGAACGTAAAAAGGAAAAGAGTAAATGAAGCAAATTATCTTCCCTAAATGGAAATCCAATTACTACGAAAACTAGTAATTTAGCTATTTTCCAAGGTGGGTAAGCTAGATCCCCAGGAAACAATTTTGTTAAACACTGAAAGCTGGAACAAATGTTGGGTTGGATGACCAACCAAGAGACATAATATTGCAACTAGAGCAGCCTTGAAAAAGAAAGGTTTTAATTGTACCCACTTTGAAGGCACTTATTTGAGGAGGCAATAATAGCTCTATGACAAATCACATTTGGTGTATAGTCATTTTTCATGGCCAGCACCTTGTACAAAGTAGGGGAACCTAATTAATGTACTTGCACTTCATAATCTTCAATATGCAATGTGCATGTAGATTATTATAGATAACTGCAGAATTTTCAATCAAATTCGGGTACAATGATGCTTGTTTCATCCATTAAAGTTTTAGTAACCAAAACATATTATAACCATTACATTTGTCCATGAACAAACCATCCAATTATTATAGATTCAATCATATCTACATAAGTCCCATCAAATTCAAGCTTCAATAAAATTTCACCATGCATGTATATTGTTAGTAGTTGAATTTGTTTCACCTACAACAATAATAACTATATGGAAGACTAACCTTGAATACGATGGACTTTCAAGGCCTGAAGTTTCTTGCTGATCTTTTTCCTGCAGGGTGGCAAGGATAGACATCTCATCAATATTTTAAGATATTGCAAAGTGTATGGTAAGGCTCCAAGGCATTCCTCAAATAAGGGGCCTAGGTTGGATCCAAACCTGGATATCAACCTAGGCCCATTTTTTAAAGAATGGCCATCACCTTCGGTGAATGTTGACATGAGCCTAAACATGTATAGATCACAAGGTGACAGGAGTGAGAAGAACCTTAGGCCTACTGTTTAGGAGGAAAACCTCTTGCTGATGACTCCCCTTTGTAATCTTCAGCCAGCGCTACATCAGCATAATCTTTGAATTTCTCATACACATCTTTCCATTTTTCAGGCCCCTTGTAATCTTCAGCTAGCGCTACATCAGCATAATCTTTGAATTTCTCATACACATCTTTCCATTTTTCAGGAGTTTGGGCTTTATTTTCCCACAAAATTGTACCGATGATAGTAATGGCCAAAAGGCAACCATCACACTTGAACAAAAAAAATTCTGCTATCTTCTGCAGCAACACAATATATATTAAAGTTTTAGTTCACATGTATACACTTTGACATGATAAGGGAATGTGCAAGTTCTAAAATGTTTTTCCATTTGAAATAAAGTCCCATTAAGGCAAACCTATGAGGGGAACAATTTCTCTCTTCCTCCCTAATTATTGCTCACCAATATTTCATCACATTTACGTTGATATTAAATTCCTATTACATTCCTTTCAATGATGGAAGAAAGGAAATAACCTTACCTCGCAACCAAGAGGAAATTTTGTTTCATTTGGATTATTTGCAGCTTTTCTTGCAAGTAATTGTGCAGCAGCATCATAATTTGTTCTTTGATTCATTTCAATCCGAACCCAATCTGGTTGGTTTGGTTTCAAGTTGAACCTTGAAGTGACTAACAACTTGGACCCTTTTGTCCTTGATAATTCAGGTGAATTATCAATCATTTCCCCATTCCACGCATCGTCTATGAATAATAAAATAGGGCCAGAACGTGCATTCAAAAGGTCTGCCAACTTTGCACGAACACTAACAATTTGCCAACATTCAAGCCCCTGCACATGATAATTTAATTTGAGTCACATGGGATACTTGTATGTGATGCATTTAACATGGCAAGTTAATTTTAAACAGCTGCATAATATTTGTGTCTTTCATGTTGTTCAGCACCTTGATTGGGAAACGTTGCTACACATGTACTACCCTTTCTTCAACTTGGTTTGAATGATAGAAGAACATTTATAGATGTTGGTAATGCATACACATATATGCCTCACATATCCAAGCAAATAATTCATGACTGTCCTCCAACCACATTCATGGTAATAGAACGTTGGGATGCATGCAAAATAGTCTTGTATTCATACCTCTTGGGGATTTAGCTGAAGGGCCCTTATAAGCTCCTTTTGGCCAGATAATACTTCATTGTCATTTGGACCATATTTCATATGGAAAATCCCTCCGTGAAAAATAATGTCCAACTCCTTGGCATTCTTGTACAAAACATATTTCACCAAGGTTGTTTTTCCATAGCCAAAACCCCCATAAACCAAGATATTTTTTGACCCTTCCTCCTTCAATTTTTGCAAAAGAATATTGGGCAAGTTTGAAGGTTCCACATAAAATTGGAAGTTTTCTTTCCAATTATACTCAAAACCCAAGAATGTATTTGATTTTGTTGGTCCCTGCATACATCAACATACAACTGTCATTTTTATCCCAACTAGATGAATGCATTTACTATTAACTGAATTTTTAAACTGACATTTGCAGGAGGGTTCCCTCCCCGCCAATTGAACCCCTAATTACAACTAATTTTTAATATTGACATTTTAAATGTAGTGATTGTATAAATGTTAATATGCCTGATGCACATCTATAATAATCTCTCATGTTTAAGGGACATCATGTTTAAGGCAATCATGCCTTTGGCTACAAGAGATATACCTACTACTATCTACCTCTTCATTAATGAATGTGTGTCACATTGTTCCAAAACAAAATCTAGCCCTTTCGTGAAAAAATGACATTTTGGCTTCATTATGCACGTCACAAGTCCCAACTCCTGCAATATGTAGATGCAACAAGAGACCTGTCCGAGATTCTTTATTTTAAGCTCACAACTACTGTTTCGAATATTAAAATATTCAGCAGATGTACCAATTTAAAACTCACCACTAAATCCACAACAAAGAGCGAGGGCCATTGAAATATGAATCCAAGGATGCGACTAACCTCTTGTCGACAATTCCTAATAAAATCTAGAAGGAGCTCATAGCTTGGATGGTTCTTGCCCACAGGCTTGCAAACTGTAGAATGGTCACAATCCTCCAAAGTATAATGCTTTTCCCCAGCTGATCTCAGTGCTGCTGACTTCTCCACCAATCTGAACCCCTGTTATTCACATGTTTCCATGAGTAACAAGGATGTGATAATGCCATAAAAAATGAACCAATTTCTTTACAAATTCTCAACAATATGCATGTCGGCATTGGCAATGGAATGGACGTTGAACAACATGTTTCACCATCACAAGTACTAGATGTCGTTGGTGATGTCTAAGTGAATATTCACATGCATAAATTCACAACTTACCACATCTTTCATAGGCTTGCCTTCAACGAAAGCATAAATATTTATAGAAAATTCCTCCACTATGGCATCAAAGGTTGTTGCCAAGATTTCCATCTGTAATTGAAGTGGTTGGACATTTTGCATGAACCCAGCCAGCTTGACAACCCTCCTTGGAATCGTGATCTCATTGCAGCGGCCGAAGTAGGATATCAAATTTTTCGAACCAGAATGGGGAACTGCATAAAAGACAATGCCTTTCAAATTTTTCAAGAACATTTCAGCACATGCTTTAGCTTTTCTGTCAAGTGCATTTCGCACATTTTCTAGTGCTCTTTTGCGTGCCTCCTCAACCAGGCTTTTGATCACCAGACCACCAAAGCAATGGCCTATTAAAACAAACCCATGTTGTCGACCCAACCTCCATTCATCACTGCCACAAGAAAACCGATGGTAAAACTTTAGACCCCATTAATGAACCTCATTAATATACATAGCTTATTGAAGGAAAGGCTCCTTTGTTAGAATGTTCCAATGAAAAGTAACAAAATATAGCAAAAAAAGATGGAAGTTAACCACAAAGTGAGTGCAAACAAATGCCCTCTGCAACATCCTTGAACATGACTATTCAAAAAAATCTACCCAAAAGTCATGTTGTATGTGCTCCTTTGTTGAAACCATAATATGTGTAATGATCATATTCAAACGGAGTAGTAAGATGGAAAATAGCCTTTGCTGTACAACACCACTTAATTCAAGAATGTGTATTAGGGATGTTATAAGGTGACAGAAACCTGAGCACGAGGGTTTGTAGTATGTTTTTCCCAATTTCTGAGACATCATCAATGCTCTCCTTCTCTTCAGATTGTGTGGGACAAGCATCACATGATATGGACAAGACGCGCACGTTCTCGTCCAAGTCTTGGGGCAGCCAATTTTGAGGCCAACAATCTTGGGGGTCATCGAGTTGTGTCCAAGTACTTTCCCAAGCTTCCTTTTCACTTGGCCAGTGTAGGCCATGAAAAAACACCAAATCAAAATTGGTTGGACGCACATGATCTTCAAGGGGCCATAGTTGATGCACGGATCGACCTTCATTCTCCTTGCAATTCTATTAAAACAATTACAAAGGGATTTAATGCCTCCCAATTGGGACACTCTGGTTTGCAATTCATTCCTACTTATATTCACAACTCACTCCTTAATATATCAAGTGTCAAGGACTGATCACACGAGTCGCCAATAAAAGGATGAGACACGTTTTGAAGCATCAATGCTAAA
>Ga0209208_10009956_pt1 | contig 12430 bp, 10 predicted proteins | sample S1TSphfallax_3_FD_187694 | JGI IMG/M metagenome (GOLD analysis project Ga0209208, IMG submission 187694) | Host-associated microbial communities from peat moss isolated from Minnesota, USA - S1T2_Fd - Sphagnum fallax MG (SPAdes) (version 2) | ecosystem: Host-associated > Plants > Peat moss >...
AGACACAACAAAGGACCTACTTGCCTTGTGTATGTTTTCTCTGGTCGATCGGAAGCTTTTCTTCACATTTGGTATTAAGATGTAGGGTAATGGCCCAGGAGTGGAGAGTTCTTGAAGCAAGTGCCTGCCTGAGACAAAGCCAAGGGGTGCTAACTTTCAGAACTCCCCTGTTCTCAGGCCATTACTAAGCATAAAATTAATGTAGGGAGTTTTTATTTTTCAGTTTTTAATTTGTGATATGTGGAAGGTACTTACTGGGTATTATGGGGAAAAAAACATCTAGGATTTCAAAAAATGGAATGCTCACGTTTTGTGAGTGTTTTGTCTTCCAAAACGCCCCCATGAGATTTTATGCTTTGTGAGTGTACATCCAAGATACACTAAGAAAAATCTTGGAAATTTTTTTATGAAAGAAAGGTTTTTGTAGGTGATTAAATAATGAATACCAAAATGTTAGGTCATTCTTTTAGAAAAACAAGTCAAGTTGGAAGGAGAAAATGCAGACTTACAGCCAAAGGGGACAATGAAGACCAAGTGGCAAGTACCCTCCGACAGACCAATATTAGCCCCATTCAATTTGGCTTCTACTGAATCCTGACACACTGGTTTATCTCTGTGTTTACCAGATAAATAGAACAATAAAGAAATCTGTAAAGTCACCCTGTCTTCACCCTGTCTTTCACCCCCTAACCCCTCTTTTAGTGGTATCGGCAAAGTAAGGAAATCTCAGTATGAAATGTTGAACTGAGTGCGAAATGCTGAATCTCAGCATTTAATGCACAAGGTTCGAGAGGAATTATAGTAGCCGTACAGGTAGGAGCGGTAAAAATTTATGTAGCAGCATTGGATGCGCTCAGGAAAAAAGAAAGACAGGGTGAAACTCAAGAAACCATCAAATTACAAAATCACCTCCAAGAAATTTCACTTTAACGGGAATTCCGATCGTACAAAGAGCTAGCCCCAATTTCCCTCAAATATTTAGTTTTGATCATTTTGAATTTTCTTCAAAAAACTTATTCAATATTCAATAACTCCTGCATCTGGTAAGTCTAAACAATGCAAAAACATCTTTGTGCACATTTACTCATGGAGGGCTTTCCAACAATACCAAGAGCAGAGTGATTTGAGAAATCTGTAAGTGACAAACAAACAACCAAACAGAACAAATAAACTACCTTCCTGAATAGATGGATGAATTCAATCTAATTTTGTGACTGAAATCGGTGATACATCACATAGGTAATAGCAATGTCGTGGTGTGAAGGGTTGTCAGTTGGTTCTCTGAATTGTTTTGAATACAAATTATTGAATGTGAAAACAATTGCTACTTTCACATGCACTTGATTTTTACTTTGTCTGCTCATCGCCGTCACATCTAGAGTGTTTAGTAAGTAAGCAAGGTTGTCAACCAATGGGGAGAGCTCCACTGCCAAGCCCATTTTGTCCATAGTTTAACCTTGTCTTACGGCTTGTTGCTTAAGGAACAGGCTTTCAGTCATGCTTGCTTTTGCAGCCGTCCATTACCTGCACTATTGACTACCAAGGAACTAGCTGAAAACTACACTAAAGTCTACAGCAAAATATCCGCAGCATTGCAGAGCATAGCTACAATCCTATGGACTCTATTTTGCACACCCACACACATACACACACATAAAATCTACCGCATGGTTGCCCATATTGAAAGCAGTTTTGGGCGGGATTTGACCCCAAATACCATATCAAGGGAGCCCCATTTATGGTCTCATCGTAATCTGTTGATGCCTGACATGGGTGGTACCTAATTTTTTAATATACATGTTGTGACAATACTGTCCCCTCTCATCAACAATAGAGAACTTAGGGTTTCAAAAACTCAGGTTCCCTATTTCCTTATGGCTTTGAGCTATTCAATGGGCAAGCAGAGTGCGAAGTTGGAGAATTTTTATTTTATTTGTAGTATTGTTTTTGTTGGTGACCTTGTTCTGTTAAGTACATTTGAAAACAAGGTCGAAACTTGTGGCTTTTTCCTTGACTTCTATCCATCTAGTTTGGGTGGTTCTTCGGATGTGGGTTGTAGCCCAGTTCTTCAAATTTCTAAACCCTAGAGTTCTGGTTTTTGGATATTGCTTGTGGGTAAGGCCTGTAGTATATAATTTTGGTATCTAGTCTTGTGCAGCTACTGGTAATAAAGTACACAACTTTACAATGCAAACACAAAAAAGAAGCAGCAATGCATGCTCTTGACAAGTTCTTAAGACAAGGGCAGCATTGCCACTGGGAGATGGGGATGTAGGGAATAACAAAGGAGGGTTTTAGTGTAAGGTAAAGTCTGTAGCCGAGGGCTTTATGGAGTGTAAAGATGTGCTCCAATTTTTTATTTATTTATTTTTCCCATGGAGAGAAAAATAGAAAAAGGTGCTTGGATGGACCCACTCCAATGGGCATTCTGTTTTTGGAAGCACATAGTAGGGGAAAAAATATCCTTGGTAAGGTGCCCTCCAATTACACTATTTAATAGAAAGAAGTCTTTAGGAGGGTGAGCATTAGACATGTGGAATGAATTTAGTGAAGCTTATTCTCCAATGCAAATAGCACACAACTTTAGGCATGTCCTTAATGATGCCTAATAATATAGTATTTTCTCAAAAGGAAGGTTTGCACAATTTATTTTTCTGACTAGAATATATTTATCTTTGAAATTTGATGCACTCTCAAGAACATGTGATTCCTTCTTTCTAAGACTGGTTCCTTCAGTGAAAGGAATCAAAACGCAAATTTGATAGGGATCATTTCAATCACCTTGAATAGCTTTAGCTGTTCACAATATTTGAGCAATATCACCGATTATTAAATTCAAATTTAGTGTTAAATGTTTGGCCTCGCTCGTTGACAAGAGTATATATGGGACAATATACATTGTGATTTTTGAAGGTCTTTGACACCTATCTTGCACATTTTTATATGAGTTGAGCTCATTTTCACACCTTGTGATGCTGACTTCATGTGAAATTTGTCATATAGGTCATTTTATGGCAATGGATGGAGCTATGAGCTTACTAATCTTGTCTAATAATATCTTTTCTCCCGTGTTAGATTGTGTAAAAATGTTTCACACTTTTTGAAATTAGTTTAAAATGGAAAATGGCTCTTATGTACTTTCATATCCATCTACAAACATTTATATATTATGATAGATTAATAATACATAAAAAATGATGGTCTCAACCTTCAAAGGAGAAATCACATAGCATGGACATGACTTCTAGTCACTAACTTTATCCATACATAATTAATAATCCATGATGTTGCCCAAAAATTGATCATTGGTGAGTTCATTTGCATTACACATTTCAACGATAACTTACTAGAAGCATTGTATACTAACTAACACTAATTCTTCAATCCTTGCATGTCTATGAGCAAAGACATTTCAATCCATCAGGGTTGTCCTTGGTTGGCTAGTTAGAATGGAGATAATTGAATAGGTTAGAATGAATGGGACATCAATTTATTCCCCCCTATTTAATCCCATAGATCCAACAATAAGGCATAATTCCCCCCCTACCAATTAACTAAATGGACCATTTGACATTAGTAATAGACAAATCCAAACTTGGATGTGTAATATCACAATTTTCCATGTTTTTGCTCAACATCAAATTGGTCACATGTTTCACCCACATTAGCAAATGGATTTGGTTGAAATTCCATGGCTAGAATCAAATTGATTATAGTCACCAAGGCATCAGAGATCAACTAGTGTCCTTTGGATTGATTTAACACATATGGAAACACCACTAAATTTAAACATGTAGTGACAACTTCACAATGGCCCACACTTGGGCCTTTGGGACTTGTTGTTACAAACCAATGTTTTTTGCTTGCCATAACATAATAAAATTGTTGCTTTGAATTCTAAAGTTTCTTCAAACATGATTACCTTGCTAGCAAACCTTGTTTTGATGGGAGTTTTCAACTTATAAGCCACAACCCACTATCCATGCATGCCTTCTCCCACTCTTACTTCCTTTTTGCTGAGTTCTTTGTCCATGTAATTATTTTTTGTAATGCAACTTGAGAATCTTTCACACTCACGAAAGTCAATCTTGTTGAAACCTTATCATCATTTGTTGCGTATTGACAAATTTTAAACATGACATGCCCAAAACAAGTACCTTCATACACTTGTAAAATCTTTAAAGTCTTGTAATCAACCAATGATTGTAAATTCATAACCATGGATCACAAATTTTTGCCCTCAACTTTCACAAAAACAAGAACACGGTGAATTAACCCAAATTTTTCTAGTAAACCTTGGAGTTGCAAAGCCATGGCATTGCCAACCACTAATTTCTTGAACTTCAAACAATCTTACAATAACATATTGTGGAATCCAACTTTACCCAAATAGTTAATCACTAATGCAAAAATGTCTACCCCACCTTTGGACATTGTAATATCAAAGCTTGTACAAACTATGGTTGTAGTTTCAAAACTAGGCAACACATGCAAATCCATGGTCTTTTGGACCATTTAAGGTAGCACATGTTGCACAAGATTTGAACAAGAAGGAAAATTGACACAAGGACATTGGTGAAGAATTCACCTTTGTAACCAAATGTTTTTCACATTTGACAAAGGCATGTATCCTTTGTAAATGTAAAAGACCAAATCTTTTAGAAACCATTGATGTGCTTCATCACCATGCTTGTGAGGATTTATTGAGCCAAAAAATGTTGTGATTGCAAACCTAGACAATGTAGTTATTTTCTTCCTTAGTTATTGACTAATATTTATATCAAAATGGTTTGTTGTAACAATATTAGTTAGTTTTAACTTTCTTTTTGCAAGCAAACGATTTTGGGCACCTTCAATACAAGTTTTCATGGGAGTAATGTCATTCATTTTATTATATTTGATTGGTCCCTTACACAAAACAAAACTTTGGTTAAAAGTGTTACCAACTTCTTGTGGAGTCGGTCTATAAATGATGCATTGTAGTTTCAATGGGTTCTTGAAATCAATAGGAGAATTGTCATTAATTGCAATAAATCCCCAACAAATTGAGTTTTTGTTGTTTGGTTTCCATTTATGACCTTGAGTTGTAATACTTACAAAATGTGGTTCATCATTTTTTACAAGGTCACTGTCACATTATAGGTGGACGTTCTCAACATTTGACAAGTTGGTTGTTGGGTTCCCACTTAGCGTGTGATATTTTCATCAACACCACCAGCATTTTCAAAAACCATGACCTCATTTACTTGAGAGACTTGCAAATGACTAGAGAATAAACACAAGGGAAAAAAAAGAAGTACCAGAGGGTTGGCATTTTTGAAAAACATGTAAATAATTAGAATGCAAATATTAAAAAAAAAATGAACACAAGAGGCTGCAACTCACTAAACAATCAAATCACAAAACTAGGAGGTAACAAGTAACAAGCTAATTATTTTAGTGCTTTTGAAAAACCTACAAATGATTAGAGAATAAATACAAGAAGAAAGATTAGAAGCATTGGAAATTTGGAGTTTTTGAAAAAATTGCAAACAACAAGAGAACATAGGAAGAAAGAAAACGAACACTAGAAGTTTGACACTTTTGAAAAACGTAAAAACAACTAGAGAGCAAACACAAGAAGAAAGAGAATGAACACTAGAGGTTCAATGGTTTTGAAAAACTTGCAAACACATGAAGAAAAATGAACATAGGAGGTTGTAGGTCATTGAACAATCAAAGAACAAAATCAAAAGGTAATAAATGAATTACCTTAGTGTTTTTGAAAAACTTGATAAAAAATAAACATAAAAAAAAAGAAAACAAACATTGAAGGTTTTGTGTTCTTGAAAAAATTGCAAATGACCAAAGGGCAAACGCATGAAAAATAAAACAAACATTTGAGGCTTGGTGTTCTTGAGAAACTTTCAAATGACTAGAACACAAATTCAAGAAAAAGAAAACCAACATAGGATTCAGCTACAACTAATTAAGTGATAAAAAACCAAAATTATGAGCAACAAGCTAACATTGGTGCCAAACATATAAAAGCTCATAGAAATTATTTGAAATGAGAATGTTCAAAACTTTTCGTCACTTGATGTTCTCAAAAGCTCCTCAAAGTAATGTTCCTCGTTGATGATGCAAAGCAAAACTCTTAGTCTCTCAAAACCTACAACAACTACACAGTGGATTGCTCAAGTTGCATTGTAGAAATGAACATGTTCAAAACTTCTTGTCATTTGAAGTTTTCAAAAGCTCTAGAAAGTGCTATTTTTTGCCGATGATTAAAAAAAAAAACTCATAGTTTTTCAAAGCATACAAGCACACACTGGATTGTTCAAGCTGGATTGCAAAAACATATACATTGATGTTCACTCTTTACACTTTGCACTCACCGTTTTCATGTTGCTAAAAAAACTTCAACAATGACATTGCCGTTGTTGTCCTTGAAGTCCTCAATGTTAAACCCTAATCCTTGAAAATTGATCATTGCATCATTGCATCATTCAACCTAAACCCTAAGCCTAAAAGAACATTTTATATTTAGACTGGATATGAATATAATAATCATAACTGTAACCATCCATATCTGTAACATCCATCACTAGATATGCATATATCAATCCCAACATCCATAATCGTCACCATTGAGTTATCACCACAATGGCCATGAATATGATAAGGATATAATGTGTTAATGTCCCATCCGGATATGAGTAGGATAAGGATATAAATCTAGTACACACTTGTTGATTGTTGATAGGGCTGGTTATAGAAATTGACACAGAATCCAGATATGCATTTATGCATATTCAACTATAATACATATTGATAACCCGGAAAAATCCTACAACCGGCCAACACTTGTAAAAACCCTAAAATTTGTTTAAATTGCTTCTAAATATTATTAAATATTATCCCACCTTTAGACTAAATAAAGGTCTCCGAGTCCAAGATCTGGAGATAAATTACATGCTCAGGCGATAAGGACCAGAGGGGACTGGCCTTCCTGGTCTGTCTGGTTATCCTTAACATGTGTGGCAGGTGTGATGGAGGATAGCCACAACATTTTTGCCATAATGCTTTAAGCAATTGTCAAACCCAAAGTGGGAATTATAATAGTGTTGAATGGAGATTCAAGGCATTGCCTTATGTTCTTATCCTAATGCTTACAACTATTACTATTATCACACATACAAAACATAACATAGAAATATTATCAACAGAACATTGTGTATAAACTAAAATAATCATTCACTTATAATGAAAATAAGAATTCAAACTCATCATTTTCACATCAGAAAAATGCAAAAATTAACATTGCGCACGAAACAAATAAAAATGTGCATATAACTAATAATAAAGTGTGATGAAAAATTTACATATGATAATAAAGTGTGCTGAAATTTCAAATTGTCAAAAGTGATTTGAGATCATATAAACTAAGATTATATACCATTCATAAAATATTTAAAACTTTTTTCACATCTGAATCAATTCAAAATAAAAAATCAAATAACTAAGTTAATCTTGTTTATTCCTAATTAACTGGGACCTGACCAAGTAGCTAAACTAACACACATGATAACACTAAAAATTTCTCCATACAAATTTTAAAACATATCCAACTGATGATTTTTTTTTAATAATAATTTTTGATGTTGCATCATTGGCTACCACCCCAAGAGGGAATGCTACATATTTTTTGAACCTAGCAAAATATGTAAAAATTTATTTAAAGAAAAAAGCTACCAAACTAAAAATCAGAGTCCAAGTGTGGCAAAAAAAGATTTGGTTATACTTGGCAACCAGTGGCCTCTCATGGATTACCTAGTTCATAATCCAATTTTCAGGACAGTTTGCTGACATGCTAAGTTTTACTGCTTATATTGAGCCCTATTAACCTTTTATTTTGGCCCTCTTTCTTAGTCTACTCCTTTCTATTTCAGTTTCGGTTGTTAAGTTGAGGCAAATGCCATCTGAACTTCTGAGTTTGTTAGCTACTTCCTGATAAGTAGGGCCAATTCCTGCCTCACCTCAAACTTAGTAGGAATTGGCCCCACATTATCTTGATTATCTGGTCCCAGACAACAACTGTCACCTAATACATAATGCCTCTTGTCTTCCAACTGACTAAAATCTACCCTAAAGGTTCTTTTGAGAATTTTAACATTTTTGAAAATAATATAATTAGTTTGGAAGCTGCTGAGGTAGTAGGTTTATTAGAAACATTAAGTCAGTTGGCACCCAAGAAAGCCAATGTTTGTATGATTCCAAACACACAAGTATCAAGATGGTTTTCTTGTTCACAAGCAATGAAAATATTGGAAGTTGGAACTCACACTTAGAGACAATTTGTGTTATGATTTCCTTATTACTGCCAACAACCCTAACTACTTACCTGCCTGTCTTTCAAAAGTGGATTCCTTAGCCTTTTCAGCTTGTCTCCAACGGCCAAGCTTTGTCCACAGAGAAAGAGAAAAAAATAATACTCAAGTAGTGGCATCTTAGCAAGTCCTCTCTTGCAGTGGGGGCGTTCCGGGGAACAGTATAACTTTTGTTGACTTCCAAATTCAAAATAGGCTAAAGAAGATCATCTTTATTACTTGGGCTCCACAATATGACATTGGTAGGGCTTTAAGTAACCTTAAAGTAAAAGTTCTGGAAGTTTTCACAAATACCGACAGGGGCCCATTCCTACACGTAACCTTTGCTTTTGTCTTTGAGAACAAATGTCATCACAAATGAGACACCAAGTGTTTGACTCCATGACTTAAACGTATTGTGATGCCCATGCTGCCTACTCGGGTTGTCAAAGATCAAAATGACAAGTTACACCCTCTGGGGATGATGTTCCCATGATAAACCCTAGAGACAAGTCAGGGTGAGTATTGTGTCAAGTTTTAGGGCACTACTTTGTTACTCACATGGATCCAGCGACATGACTGGAAGTTAGGTTATGTGCAGGTATGTGTAGACCTCCTGATTTCTGGTGTGTATCTATATATTGTCTTGCAAAGCACAAAATCCCACTGGGTTTTTTGAAAATGAAAAGTTTTGATCTTGTTTCTGTAAAGCCTGGCATTGGTTTTTTTTTCTGTGATACCCTAGAAAAAAAAATGCAAGGTCACTTTTTACACTGGGTAAAGCATGTGGGTGAGGGCATTACTGAAATAGGGCAGCACTTGGTTGCTGCCTTGCACGGGCCCTTATTGAGGTAATGCCCTCACCCTCATGCTTTACCTTACACATAACTCTGTTCTATGCTTGGGAAAGGGTCATTTGCTGGGAAGGGGCCATATTGTTTCTGGTGTTGGCTTCTTTCAGATGTGTACAATTTTATCTCCATGCAAAACTGCTGGTGAGTTGAAGGCCTTGTTTAGTGGTATAAAATAGAGTCAAGTATTGGATTTGAAAGTTGTTTTACTCTCACTCAGGTAACAGGTCATCTCTGACCAGGAGGGTTTGTTTGGTACTGCCACTTGCAAATATGATGTGTGAACCAAAGTATCTACTTTGAGGACACCCAAAAGAACCATTGTTGTGAGGTATTATTTATTTACCTGGCAAGTGAACACCCTTCACATATATCCATGCTAACAACCCACCCCCTCTGCCACACCCCTTAACATCATGGTTCCAATCACCATTTACTTCAAATCCTCTAAATGACTTGGAATTGTCATTGGATTTGGTGATTCACTTCAATATCTTCTCATATACTTTTCATACGACCCCAGAAAATAACTACCTATCATTTCAGTTTAAGGTTATCTGAAACCCTGTTGTTGGACTTTGTTAGTCCAAGCTTTAGTATGGGCCGTGATGTAAAACATCAAAGAGTAATAAAAAAATGGAAGATTTGTCAAACAACATGCTAGAATGGTGGATATCCAACAATTGTTTTTTTCATTTAATTAACCAAGTATGGAGCGTGCTCCAATTTGTTTGGCTCACTCTTGTTGGAACGTCAAACCAACAATAAACAATCAGAGCATTATCCATTTGAGGGTGCAAAATCTGGAACTTCCATGATTTCAACATTTTATATATATACACAATGCTCTCACGGGTCACACATGTGGTAATATTCAAAATATCAAGGATAAGTACAAACTTTAAATATCATTTCTTGAAGAGAAAAAATGATTCTTTAATTGGGGATGTTGAATTACCAACAAAACTCTAAATACTCTAAATACGAGCCAAAGTGCAAAGTATTAAATGGTATCAAACTTTGAGATATAAAAAATACCAATTAGTATTGAAAAATCAACTTTGATATCACATGGTGATAGCCTACATGCTGGTGCCCAAGAACTATCAAATCTAACAAACTCGCAGCAGCCAATTTGGCAACAATGGAGGCTTCAAAGCACACACTCTAGGGCCAATATCTGGATCGACCTATGTCTTAGGAAATTTGAACAATCACATGAGAAACTCCCCATTTTCTAGAGAATGAAGAATAAGAAATAATCAAATGAGTAAGATTACATTTGATATAAGAAATTACTTACAGCTTTGCCCAAAAATTTTGAGTTCAAGTTAGAGACATTTGTAAGTCTACTCTTTAGGCTGCTTTATTGATCGAATTCACATTACATTCAAATTGATACAGGTTCCATTGATTTTGTTTGAACCAGTCTTGGGCGGTTCTCTCTTTAGGAAGCTACAACTGGTGGGTTAGAGTAGGGCATATGTATACCTTTTCATCAGTGGTTTCAAAAATAAATCAACTGGTTTTCACCCTTGACAGATTAGAAAACTCATAACCAGAGGTTAAAACAAAATCAAATGACCACACAACACTAGTTTGAAACAGTGTTGGACCAATCTTTAGTTTTTATGAAAGAACTTGAGTGTCGGTTCCAAAATATAAAGTAGAATGGTTCTGGTTCTGGTTCTGTTTCTACACATAAACTAAACCAAGAATCCAATTTTGGTCCGTTTCTTAAACACTAAATTCTGGCTCGGGTTTTGAAAACCAGACCCCGTTCTAGCCTAGTTTTGGGTAACCTGGATTGGAAGTGGCACTTAACTTCCGGTTAACCTCCAGTTTGCCACCCAGTTCTAGATTTTTATTTGTTCTTCAAAAATCCCGTTTCCAGATCCAGACATGAATAGAAGTGGCAACCTGGTTCCAGGTCTGGTTTTTAGAACAATCCAGTTCTGGTTTTGGGTTCCAGAACCGGTTTTGCAACTCGAACTGGCGGTTCTCATCCATGAAACTGGCTATCCGTGCAACAACACTGGTTTGAACCTACAACAGGGCAGAGCCAACATGATGAATCTTAAGCCTGAGGGCAGAAACTTGGGGGACTGTTGCTTCCAAAATGAAAGTAACCCTTTTTTGCAATGGATTTTCCATTAGTTTCAATAATAAAATAATATAAAATAAAATAAATAAAAGAAAGTAACAGGGGGGGAAGGTACCGAGGGGTTTAAGTGGCAGGCTGCTCTTATAAGAGAAAACTCGTTCCCAGACGTTCACTATGGATCCCAAACACGAAGAGCCACCTTCGAGAAGGAATAAAATGGCATATACAGTCGGTATTTGGACTCTGACCAAAGACAGTAGAAATAGAACTCTGCCACGTCGCAGAAATCCCATGACTACTGCTATCTGCACTGCCGTCCTTGATAATTGATCCAATGAAGTATGCCCACGTGTACCCACAAGCTGCCAAGTGGTCAGGAAATAGCCTGGGCAACAGCCGTTGGGCCTTTTCTAATTTGATATTTTTGGGTTTGCGGTATTATTTAATATTTAGTATTGTTTGTGTTGTTTTGTTTTGTGTTGCAAATTGCCATCCCAACCAACCAACCAACCAAAGTGAACAGTCCCAGTCCCTTGGCCTTTCAAAAAAGTTCGGTGCCCCGTTATACACGACATTTATTGATGTGGCCAAATAAGTTAGGTGAGATTGTCGTGGGAAAGTGTCGGTCCAGGAGCATATGGTCACCTCTTTTGGGGAGGCGAAGGGAGGGGACGGGGCGGGGGCTGACCGACGAGTAACCGACCGTTTTGGGCCCAGTAAATCTCATGCTGGCCCCCCGTATGTTGCTGTTTACTGCGCGTAAAAAGCCTCCGACAGATATTTTACGTACACTGACTTGCTTTTACAGAGTGTAAAAGCTCGCCAGCCATTTCACAAAGGGGACACAAGCATTTCACTTTTTGAAATGCCCACGTTATTTTTAAAAACTTTTTTACCATCATACCCAGTGGTTATTATGCCCTCAGGCTGGGGCATTCCGGGTGGAATTGTACCAAAAATTTGGAATATCCGAGGCCGGTTCTGGCAGGCAAGTGATCACTGGCCGGTCTCCTCCGGACGAGCCCACTAAGGTTACACCTGACAGAATCAGTGTGTAAGTAAGTATTAATGTGCAGAATTGGCGACTGTGCACAGAGTAGGCAACCCTCTAGAGTGTTGTTGTTCTG
>Ga0209208_10009958_pt1 | contig 12430 bp, 4 predicted proteins | sample S1TSphfallax_3_FD_187694 | JGI IMG/M metagenome (GOLD analysis project Ga0209208, IMG submission 187694) | Host-associated microbial communities from peat moss isolated from Minnesota, USA - S1T2_Fd - Sphagnum fallax MG (SPAdes) (version 2) | ecosystem: Host-associated > Plants > Peat moss >...
TATGGGTAAGAGCTCATTATCATCAGTGAAGTTTGGCAGAGTACCTACCGAGGACTTTGAATCGCCAAGAAAATCAGCTTGGTAGGAAGCAGTGTTGTGTGGTTCTCAGATTTTGTTAATAATCTCCAATTGTGGGCTTTTAAAATTTCAGAAATAAAGAAACCTCAAATTCTGGTTGTTTGAAAAACATCAGAATCAAAAGATAAGCTAATTGAGGGTTTCTTTTCTTAAAAATTCAAAAAGCTACTGGTTTGCATGAAAGAACTTGCTAAGAACCAGTTTAGGGTAAGTTCTACGACCCAGTTCTTTTCATTTTTTAGAATCCTGATTCCAGCTCAAAACTGCTTCTATGGTTTTTGTGAACCAATGGTGAAGGGTCAAATGTTTTTGGTCCTTGTTCTTTTCAAATTGTCATTGTGAATTATGGTTCTATGTCTTCCAGATTTTTAATTAAGCTGGAAAGAGAAACTAGAAACAGAAAAAACTGAAAATGAAGTGGTTTTTGAGGTTTTCAATTACTAGAATTTTTTTAAACTAAAAATAAAAATTTCCAGATTTTAATATAAAACTCCACTAGGTAGCCAAAAATATATCACGATGCTCCAATGAGTTTGCTTTCATATACTGATTTTAGCACAATTTGGCTAAATCTTCGTATGGATGATCAACACTTTGGCTACATCACACAAAATTGACCCAAAAAAAAGGGAACTGCCTTCAAGTCATTCACATGCACATCAAAAGATTAATTAATTTCTTGGATTGAAGTAGATGAGGAAGCTCCAGAGAACAGGGAAATGCAACATCAGTTCTCCACCAACCACACTCCTCTCAACCAAAGAGCTCAGCACAACTGTAACTTACCCAAGGTGCAGACCCAAATAGCTGCCTGAAAAACCACTTGGCCTTAGTCCAGACTCGAAACCCAAAAGATTCTTTCACACTCTCCTGACACAATCATAGTCTGTACTTCATCCTCAACTTAGTAACATGATATACATTCCTGTCATTACATCCAGGCTCTTCAAATAAAGCTGTGTTCCCATCATATATCTGATGCAAGGAAGATGTGCATTGGGTTCAGATGATCACCTGTTGATAAGCTTTGTCCTGAATAAAGTTGACTATCTGCAAGCAAGTGGATCCACTATGTGCTTTCAATCTAATTTGCTTCATAAGGTCCTCATTGGTAGTACAACAAAACTCATTCCACTTATCAAACAAAGTTTCCAAGTACCATGCTGGATAGTGTGAATCTAGTTTACTAGGATAAATGTGTAGAATAACGCTCCAGGACTCGGCCGTTAATTGGCCCCTGAGGCTAGAGGCGAAGGGCCCATTGTTTTTGGAATGTCTTGGCCCAAGGGCATTGCACAGCATAAAAATTACAGATTTCTGTAGATTTTGTATTCTTACTTTTTCCCCATGCAGGTACTGATGAGATCCCCCTCAGGTATCATAGGAGAAAAGTAAAAATTGACACAGGGGATTAAAAAAAACATAATGCCCGAAATGTCCCCTCGGATCTTATGCATAGTAAGCGCTCCTTCAACTACATTAAGAAATTCTTCATAGGTTTTTACCCGTGTGGGACAGGTATTTGTCTTTTGTAATACCTCTCAATTCTCAGTACTTGAAGAAATCCAGAATCAAAGAACCACAAGGTCTGGGTACTAGAAAGAAATCTGATTCAAAGAACCTCCAGGTTTAATTTGGGTATTTTAAAAACTTCAAAGAACTGCCTGGTTTCATGAAAGGACTGGCAAAAACCTGGCAGTTTTAGGCAGATATTTGATTTAGGGTTTCTCTCCTCAGTACTGCCCCATCCCACCCAGGGGCATTTCAAAATGTCCACCTGCAATTGCATTATTATGCAGGAAAAGAACCAAAGTTTCTTATAAAGGGATTTCTTGAGTGACAACTAATTTTCTAAGCATATGAGAGAGGCAGCAACTTAAACTTTGAGCTTCAATGCTCAACAATGACAATTATACCTTTTAGAGAGGTGAAGATACAGAAAGAGATGACAATGGAATGATTCAAAAAAGTGACAATGAACTAGTAGCTCTCTAATGCAAGTGAAATGAGACTATGATGAGGATCCCCTGCCAACAACCTGCTCCCCTGACACATCCAAACACCAACTAGCCCTACTCCTAAACCCTAAGAACTTGGTGAAATAAATGGCTCAAATTTCTTTGGTTTATGCAAAGGATGTTACATCCCCTTTTGCTAGGTGGCAAATTGGTGAAATTCCATCAGCTAAAAGAACCCTTGGTTCAATGGTCCAAAACATGTTTTTATGGGATATGACAGTAATTTTTTTGTGGCTGAATTCTTGCTAAGTTTTGTGTAAGGTAACACCCAAGCACCGAGGGATTCTTGAAATAAGCACCCCTTGAGGTGAAGCTGAGGGGCACTTATTTTGGGAAAGTTCTGATCTGACGACACTAGCCTATTCAGTGTTTTTTTTCCAATTCCCTGATAGGCTAGAGTCAAAGTGGCAAGCATCCTTTGGCAAATTTAAACTTAAGACTCTTTTCCAGAGAACTTAACTGTGTAACAAGTAAACATGAATGTAGTGACACCTTCCCAAAAACAAAACAGTTTTCTGTTACAATTTGGCAATTGTTTTGGAAGAAAGGGAATTTATCATAAAATATTCTTCCCTTTTCAGAAAATTGAGTCACCTTTTGCCAAAATTTCACCCAAAAATTCAATGATGCTGCCTGGTGTAAAGCACCCCAGGTATCCACTGGGAATCACAGGAGAAAAGTGAAAAACAAGGGAGGACACTTTGAAAAATGAAATGCTTGCATGATCATGCATTTTGCTTTTCAATAGGAAACAATTCATTCAATAAGGTGCCCTACAAATACACTAGGAAATCTCTGCCAGTGCTTTACTACCTGGAAAATCTGAATTCAACCTATAAGACCAATTTTTCATTCAAAATTTCCATATCTTGAAGAAATCAAGTCTAAATTGCTGGATTTTTATAAAGGTTCCATTAGGCAGTGAAGAATACAGAAGCATTCTGATTTTTTTAATTTCATATTTGTTTTATAACCAAATTCGGCTAATTTTTTCCTGGATGATTGCAATTTTTACTAGATCAAAAAATTGAAAAAAAAACACATATACACACACAAAGATATGATGTATTCAATGCAAAGAACCACCGTTATTTTCCCTTTGAATTTCTCCATTGCTTGTAAGGCATAATCTCACACAGAATCCTACAACCCATGTAAGATCTCAACTGCACCTTAAATTCTGTCCTGTTTATAAAAAAGGCAGTGTTTCTTTATGTAGGTGCAGGGTCTATGTTCAGACCCTTCCTGGATTTTTGGCAGCAGCATTCAGCCTAAGATTGTGAAAGGGTCTAATTGTAGACCCTTCTCCTATACTGTATTTGGGTCCACAAATGCACAGCATGATCACAATGTCCATTTGGGCATATTACTTACTTCCTGTTGTGAAATTGTATGCATGCAAACTTCAATTCATCTACTCCTGCTCGAGCCACATGACAGCTAAACAATCTAAAATGTATTTAACTTTTGCTGAAAAGGGAAGGGCACCCTTCTAGGAATTTTGACAATTACCATGTCAATGTGCCAAAAGCTCTGATATCACCTCATATAGTAACACAGATGTAAAGAAGAAATAACTTTAAGGCAGAGGCGAGCAGGCTATTCCATTGTGTCCTGATGGATGGAACATTCACAACGAAGCCTTACATTAGTATTGTAGACTTCATATCTTTGATGAGCATGACTGCTCATGTATATTGCTTCTCTTTGTGGTGAATTAAATTGTATTTCTGAAGACTTCTCTTGTAACTTCTTGCATCTAGCTATGAAGCAAGTCCTTGAGGTATATCCTGTGATATAAATGTTCTTAATCAGAGTATGCAGGTATTGACATGAGGGAATGTCCCTGCCCCCCTCCCTTGTCCAAAACTGGGATCCCAGTTGTAAACTTAGAGATAATCTTGGAGACCAGCTTTCCAGATTTCAGCTGTCCTGATTATACTGACTTTATGACCTACCCAACAGAACAGTACCTACATAGTGGGTGTTGGATGCACCTCGTTGGAATTCTCCTAACAGAAAGCACCTTCCATGCAGACTTCATGGTTATGTACACAATCTCATGAGCCTTACAGAATGTGAGTGTCCAATAGTGCTCTCCTGCAAGTTGTACATGACAAAATCTTTTTGGCAATGATATCTCATAGTCTGTCACCATAGTAAATGGCACATGCCACACCACCAGGAACTTAGAAAAAAGGAAGGATTGGCGCACATGAACTGACTATAATTTAGGCAACCATCTCAAAATTTGATAGCTTGAGTTAATTTTCCAGTGATAAACGAACTTATATCTAAGAAGCTTACTTCAAAGTTTCATGGAAATTCACAATTTATCTCAAGTTTACCTCCACATACTAGAGAATGGATGACACAAAATACCCCTTCACAAGCTCTGTGCAAAGCCAATTGATGGAGGCCATGCCTGGCACACTGTGAACAGCTATGGGTGGGGGGGGGCGGGTATTTAGCATCTTCCCTAGAGAATGGGTAGGACCTGGCACAATTTGCCAGCTGCTTTCAATTAGGCTCAATAGATCAAGCCCAGTGATGGAACACCAGCTAGAATTTGCTAGGCCCTGCCCATTCCATGGCATAGAGATGTGTAATAACTACGTTATAAATAGTTTAGGTGGGTTGTGAATAGAGGGATATATAGGGAACTTAATTTCTAAGAACCTCACTCCAAAGCATCATGTAAACTCACCACAAGAAAGTTGCGTTTTCTAATTTGTGAAGATTCAAATCAATCTTAATGTTAGAGAAAAGGTCGGGCCTGGTACAATCTGAAAAAAATCAAATACCCAGTTTTGATATAACCACAGTTCTCACAAAGTCAAATAACTGGCTCTGATATGGAGTCATTGTTATCCAAAAAATAGAATTCCCAATTATGATATGTACCCATGTTTCTCAATTTTTGAAAAAGGTCAAAGAACCATCCAAAGAATGACAATTCTTTCATGGTGGTTCTTTGAGGGTTTTGAAGTAACCATAACTGATGGGTCTTTGATTCTGATTTTACAAATACCCAGAAAGTCTGATAGTTATCAACAAACTCAAAGAACCGCCCAACAGTGATGAGGTGAATCTAGTAGACTTGGGCCCTTCCTTAGTGTAAAGATGTGTAGTAGGTCATAAAATAGTTTAGGTGCATTGAAAATAGGAATAGGTAGCTAAGAAATGATAGAAAATGGGCAATGATATTTCAAAATGCCTAAAAGCCTGATCAGCATGTATAGATGCCAATAATCAATAAAACAAAGCACCCAACAAAGGGCAAGAAAAAGGTCCCTGATGGAAGGACTCAAGTCGCACCAAACAACGAAATCTCCAAAGAGGGCTGACCACTAAGGGAACAGGGACAAATCAAGTACTGGTAGTTGTGAGAACCATATAAATAAGGAGAGGGGAAGGACACCTAAGAGAACACCTAGCTAAAAGAACCTTCACCCATAGTAACAACATGCTTTGAAATAGAGGCCACCTACATTTGCTATGACATTAGCATTCTTTGCTTGTAAAATGAACACAAATTTGAAAGAGGAGGGCTTATAGTGCCCTTCATTCTCGATGCGATGTTAGCACATTGATGAACTACACCGAGTCACAACGTATTGGAGAAAATGTATGAAGCCAATTTTTAAAAAAGGATCGTTGGCAAGTAGATAGCCATGCACCCAAACCTGGCTTCACATAAGATCTCAAAAAAATTTCTCAAATGTGTCTAATGTAAATCAAAATACAAATTAGAAATAATCTTTTAAAATATTCTCTTGAAGCCAATTTGCTCCTCTTTGCCAATTATTCTATTGGGTACACATGTCACTACCACTAAGGGAAAAACCTCTTGCATCAATTTTAAATGGGCTTGGAAATAAAGAGAATTTAAATTGGTTTTGCTTATCACCCCTAATAAAAACAAACAAAAGTCCAACAAGAACCTAAATGTTATGATAGGGGCAACTAGAATTCAACTTCCTAGATAGGTTGTTCAAGCAATGCCTTTTGTAGAAATGCAATTTAACCCTCCATTAGAAATGGGGAGACAAACTTGTCAATGGATTAGGGGAGCTTAAGGGCACTTCAAAAAGCCTAAACCTAGAAGCCTCTCAAAAACTCCTAGCAAGGTTGAATTAAAAATGTCAAACTATTTCAAATACTTAAAAAAACAAAGAAAGAACAAAGCAAGTAGAAAGGCCTTTAATTGAAACACTTATGAAGGATCCCAAATGTTACTTGGACATTCTTTAAATTTGAGAGCAAATCAACATGATAGACAACATCACCCAAAGCCTCTTGTAAAAAGGATGGCAAAAAGAATTGGAACAAAAAAAAACACCCAAGATCTTAATGTCGATGACATGGTTACAAAAACTAACTAGGAGGGCAAACCGAAGAGGCAACTTAAAAAGGACCCAAACTAAACATTTGCAAGACAAATGGCCAACCCCATAAAGGCCAAAGATATGAATGTCGTGGATCATGTAAAAGGAAGAGGCATAAGAGAAAAAACACTTGAAGAACAATGCAAAACACGAAAATGAATGAGCACAAAAAGAAGCCCACCAAACAAGTCACCTTGACTCGTGCCTATAGACAAAAGGGTGACATACAAAGGGCAAGCGATGATTGAAAAACAAAGAAGGTTGAATGGCATAAAATGAATGAACAAAAAGGAAAGTTAAAACAATTGGCTTTGGCCATTTGAAACTCCTAGAAGATGGATTTATGTGAGATGGTGTTGAAGGCTTTCATTACATCCACCTAGAACACCACTTAGTTGGGGTGGACATTTAAAATGGCTCAAATACTAGAGGGACCATTGCTTCACAACCACCTTTTAACTGCCATGCCAAATTGTTGTAGTGATAGGTGAAAAGAAAACATGTCGTGAAATTGTAAACATAAAACCTTGTTCATTAACTGATAGAGCATTTCACCCATTGTGATTGGTCAAGTGCCATTTCAAAGCTTAACCAAAACCAAAATTTTAGCAACATAAAAAATGTGGGCCATGTATTATAAGATGCGATTAGTGGCCACATGGGAACTCCATTGACGGAATTGAATGAAAACGTTAGTTGAATCCTTGAAATGCTCCAAAATGATGTTTGATGGATTACCTATTCACAAATGGGATGTGTAATAAAATTGACCTAAAAGAGTCCAAGGGAAACTCCACATTTGTATCATGTTGAAAATTCATCAAAGTCCAAGCAAGGGGAATCTAAATCTAAAGGATGCAAGGCTTCCAACCTGCAAATGATTTGTAATGATGCGGAAACTAACAAAGCTATTAAACAAAACTAGCACAAGCACACATCTCCAAAAAGAATGTTATGTCTAAAGTTCATTCCAATCCCTAGATAAAAATTGTCGAAGGTGCACCTCAATTTCCTTATGCCTAATCATTCCACCTCAAGGGGAAAGACAAAACTTCACTAAGAAAACAACAAAAATAGGTGCCAAGCAATCACATCAAATACTTCTTGGGTAAACTAGTTCAAAAAATAATCTACACCTTTCAATGCAAAATAAAAAAGATGCACAAACACAAATGAGGTAAAGGAACATCTAAATGAAATGTAAAAAAGGATTCAAAGCAAAAATCCAAGCCCAAGTTGCCATAGGGCAAAAAAAAGGCAAAAAAGGTGACAAAAGAGTTGGGAAAACTATTTGAAAACAAAGTTTTTAAAACCTAATAATGACTTTAATGATAGATCATGCCATGCTGAGAATACAAAACGCCACAACCATAACAAAGGATGTCACGTTGAGCCACATTTCTACTCCCAAGGGATGAAGAAGGATCACATAGGCTATGAACCCAAAGAACAACACTTGAAATCAAAATTGGAAAAGGCCTAAGAATTGAAGGGAGCAAGGCCTCCATCAAAAAGCTTGCTACTTTATGCCAATGCTCAAACCCCCACACAAATAGCAAAATAAAAAAATATTGATGTTAAAACCCACCAAAAGCAACCTCACCCTTTTAAATTTTTATTTTTGAAAATTAAAAAAAAAACCCATAAAGGAGAGAGAAAGAAATAAAAGAAAATAAAAGAAATAGAAGTTATTAAAAAACCAACTTTGAAGAAAAGAAATATAGATGAGAAAAAGAAATAAAAGCTAATAAAAGAAATAGAGGTTAGAAAATTTTTCGTTAATAAAAATAATAAATAAAACCAAAATGAGTAAAAGAAACAAAGGTTAATGAAACCAAATTAAGCAAAAGAAGCATAGATAAGTAAAAGAAAGAAACAAGGGTAAATAAACCAATTTGTGTGAAAGAAACAGACAGATGGGGAGTAGGTGAATGAAACAGACTGAGGCTACTGGAAGAACCTCATCTATCAGAGAGGCGGGAACGACAGCGGGGAGACAGAGTGGTGGTGGGCGAGAGAGAGAACAAAGCTCAAAGCTATGGCGGTTATGGCCAAAGCTTTGCCCGTTGTCGCAGGTACATCATTTCCTCTTCTTCCTGCCCGTCGTGCTCCATCGTCGCATCCCATGCTTCGCCAGTCTCCTGCTTACAAGCAGCTCACATCCCGTGTTCTCTTACTTCCTCCCCCGGCCATCTACATCATGTAGCGCATATAAAACGTGCAAGGAGAGCACTCAAAACATTGGACGCACTGTTTTATGAATGGTGCTATCAACTACTAGAAATTATCATCACGCTTCATACACCAAAGCTCCTGACGAATGATTCTAATCCCAGAAACTCGGCACTGGGCACGAGAAATAGCTCAACCATACAGGCTTCAGGACGGACCAGAATTACTTTCGACCTCACCAAGAACAAATAGTCAAAAGGCGAACATCTTTTGGAAGCTTGTACTCTGTTCCACCTAAGCTTTTATTATGCCATGCCTGTGGGCAAGATCGCACATTCACTTGGGTCGATAACCATGTATATAGACCTTTAGGGACATTGCCACCATTTTGATGGCATCCAAACCAACTATAAGACAGAAGAAAGATGTTTGGTCCAGATCATGTCTTTGCGGCCTCCAGTACGCCAAAGTTGCTCTTCCTTAGAATGTTATGAATGGATTGTTCTGAAATTACTAGTCAGCTTCAACACATGGATCTGTGGCTTTGGTTTTGCTCGATTAAGTGGGAAAAGAAGAATCCAGAAATTAGGGCAGTTCAAGGTTCCATTATATCTTGGTGCAATAATCTATCATCTCAGGAATTGATTATATGAACTGTCCATGTGGTTGCATATGATTTCATTATTGAATATCAATGATTCAAAGGTCTCTCTTTGTCACCCCCGAAGTGAGAGGATTCAATAAACAACTAAGCAATCAAGAGATAAGTGGAAAAACCATTGTGAAGAATTCAAAGTTTCACCCTTGATGATCACATAATCAACATTTTGAATCAATGTCTATTTGAACAAGAAAATCAAACGTTGAACCCACATATTATTCTTCATTATGAATGTCTAGAATTTTTCATGGAAGTTCTTTGGAGAAGTACATCAAAGGTTCCAAACTTTCAATATATTGGGAATTTATCTACATGATTAATTGCACTTTCATAATTGTCTTCCATTTTGCAATATAATTTCTCTATTTTGTGTGGTTCAGATGGAAGTACAAATGTTAGAATTGTTATTAATCAAAATCCAAATCTACTTTCTCTATGTGAACCACTTCCACTTCAATACACATTCTTCATGTTTGCTTGTCCATTTGACTAAAAATATTTCAACATGGTTCCCAAATGGTATCTGTATTTTTTTCCCTTGACACTAAACTCAATACATGAATTTTTTGGTTTACACAAATGTTGGGAACTTCAATGCCAATTTTAGATATGATAATTACTAACTCAAAACCAAATGATTTTTTTTTTGTTAGAACCAAAACTAGAACCAGAACCAAAACAGTCTCCAAATTATAGAATCCAAATCCAAATTGGACAAATCTTTAAAGTCAGAATTGGAAGTGGGATAAAATAAGCATTAAATTGGACCCAGAACAAAGAATCATCCTTCAATAAACTTATCTATGCTATCATGATTATATGTGTGTTAGATATAATGTATAGTGTGCTAGGGTAGCGAATAGTGCCTACTTAGGGTTTCCAAGGCTTAGGGTTAGAGGAGATTGGTTCTTTTGGTATGACCCACCCTCATGTTGTGAATGGGGGTATAATGTGAGAAAAGGCTCAAAGAACGTAGTTCTTTGAGTTGAGCCTAGAGCTTTGGGCGTAATTGGAGTTAGTGGAGCTCCGAGCTATGGTGTCGCATTAGCATTGGCCTAGATTTTCCGAGTTTTTAGTTTAATTATATGTGTTTGTATCACGAGTTTTATGATAGTAGATCTTTCTTGTGACATTTTCACTCAAAGAACTCTTAGCAGATTAGTGGGATTAATGGGATTCAAGGAAGACCAGTGGGATCTTATGACGGTTTTGGGAGTAGCTAAACCGTGGGGGTTTTGTGATCTCGCTCTCTGGTTGTGCGGCCAATTTGGGAGTGGGTGGTGTGGAAAGGAGTGTTTTAGTGAGAACTTTCCAACTCACTAAAGAACGTCAAATTTCGTCGAGTGGATCAAAAGTTATGATCGTTTGAAATTGCTGGTGTGCATTCAACGGTTTTTGGTGACAATTTTCCAGCAACGTCAATTTCTCAGATAAATAGAAATTTCCTTGAAGAAAATTATTGAAAATTGGTAGGAGGGTAGCTGGAAAGTTAATTTACAATCTTGTCGAAACAGATTGTGTTTTCATTGAGCAGTTTATGCGTTACGTTTGTTTTTATGGTGATGGGTTTTTTTGGTTTGCGCATACCTAATGTGGAAGCAATACCGGATTTTTAGCTGAATAACCAGGGAAGATCAGGTGCTACAATTTTGTGGAGATGTTGCTTAAGGGTTAAATTGCATTTGAAAATTATTTGGGATTTTTTGGTGGAGCCAATTGGAAGTAGTGGCCTTCGAAAGATCTCGAATTTGTAGAGATTTACACCCAGGTTTTATTAGTGGTTTTTTGCAAGTCGTAGCTCAACACACATATCTTCTATTCAGTCGAGTTTTGAAGGAAGATTTGGTTGTCCTCTGCATTCTGGTTGAAGTAGATTAACATTTGGTGTAGGAACAATGGAGATATGGTCATTTGAATGTTCGCACCTTGATTTCGTAGCTTTTGGCTATGGCGGATTAAGGATTTCGTAGGAAATTGAGATTCTAGCTAGTGGGGAGCACATTTTCGACTTGTTATGGTGGGCCATTTGGACGAGTTGAGCCATTGTTCACCTATGTGGTTGAATTGAGTATTCATTTTTGGTAGTTCGAGGCGAGTGGGCGTGAAAAGCAGAATAAGGAACAAGTGAACAAACAAGCAAGCTTACTTGCCAAGCACATACCTTGAAGATCTGGCATGGTTGTCATTTTGATTAAGTCACCCATCCCATCATTATTCTGCCAATTTTGTGTTTAACTATTTGGTTTCCATTTAGCTCGTTTACACATTTGTACAAAGTTTCTATTGTATATTGTAGAGTCGTATACACTCTTTATACACATTTCGTTTTTGTGTTAAAACCTGTTTTTGGTCTCCTAGAGCATTAGATAGCTAACGTTTTCACATTGGTTCATGTTTCAGTAATTGCGAGTGCAACGAGCACGTTAAGGAATGCCATTGGAATAGCTATCATTGCGTTAGGATTATGTGGGTTGTTTTGTGGATTCAGGGGGTGCCACATGTGGTGGATTGTGTCGCCTTGATTTCTGTTTTTGTATTGTTGTTTTACGTTTGGAGGGTTGTCGTTGGACTTCCTATGGTTGGATCCCCTCCATTCGCTACTTCTTGTTTGCACACCTTATGTGTGGGGTTGACATTAATTTCAAGAGTAGTTATACTATAGTGTGCTGTCGGTAGTGAGGCTGGAGTGATGACCAATAGATTGTAGGAAGTTTCTTATGGTGATGACAGGTCAGGTTGCCTATACCCATAGATTACAAGATATATTTTAGGGTTAAGGCGGGTATGAGGTCGAGGGTATTTGGTGGTGATTTAGTTTGGGTACCGGGTTTGGTGATTGGGTCATCACTAAGCAGTTTGGTGGTCTCGTGGGGGACCATGGCGGAGATACACGTAGTGGGTTTAGGTATTGTGACACACTCCCAACTCCTTGAAGGATTCAAATGTGAGTCCAAGTGAAAGACAGTGGAAGAGGGAGGAGTCGAGATGTGCTCCCTAGCTCACAACACTTGGAGGGGTAGAGGGGCGTGTTGGAGCTCCGGGATGGGACTAGGAAGAATTGACAAGCTTATTCACTCACATGGGCCTGCACACAACCCACACAAAGTGGTTAG
>Ga0209208_10009959_pt1 | contig 12429 bp, 6 predicted proteins | sample S1TSphfallax_3_FD_187694 | JGI IMG/M metagenome (GOLD analysis project Ga0209208, IMG submission 187694) | Host-associated microbial communities from peat moss isolated from Minnesota, USA - S1T2_Fd - Sphagnum fallax MG (SPAdes) (version 2) | ecosystem: Host-associated > Plants > Peat moss >...
GGGTTAGGAGGGAAATGGGCAGTGGACCATGTGAAATGGCTATGGAGGAAAAAAGAACCAACCAACCTTGCAAACAATAGAGGATGAAAGAGAACAAAAGACACTCAACCTAGTTGCATTGTGTAGGAGCACCAATTAATGCGTATACACAAAATTCATAACAATTAGGGTTCCTGAAGAAGACGAAAATAAGGCCAAACCTTAGATAAACTAAAATTCATGATGACGATTCTGGCAGTCAAACATGAAAGCTAGGCATGAGGCATTGAGAAGAATTAGTAAGGTTTGAACTACCAACAAACTGATGATTGATCCTCACTTAGAATTTCAGAGTTAAGTTCAATTAAAGCTGCAAATAAATATAAACAAACTGGCAAATAATTTGCAACTCATCTGGAGAAGCAAAGCTGCCATGATGTATCTATGGATCTAGGGCTGCAGATTGCACTGAACAGAGTTGAAAACCTTCATGAATTCATTCAGTGCCCTTGATCATGAGGGCGAAGCAAAGTTGGCAGATTTCCATGGACACCAAGATGAGTTGGTTTAAGTAGACAACCCTAAACCCTTAAACCCTAAGCACATAGCAATGGAAATCTGCAATAGAACAGCACTAAGGGTTTGGAGGATTCGGAGCTGCTGCAGCCATCGTTAGCAGCTAGATTTGAAATTCACTAGTGTAAAACTCTGGAGGAAGGCGGCAAGTTGGCACAGCTTTCAAGGGATTCAATAGTCCAAAAGTGAGACCAAAAGCTTCATTGAGATCTACATCCTCTTTGCCTTGAGGTAGTCCCCAGTCAAAAGCTTGTAGCAAGCGAGCAAGCACCAGCATGACAGTGCACTGAGCCACTGAAGCACCTGGACACATCCGTCTGCCTCCACTGAAAGGAATGAAGCGCATGTCTGCATCTCTGAGCTCTACGTTACCCTCCCGCAGCCATCTGTCTGGATCAAACTCCTCAGGGTTGTCAAAGCTGCTTGGGTTGCGGCCTAAGTCCATGAGATTGATGAGCACAGTGGTGTTTTTGGGTATGTCGTAGCCTGCCACTTTTGTCGCCTCCATGGACATATGCGGGATGGGGAATGAACCTCCTGGGTGTAGTCGAGTCGATTCTTTAAGCACAGCCTTGAGATACTGGAGCTCGTTTAGATGAGATTCCTGTACTAAACACTCGATTCCACTACCAACATCACATGCAGTGCGGATCTCTTCTTGCACTCTACTCTGCATTTGCGGATTTCTCACTAGCTCTGCTAATGTCCATTCCATGACTACCGCAGTAGTGTCTGTAGCGGCACTCAGCAACTCCTGTTGCAACAACACTAAGTCAGAAAGAAAAAAAGTTCGTGGGAAACAATTTACAAAGACCCTGCCTTTGCAGACTATTCTTGGAGATAAAGTCCCCAAGGGAACCATCCAAGAGCTCCTGGTAGACAAGTTGCGACAAAAAGTTGCATACCAGAATCAAGGCTTCCATGGTGTCATCAGAGAGTCGTGGGGCGCCGTCTTCACCGGGTAGTGCCATGAGAACGTCTACGAAGTCGTGGGCTGATTCAATATCGTCGGCGGCAGCAGCACCGCTGCAACTACCCTTTCTCCTCAGTCGAGCCTTAGACTCATAATGTTCTCGCATGATCAAGTTGAGGACTCTTTTTTCCTTGAGCTTCACCTGCTTCATCGCGTGCTCGTATCCCTGCAAATCAAATGGCTTCAGTAGGGGGACGTAGTCGCCGATGTTGAACACACCGAACAATTTGAGCCCCTCGTGGAGGCATTCTTTGAATGCTTCCGCCTGCTCTCCGTCAAGTGCTAAAGGTCCGAAATACTTCTTAGACAAGATCATCATCGTCGCCACATTCATGGTGAAAGTCGTTAGCAAGTCTGTTAAGTTGACCTCCTGAGCTTTCTTGGAAGCATCAAGCACTTGGGCAACCAACAGTTGCGCCTCGTTGTGTCTGTCCTTCTCGTAGCGCTGGATACGGCTGGGTGAAAGAAGCTCCCGAATGCATACCCTCCGCAAGTAGCGCCAGTGAGGTCCGTAATCGCTAAGTGCAAAGCCTGCACCTCCGTAAGCCATGATGTCACGAGCTGCAGAGGAAGGTCTGGAACAAAAGATGTGATCCTGGTGCTTCAGAATTTCGCGCACGATTTCGGGACTGTTGGTCACGACCGTGGGCACGGAGCCGAGACGAAGAAACATGATGGGTCCGTATTTCTTGCTGAGCTCCATCAGGCGACGATGCGGCCTTAAATAGCCCATCAAATGAGGTATGTTCCCGAGTATGGGCCATGGTCGAGGTCCAGGAGGCAACTTCAGAGCTTTCGTTTTGGAGCTCATCACGAGCTGAAGCCACATGAGTAATATCAACAGAAATATGATCACTACTCCCTGCAACAAATTGTGGTTCCACAATGTCTTACTCGTCAATGTCACGTCGAACAACCGCTCCGGCTGCAACGTCGCCATTAACCGCGACCCCAGCTCAAGCTTGGGATGATTCCGCACTAGTCCAGACATGTATCCTGCAAACATGAAATGCAAGCAAAAGCAGGCAGCTGCTGCTTCCACTCCTGATTTCTCAGCTTACTACTACTACATAGTACAGATCTTTCTTTCCGACATACGATTCTACATGACAAAACCCATTACAAGCTAATTAAATTCCTAGTCAGAACTGAAAACCAGCTTGTTCACAAGGTCAAATCTTGTCGGAGCATATACACATGTGTTGCTATAATGGAATCGGAAAAGGAGACTTGAACCTGCCACTTGACCCCACCGCGAACTTTGTGAACATAATGATGATAATCCTTGCCCTAGAGGTGAAAGACGATCTGGGAACCCACAAAATAACAAGAATGCCCATATTCATCTTCACATGCGGAAAAAACATCCGACTTCTTTACAAACACAGCAACTAAGTGAGTGAGTCAAGAGGGAAATGCGCGTGCGCGCGGGATGAGGTGGTGAATTTTTTTGTCCCTAACATTATTATTATTATTATTATTGTTGTTGTTGTGGTGGTGGTGTAGTAGAAAACGGTAACTCGTACACAAGCGTTTATGGTACACGACTAGTGCACATGGTTCGAACTGAAAGCAGCAAGCTGGCAGGCAGGCAGGCACGTCGTCGCTAATTAACTAACGTACACTACTTACTCACCCCATCACCCAAATCTTAAACGTACCTGCAGCTACGCTAAGGGTCTGTTGCCATTAAGTTGTTCTAAGTTTTACAATTTTACTACTGAGAGACTAGACTGATCGAAAATTAGCCAGCGGTTTACGTATCATCATCCTACCCTGCTGCACTCATGAGACGGAAGAATATCTCATGACAGGACTTAAACTTATATAACTATTAACTAGGTGATAGATGCATGCAAGCTGCTGCTGCAGTTAATTAGGTCAACCTCTTCCCCTGCTACACATTTACCACATATCATTAAGTTCTCGAAAACCAAACCCCCAAAATACTAGCGTAGTAGTAGTACTACTACTACTACTATTCAGGATCATTGAATTTCCACATGCGGCGGCAGTAGCAGTAGTAGTAGTAGGAGGCTCGTTCGTTCGCAAGTTGCTGCAACCTGAACTTGCCTCCTGGACCAAATTTTGTCACAATTGCCCAATGAAAAAAGAGACTCTTTATGTTACTGTACTGTTTCGTGGGATAGTAGGACGGAAGAGAAGTCCGTTGCTGTTAAGTTCTTCTGAGCTGAGTCGTGCTTCTGCTGCTGATTCTGCTGCTGCTGCTGCAGAGCAAACTGCGAAACTCGCGAGCTCGCGCCACCTAGCGAGTGAGCTGCTACTGCGTCATAATGTTCCAACGTTTCTGTTAAATTCGCGTCTTCAAGGGCGGGCCACAGTGAACCGGCACCCACCAGTGTGCAGCATGAAGGATGAATGAATGATAAATTTGTCATGCAACAGTTTTCTGTTGGGCTTCAGTTTTCTAACTAACCATGATGGTTAGCTCAGTTGGTTTTTTTTTTCTTACCTACTTACCTACCTACTATCAACCCACAAGGAGGTTGATAATAGCAAGTAATAAAAACAGCCTAAACCCTAAACCCTAAACCCAAATATTAACTCAGTTGAGATTCATCCACAACTGAGTAATATAACAGGCATCCATCCAGTGGGATGGTGCACTGGTGGGTGCCAGTTCGCTATGACCGTCTTCAAGGGTTTGTTACCGCCGAGACTCTGGTTGCAGATACTTGCATCTCCCACCACCTTATTCATTCATTCATTCATTCACTCATTTATTAATTAGCACTTACTACGTGTTAGCACCAAAGGAGGAGGATCAACACTGAGAGAGTTCTTTTTTTGTTTTTTCCCCCATTTTTGTTGATGTAATTTAGCTGCACATTGGGTCGTGATGATCAATCAATCATCCCACAAAAGAGATTTAGCATGAGTGACTGACTATGGATCCCACAAATGATTTTGTTTTAATGGCGACAACAAGTCTTAAGAAAACTGTCAAAACAGTACAAAAAAACTTGTGTCACCATTGAATTTGTGGGCACCCTCAACCTCATTTGTGGACCCACTAGCACAAAAGCTGCCCTACACACAATAAAAGTCTGGTGAAACTTCCTTTGTGATTGTATGGAAGCTGGCACCCTAAAACCTCATGTGAGAGAGAATACACAAATTGGGCTGCTCTCACCCAGCACACCACCAGTGCACCTGTTGTTGGTGGATGAGGTCGTTTAGGTTGTTTTGGAATGAATTCAAATTAGGGTTTTTCATTCCTTTCTCTTTCCCTGCTCCACCCTACTCTTCAATTTGAAAAAAAAACTAGATACCTTGTTACTAAGTAGCATTTCTACTTACCCAACAACAAAGGTGCCTCTTCTTCCTTTTTCCTCCCCCTTTTTTTTTTCCTTCTTCTAACAACAATGCATTTTCTTCCTCTTTCTTTTTATTCCTCTTCCTCTAGTAGCAGCACTTTCAAAAAAAAAAAAAAAAATCTTCTTTAGCAATTTAAGGAGCAATGCTTTTCAATGCTCTTCTTCCAAACGTCTTCTTGTTCTTCTTCAAACAATAGTTTCTTCTTGCATTCCAAATAAGTTTTTCTTTTTGCTTTTCTTCCTTTTTATGTTTGTAAAAGAAGGAAAAGAGGTGTGGGTGTGTGTGTGTGTGTGTGTGGCAACATGAAAAAAATGAAAGGGATGAAAAAAGGGAGATTATGTGAGTGTGCCTTAGGACAAACAAGGCAAAAAAGAGAAAGGCAAAACATAAAAAAGGAAAAGGCCATAAAAAGGGAAAGAGGGGTAGGGCAATAAGACAAGCAAGGTAAAAAGAAGGATTAAGGATGAAATTCTTGTTGACACGTTCTTTCAATGTAAATTCTCTTATGTTAAAAGGGCAAAGGTTACAAGGAATGCTACCTTGTGATATTGAAAGTTTAGCAATTAGTCCACTTGAGTCGAGAAGATGCAAGTAATCTGTGATTTCCATGCATCGAAGATGATTTATGAATGGTATGTCTTTTCAAATTCTTCCATTAATTCAGGTACAATTGAAAGTTCCAAGTTTCAAACTAATTTTTTAATTGTGATTCAAGTTGTTTGGAACCACAAATGATTGGTTGTGGGAGATGTAGTTCATTTCGTTATAAAATATTATCAGATTTAAACACACCTTCACAAAACAAAGGCATCAAAGTTGGTAGAGGCTTACCACCAAGTTCATGGCTTTAATGTGATGGTTTTTGAATTAGTTAAATGATTTTTTTTCATTTTTTTTTAAGCTCTTCAAACATTATTGGTTACATTGATGTGCATTAGTATATTCTCCATAAAAGATTTTAGCACTTATCGATATAATTTTTCACAAATCATATTGAAATTCATTTTTTGTAACCATGTTTTGTGATGCAATACCTCAATTTACTAAGTCCTCAATACATACACAAAAAAATGATTCCACAATATTTCAAAAAAATACAAAAAACCATCAATACAAAAGATGCAATATTCATATTTTAAATGTTTATTTTTCATTGAAATAAACACAACATTTGCAATACTCACATTAGGATCACAAAACCAAAACTGGATTAAAGGTATACAAAATACAATACTTGCATTAAGGTCACAAATCAAATTGGATTGAAGGTATTCAAAATGTAATATTCGCATGGCATTCACAAATCACACACTAAATTTTTCATCTTCAAATGTAATACCTACATAGGGATCACAATGTAACATGGAAGGAGGTTTGGGACAACAAAAATGCAAAAGTGCAACAAAACTTGGGAGCTTCTCAAGTGAGTTTTTTTCTATCTTTTTTTTTTTCCTTAAAAAAAAAACATTTCGCCTTTTTTTTAATTTTTTGAATTTTTTTCTATTGTTTCCCTTATTTGTGCCTTTGTTTGGGTTTATTTTGATTCTTTTTTTCATTTTTTGTTTCTTTTTCAATTTCTTCTAATTTGTGTGTTTTTATTTATTTATTAATTAATTAATTTATTATTATTATTATTATTATTATTATTTTAATGTTTGCGTGTTGTTTTTTACTAACAAAAACTTTAATACCTTTATTTATTAATGCATGTTCGCATTTGTGAATTTGTGTGGAACCACCAAGGATGAGTTTGTGATCAACATAATTCATCTTCACATTTAACACCAACAATTGTACACATATAACCATGTTACAAAGGTGACTAAAGGAATTGTAATTTACTCCCAAGTTCATAACATTATAAATGAAGAAGCTAATGATAGAAAAAGATCTTCTATGAAGAGGGAATAGCATGACATTATTTCTTTTTTTGCATTAACATGGATTTGTTGATTTACATTTTTTTTTAACACAATTTTTATGGTTTGGTACATTTTCCATGCAATTTATGTGTAGATAGAAACTAAAAATTAGGTTATGCCATTTGGTATTATGGCAACCAATAACATGTGAATGTTTTCCAAACGATCTTAGTGAATTTTTGAATTTCAAGTTTACTTCAAAAATTTCATTAATTCATCTAAATATTGCTTCTTTACAAATTCAAATTTTGTTGTGTTAATCAAACAAAGATTATGGAACATTAACAATAAACATAACAGTTTTTTGGGCATGCAATACCTACATGTGACTATTTCATATTGCATCTTACAATGTTTTCACCCCATAATACCCACATCAACCTCCCAAAATTTTCATTGGTTTTTTTAACTAACCATGCAATATTCACATTCATAACTGTGAAATTGCATTTTGCAACGTTGTCACCTTGCAATACCTGCATCATGTTCCCCAATCTTCATTGGTTTTTTTGGTCCACTATGCAATACCCACATCCATAATCATAAAACTACATTATGTAACATTGGGTACTTCGTAATACCCACATTGGGTTCCCAAAATTTTCATTGGTTTTTTTGGCTTACTATGTAATACCTACATATTGGTCATAAAATGTCTATTGTTGTATTAACCAATTATGTAATATCTACATACCTACATGTTTTCTTAATTCAAAATTCATTTATATTCACATTTAGCATGTGTCATGTTCAACATGTGGTTTTGGCATAATACCAATGTGCATATTGCATTTTGAGGTCTATAGTTCACCTAAAGTAAACTTGAACCGAAAAATGTTAGTTTTGGCATGACCTTTGATGCGGATATTGTATATTGGATAATTAATACAACTTGTTAATGGTAGATATAGGTATTGCATTGTGATTTAAGGTGTGTTAATGAAATTTATCCATTTTAATAACGTATTGCGAAATCATTTTAAAAGTGTGTTGAAGTTCCATTCAACTTTAAAAGCATTGATTTTTGCAATACCTTCATTAACAATAATCATCGCCTTCCACAGTACCTTTAAATTCCCCTTATGTGTAAACAATACCAAAGATGTAGTAATTTAGCCAAAAACTAAAAAAAGGTTTTATTGAATGGTAAAAGTTTAATGAAGAAAATATACTAGTTTTGTCAAAAGATGAAGGTTTAACTAAGAAATAAAAAGGTTTTGTGGAAAGATGTAAGCTTAGCTAAGAAAATATATTAATTTTGTCAAGATATAAATGTTTGATTAAGAAAAGATATTGGTTTTACTAAAAGGTGGAGGTTTGACCAATAAATAAAAGGGTTTTGTCAAAAGGTGGAAGTTTAGCCAAGAAAAAATATTAATTTCGCTAAAAGATAGGGGGTTTAGCTAGAAAATGGGAAAGGTTTTGCTAAAAGGTAATGGTATAGCCAATAAGTAAAAAGGTTTTTTCAAAAGGCAAAAGTTTAACCAAGAAAAGATATTGGTTTTGCCAATAGGTAAAAGTTTTACTAAAAGGTGGAAGTTTAACCAAGTAAATATATTAGTTTTGCTAATAAATAAGGGTTTAACCAAGAAAAAGTAAAGGTTTTGCTAAAAGGTAGTAGTTTAACCAATAAATAAAAAGGTTTTGTTGAAAGGTACAAATTTAACCAAAATTGGTTTTGCCAATAGATAGAATTTTAGGCAAGAACTAAAGAGGTTTTGCTAAGAAATAAAAGTTTAACTAAGAAGTAAAAAGGTTTTGTTACCAACTAATGTTTAGCTTGGAAGTATAATTTTTTTACCGAAATATAGAATTTAGCTAGGAAAAGATTGTTTTTTTGCCAAGGAGGATTAAAAGTTTTGTTTAAAGGTAGAAAGAACATAGAAGTATAACCAAAAAATAAAGAAATTTTGTCAAAAAATAGAAGGTTAGCCATAAAAAAAATAGGTTTTTGCCAAAAACCAAAGGTTTAGCCAAGAAAAAATAAAAGTTTTTGCCCAAAAGGTAAAAATTTAAATAATGAAAAAATGGAGGGTAGGTGGATAGGTAGGAGGGGGGCTTAGTTGTTAATTGGTAAGTAGGGCCTATAGATTGGTAGGGTAGCTAAGTCAATAAGATAGCTAGGTCAATTGGGTAACTAAACATGAAGGTATGAAAGTTAGGTTGAAAGAAAAATAACCCCCAAAACAAACTCATTGGTCAAAAACTAAAAAAGAAAATTGACTGAAATTGGATGAAAAAATCCAACCCATCCCATCGATAAAATGGCCAGTTGGTCCATTATAGTTAACAGTTCTGTGTTTAAATATAACAACAACTCCACGACCCTTCACCTCCAATTTCCAAACATTAAAAGTATGTCTTCTTTCATGAAGCTTAAAGGGAGGCTAATGAACAACAAGTCACTGTTAACTTGCATAAATGTTGTTGTGGATGTAATCTTTTGAGTGGTAATTGTGGAAGCCAAAAATTTAAAACTAGAAAAGCTTTGAGGTTGTTTCTTGAAATCTAGACATCAAAGGGGGATTCATTCCTCCTCTTCCCTCCTATGGCTAAGTTTTTCATCTTGGGGGAATGTTGTAAACCCTAGTTTCCGCTTCTTAACACCTCATTCACAAAAGACAAAGTACAAAGATTACTACCAATGCTCTTTGCACAGATATTGGGCTGTTGTTGTTGCTACATCATTAATTTGTTGTTATTCAGTTGTTGGGTAGGGGTAAATGGGGTAGGGTTAATGTTTAGGGCAAGGGTTAAGGTTTAAAGTAAGGGTCAAAGTTTAGGGTTTAAGGCAGGGTTAAGGTTTAGGGTAGGGGTGCGGATTTAGTGTGGGGGTTAAGGTTTAAGGATTGGGGAGAAATCTAAGGACTTCTTTCACACCCCTAAGACATACTTGAATTCAAGTCCCCCAAGTTTTAAGCATATTTCTAAAGCTTGCGTAAGTAGGTAGGTAGGTATTTTTAAGGTGGTTTTGAAAGGACCTATCTTTTCAGCTAACCTTTGAGGCCTTTTGAATAATGGGATTCGAACAAACTTTCAAAACTACATTTGTATTTTGGGTTTGAATCATTGTAGCCATCCTTTCACACCTCAAATCAACATTTTCAAATATATCTTCTCCATTTTTTCATTTCCATTTTTCATTCTCATCATTGTTTTTAGATTGGCCAAAATTCACCAAAAATTCAATTTAAAACATATAATTTGTAAAATAAGTGATTTTGGAGGTTTTAAGTTGCCAAAAGTGAAAAAAGGAAAAGAAAATTTTCCCATTCATATATTTGGTTTTCATTTATAGCTAAAAATATAAAAAGATGATTGATTTTTTAAAATTATTTTATCATTAGATTTGGCTAATCTTCCTAGGGACAATCACCATTTTTTCTACATCTTCCTATGGATGACAAACATTTTTGCTATAAACAAAAATTCTTTAAAAAAATGTTTTTCATAATATGATTGATTGTTTGTTTTACTATTTCTTTTTCTTTTTTTTTTAAAATTGTCACATTGAAATCTCCTAGAAGAGGAGGCCTCCGTCCATGATCTTGGTACCATTGGAAATCTCTCGATGATTAGTAGTGCATCAACGTGGTTTTATAAAATTTGGACATATAAGGTGTGAGTTATTGCATTAGGAACAATTAAATTACACATTGGCCATAGGAGTCAAATCAATGATGGATGTAATATGTTCTCAATGAGGTTTGCAATTGGCACATGGGTAAGTTTTCATGAATGAAATTGCTTAATGGATTAAATGAATTATATGCATGAAAGTCATCTTACAAATGAAATTGGTCATAAGCATAATGTCAATAAATATGGATGAAACTTAATCACACCAAGTTATCATATATGGACAAATTTGTGTTCATAAAAATGAAGTTAATTAATTAAATAAAATGAAAGTATTCATGTTTTTGTTCACAATGTATATGATAAGATGTACCACATGGATGAAGTCCAATGGCATGGATCAATTGGTCAATTGTTCACTTTTGAACAATTACATAATCCTTTTCATACTTGGGCCAATGGTACATGGCACACTAATATATGTGAAAATGATTAAAATAAACCTTACATAATAATTTAATGTGACATTTAAAGGTCATAAGATTTTCTTACATATCATGGAGACCAATTTATTTAATGTTTAAGGAAGGTAATTTATTTATTTTGTTAGTTTGTCACTTTGAGATCTCCCAAACCATGGTGCCCTTTACTAATATATGCACTTGATGTTGTTGAAAAACCTTTGATGGGTATAGCGATGCACCTAGCTAATTTCGTAATGTTTAAACCTACAATACAAGGATTCTTGAAAGTTGAACATTTTTTTGTCATTGAAATATTTAATTAAAAAAAAAAGTAAAATTTAAAAAAAATTAGGGCACACTTTTGGTATTATTAAAAATTGTTCAACAAGTAGAATGTTATGGAGGAGTTTCCATAATTTTTAGACCTAAATTGTACAAATTTACAATTTTGGGTAACCCTTGTCATTGACATTCCAAAATCCAAATTCAATTAGTGAGTTAATGATTTCACGCTTAAATCAATGGCACAAGCCACATTATTACTTTAATGACGATGATTTGTTAGAATTAGTTTAGGTAAAATGACTATAAGATCCCATAGTATTTCATCATACCAAATTATAGCTTGGAATTTGTTTAGCCCATTCCCAAATAAAGTATCATGAAAAGGTGTCTTTTCATATGTGTATTTTTGAAGTTTTTTTTTGCAACATTAAATTTATGAGCATATTTTCAACACCTTCTCCACCAATTTGCATCCCACTTCTTTTCAATTGAATCTTAATTCAATTGTTGAATTGAATTTATTAGTTGAATTGGAATTCAATTCAATTCAATCAAATCTAAATCCAATTAAATTCCAATTCAAGGTGTATGCAATGTCATTCAACATTTTCATTCAAATGAAACTTAATCTCCACAAAATCAATACATTCTTTTCATCAATTGATTGTCTTTAGTAATGTGAAAAAGCACGGAGCCCAAGTTGCTAATTGAAAAATCAATTTAACATAATCATAATACATTGACATAAGGTTTAGGATGAAAGCTTGAAACAAAAAATTATATCAATACATACATATCATGAAGATAACAATGTTTTGACCTTTTCCTAAATCATGAGTAGGACCTCAGTCATGCAATTTTAGTTCATGTCTTGGGCACTAGGTGTCCAACTATATACGAATATATTTTGTTATTTATTAAGGAGGGTTGTTTGTTTGTTTGTCATGTTGGGGTTTTTAAAATGATGTTGCCTCTCGTTGCACTCTTGCTACCAACGAGTAGGGGAGCACAAGGGTGGTTTTGTAACATTAAGACCTACCATGGAAGAATTATTAAATATTGAACAATTTGTCATTAAAAATTCAATAAGATCAAACTAAAAATTTAACCAAAATTATGGTTCACTCTTGTCAAGGTTTTTCTTTTTGGCAATTTTTGCCCATTTTGTGACAAAACAAAGAAGTTAAAACCCATCCAAAGGATTTTTTTTTTTTGGAAAAAGAGGCCCAAAGTTGACATATTTCAAGGAAGCAAAAGTTGAATTTGTCATATTTAGACCATAGATTCGTGTATAAGGTGGGGTTTGAAAAAA
>Ga0209208_10009960_pt1 | contig 12428 bp, 13 predicted proteins | sample S1TSphfallax_3_FD_187694 | JGI IMG/M metagenome (GOLD analysis project Ga0209208, IMG submission 187694) | Host-associated microbial communities from peat moss isolated from Minnesota, USA - S1T2_Fd - Sphagnum fallax MG (SPAdes) (version 2) | ecosystem: Host-associated > Plants > Peat moss >...
CATCATAACTCCAAATCCTTCATACCTTGACAGCCAGAGCACTGTTGAATACATTGCTGAAAGTGATGAGAGTGATTGGCATGCCACACCGTGATTGCTCTATAACTTTGAGTAATTGGCAATCTTCACAAACTGGTTACAGAACGCACGGAATTAAAAATTGTATACAGCTCTTAAAAGCTCGAAATGGCTGATTGCCAAAGCTGGCTTGGGGAATTGCGCCTGCAGCAATGGAAATCTCGCTAAAAGATCTCGACAATGCTGAATTGCGTCAACGAGTTCGTCGACAGTTTGAAAATGGGCAGCATTCTCCTTTTGCTCGTCAATGCAGGAATCTGCAAACCTTGCAAAATCTGGAGGCGACATACGTAAATAGCTAGATGCTCGTCGCGCAGCCGATGACCTCCTCCGTTTCCAGAAGAGGGTACTCGAACTCTTCGCACGCGCCGATGATCTCCTCCGCTTCCAGAAGAGGTTAATCGAACTCTTCGCACGCGGTTGTTTTCGCAGACACCACTGAAAAAGCTTCCCGACTGTGCCAAAAAGAAATGGCCTACCCCAAATCATGGAATCTGATTCCGCACAAGTTTCCCCATAAATCTGCCGAGCTTCGAGGATTTTGATCTGGCCTTCCAGGCTTATATTCTGGCCTTCCAAGTTCTTCATCTGGCCTTCCAAGCTTTTAATATGGCCTTTCAAGCTTATATTCTCGCCTTCTAACTTCTTCATCCGGCCTTCCAAGCTTTTCCTCTCGCGCTCCCAAGCATGCATGGACCTTGCATGCATGGACCTTTCAAAAAGAACAATGCGTGATTGGAAATCTGCATCACCACCGCTAGCCATGGGTCCACACAAGGCGAGATTTCACCGCAAAGCTCACCGCACTCAAAGCTTATCACACACTGTTGCTCGAAAGCTGCTGCAAAATCCTCCTTCTGGAATTCATGCACGCCACAGCAGTTTTGCTCACAGAAACAACATCTAGTGCATCATCATGTATGAGCGATGCCAAACAAAAGCAAAATGTGCGAGCCAGCGATACAAAAGAAAAGAAAAGAAAATATGACGCTTCCTGAGCGATGCTAAAAGAAAATAAAAAACAACACAACATAGAGGGAGAGACACACGCACGAAAGACAGGGAGAGAGAAGATTGAGATGTTCATTTGACAACGCGAGCCAAAAAGGTGGCGTTTTACAAAAGTGCAAAAATCAAAGCTATTTACCCTGATTTTTTTCTTAGCGTGTGTTAATTTTGTGGCCTTGGGGTGTATGCTAAGTACATCCCACCGGCCTCAATTTTCATTGTGTTTGAAAATTCAAATTTTTCTTTTTGCAAATTCATCATCACCAAAATTTGAGAAATAATTCCCAAATTATTATTTTTAAATATTTAAAAATAACCATATTTCTATAAATAGATCAATGAGTTACCCAAAAATATGTAAAGATTTTTTTCTGCTTTGATATTCTAATAATAGCCAGATTATTGACAATGGTCACTTTGGTTATATCACAAAGTCGAAAAAACAAGTCCCAACTCCCATCTCTCTCTTCAGTTTTTTCTGTTTTTTTTCTGCAGTTGTCTGTGAGATTTTGGAATATCTAGGTTTTTGTTTTGGGCTTTTGTCCTTGGGTCTAGACAATTACCATCTAATAGCTTTTGTGCTTGGGTCTAAAGTTTTACATTAACTTCTTAAAATGATTCATTAACTTCTATTAAATGATAATTACCATTTAATTGGTCAAGATTATTAATGGCAATTATCATTTAATAGAAGTTAATGAAACGTGACTATAAACTAAACATAAAACACAAATCTTGAATCATCCTTCAATGTTTTTTGGCTACTTTCTAGAAAACCAAATGTATCGAAGAGGCAATTTTGGGTTTTAAAAGCCTTCAAAAACTCTTTTTTTTTGCACTTTTGGCTACATATACTTTTAAAATAAACTTATTTTTGAATCTTTGAAATTTCTTAAGTTTTTATTCTAGATCCTAATTTGCTATGAAAGGACCTTCCCAAGTTTCTATATGTTCCCAAAATTTGAAAATCTCTTTAGGAAAAAACAAGGAACATTTTATTTTTCTGTAAGGACCCTCCACTTTTGTAACATTCCCAGATTGTGAAAAAAAATTATGTAGGCTAAGGAACATTTCTTAGGCTCTTTTAGGGTTTGAGACCCTGGGGAAAAGGGGAGCCCAAAAAATGTTCCTTATCCATAATCACCCATGCTTGCTTGAGGTCATGTACAATGATGAAGTGGAAGACCTATATATATATATAAACAAAGATGGAAGCTTATTCATAAAAAATACAAGGCATGTCAATGCAAATGTAAACACACAAAAGGAAAACCAAGACCATCAAAATAATTGTAATGAAGTCAAAAACGTAATGCTAAAAGGGCATCCTTTGCCACAAATCAACTAGTGATGGAGGTGCACTAATTGGTATGTGTGGAAGAGATGAAAAACTATCACTAAACATGGTGGCCCGTTGAAGAATCATGATGACTTGTGCACATTGTAGGGCTATTGACATTCGTTGCCTATGATGAGATATAAATATCGAAGGTACCAAGGAGGTCTGCTGATGGTGAACTATATAAGCATGTACACAAAAAGTCAAAAAGGAATCCAAACCATAGGTCTCTATGGCAAGGGGAATGAAATCATTTCGTGTTGTTCGCTCTATATAGGATCATGCCCTATCTTGAGTGGCAATTGTTGTTACATGTGTTGTCATCATCAAAGCATGTTACACCAGATCTATACAAATTGAATCAGTAATGACAATGTTTGCGAGGGTTTGAAAACTATCTTTAATAATGATAATATCCATTCATTTTCGTGTGTGGCAAGGGAAAAGGTGAGAAACTTCTTTCTGTACATGAATTCCCTTTTTTGATGTGATAGTTATAATGGTATCTCGAAACATATCATGGACTACAATGCATTCACTTTCGCATAGGCAACATAACAAATGAATACCCAAATCATCAATGGTATGACCACACTAGCATCATGAAAGATGTGGAACTATATGATGTGGTATACTAAGATGAATATGGAATGTTGTAAAAAAATGGGTGGAGCATGAACAAAATGAAGGGGTGCTAGGACGAGCTAATAATTAAGCCTTTGCTGCTGGACCTGCACAAGAGCGAAAATGTGTTTGCATAACATTTGAAAGAGCATCTACTAAAAGCAAAGTAAATTCCTACTCGTGTAGTTGGTCCATCAAAGAAGATTACATTTGAGGATATGATTACATTGCTAGATTTTCAAAAGGTAAAGCATGTGATCAAACGACCTCATGTAACATTGCACGTGTATCCCATAGTGTGACCTGAAAGGAATAAGTACCGATTTCTACATGTGCCATTACATCAAGAAAAGTAAAGTGATCATCTTGTTGGAAACAAGATACTAGTGTAGGATCGATCAAAGTCCAACATCCTAAAAAGGCAAGGCGGCACATTAAACCATTAAAGGAAGGCCTAATCCCCCTAAAGAAGCAAGAAAAATGACTTGATGACAAGCCAAATGGCCCATTGTGGTGCTAAAGGATTTTGACCCTAATAGTTTTTTTAACATAGTTATGGTATGACCATCAAACTTGGCATAATGTTGTAAAATACCTCATGATGGAAATACAATATGTTTTGAGTAATTTAGTTGTTGGGCATAAAAAAATGAAAACATCACAAAAACTACTTTAGGATCTACGAACATAAGAACGTTAATGATCATGCTCAGGTCCTCGTAGAGCGCTGATGATATGAAAGATTCCAAAAATCACAAAAAATCCATTAGGACACCTAAAATATGAAGGCCAGATTTAGGTGTATAAAAACTTGGAAGAAATGATATAATTGGTCTAACCCTTGTGGAAATTAAGTGACACACTTTGTTGGTTGCATTGAAAGTCCTAATGCACCAAACTATTCCTGTAATCATAAAAAAATAGGGAACACATCTGAAGTAGGACCAACTATGTACATATCATATGCCAACAAAAGAAAAATACAAGTAAGGTGGGCTATTACAATAGGACAAACAATGCAAAGATGAGCTAATGCAAACAACATTCCTCCCAATGGATCCCCATGTCATGTACCAAATTCAAATGAAATGATAGTGAGATCCCCATGCCGAGAAACCTTTAAGAAATATAATGGAAATGGTCGTGCATAAAACCGTCGAACAAATGGGAAAAGTTGATCCAAGATGTCGATAGAAAACTGCAACTCTTGAAAAATGGATGCTTGAAATATTAAATTAAACGCATTTCAAACATCCACATGTAACACCACCCATTTTAGATGTAGATCCAACATGACTTTAACCCCATGAACCATTGTCTCATGCCCACTCAGCGTTACCACCCCAAATTGGTGTGGATTAAAATGTTTTACAAATGTATCCTTGAATTGAAAAGCTAATTGATTAGACAACTAATTAATAAGTCGCCTTTCCAATCACGATGGGTCGAACATCTCCAGCTTATTTCTCCAAAGCTAATAATAACGATGCAACAAGCAAGTGTGATATTGATGGAAGAACATGAGCACAAGCAATGTACCTACATATCTCGAAAAAAAATCAAAACCACTAACATAATCGTTAGGGACAAAACAATCTTGCAAAAGCTTGTACACCATACCCAAAGGATTGTTGGATGAAAAACATGGAGAATGTGTTAAAACAAAAAGAAATGCCTCTCTATCCAAAATAAGATATGTTTTTGGATGAAAATCTTTGAGAAAAGGGGGGAGGTCAACTTTAGCCAATGGATGAAGTTGGTGAAAGGTTGCTATGGTCTCAACTCATGGGGTTGCAAGAGTGCTAGGAGTCAATATGTGCATTGTTCAAACATATTTCACTACATGAGCAAATGCTCGTGCATGACACAATCATGCTGGTGGAGGTGGAGTAGGATTTATGTCATTTTTAAAAATCTTTGGGAAGCCAATGTTTGTGCTCTAATTATGTGGTTTTCTTGTAATGTCTCTTAGTCCTTTGCCATGTATTGATGCAAACAGGTGCACATCTCTTGATGGCCTTTCTCACCACCTTACCATGGTGGAAATGATACACTAAGAATGGAAAAGCAAAAATACATGCCATGTTGCTATGTCAAATGGATCAATGGTCAACCAAACTAAAGGGATGCGTAAAACATGAACCTCAACACAAAAAGCATATGGAAAATGATAAATCAAGATAGAAAGCATTAATGATATCTAATGATGTAATCCATGTCCAAGCCAAAGAAGGAGGAAAAGACAGTAATGTCAAAGGCATCAACACCCTGAAAGTTGATGACTACATGTGTGTGGTGCATGATGTTTGGTAATGTGCTAAACTTGCTCCTATTACATATAATTGACCATAATTGGGACAAGGAACACGTGGATGTTGTCGACGGGATAGATGGCTTTTAATGTAAGTACTGATGATGAAGGAATAATTTGTGGCTAATGAGGTAAAAAAGGTGTGAAATGTGTTGACAAATTAGGTGTAATTAAAGGGACTAGACGAGGCAAAACAAATTTGTTGGGGATCATTGGGTGAAGGGGTGGAATTGTGTCATGATTATCCATACAAATCATCATGATATCAAAATCATGTTGTGATATCTATCAACATTTTGATGATTGTGAAATGGCAAAGCTTGCCATGCCTATATGCATTAATTAACAAGGGTTATTGCTACTTGGACAAAGGTAAATGAAAAAAATGGTTCCCTTGACAAAGGACTATGGTTAACAACCCTAAAAGCGACCCTAGTACTAGACGAAGGTTTGGGTGAAGTTTCTAATACCTTGAATCCGCAAAGCCCATAAAACTTAAAACCTTACAAACAATATTATATATTCCATTATTTTTTTCGTCCCCTTCATGCAAACTTCACGAAAAGCCTCAAAACAAAAATAGGTAATCAGAAAAATTAGGCTCTAAAGCAAGCAGGGAGAATCTTGATTTTAATGCTCAAGGTGTTATGTTGACCTTCCCTAGCGAGTGGAGGCATTGACGTTCTTCAAACCATTGCAAATGGTGTGTGCGATTAGTTGGTTGTTCACATGTTTTTATAATACTTGCAAAAGGATGAACATGTCAGGAAAAAATGTTGTATGTTGTGCTACAAGCTCTAGCAAGTTCTTATATGTACCTCTCTACCTACCTACCTAGTTTTATAGTAAAAAAGAAGCAGCCCCAAAAAAAATTTCACCATTGCCAACTTCCTCCTCGGGAGAAAGAATCTAACCGTTGTCATGTCATCTACATGTCGCTTACTAAAACAAATTACAAACAGTCTCTCCTTTTCTCCTCATAGCAACAAAGGTTTTGTTGCATGCCTAACTACCAATGGTGCAACTATGAGATTGATTTGCACCAATCTTCTATGTGTATAAGAAAAGGTGTTAAATGTAAACCATTTTGATAATTTTGACCCCTCCCCGTGGCCTATTGGTTATGGGACAAATGTCAAAATTCTTGAAAGGGTATACATTTAGACCTTTCACCTACATAAAGAAGTTGTTGTGTGATCCCATATCCCAAGACTTTTGACAAAATGCCATATTTTTTCATGATTAAAAAAAGAAAAGAAAGTAGGACACTTATAAACTAATAAGGCCATGTGGATTAGTTAGTGGGATCTTAGGATTTTGTAAGCATCTTATGCAAGGCTACAATGATGGTGAAAGCTTGCCAAACTTAATTAAATGAGAACATGCAACAAAAGGGGAGAAAAAGGAACATGAAGAAAGGACCCAAGGCTTAGAAGGCAAACAAAACCCAAAAAAAAGGGTAGACCACCAAGAGGAAAGGGAACAAATCATGTTTTAGATCCTCCCCCACTCACATTTGAAGCATCAAAAGGTAATGCCTCAAAAGTAAGAAAAATATACACTATTGTGGCAATTATTACATGTGTGTATTTGAAAATATAAATGTCTCTTACTATGTTGCACCACTTATTTGTGATTAATGATATACCCTCATTAAACAACAATTTCAAGGTGAACATAATCTCATTTTTTTAGACCACAAAAATGGTAGTTATCCCATTTTGATGTGGCATGTAAATGCAAATTCCTTGTTATATAACAACTTTAGAGAAATCTTTAATGTTATTTGAAGGCATTTTATCAAGATCAATTTTTTTGGCTAAACAATTTCATGTAAGATCCCTAGTCAAGCGGGATTGTAATGTGAGAACCCTAGCTAAATGGAAACTACCATAGTACCTCATTTGTTTTGGCATCACATTGTTTAATAATTTTATTTTTTTGGTCATAAGCATCTAACATTATGAGTATTACATTTTTTACATTTAAGTCTTTTATTTTCTTAAAATTATATGTGTAATCAAATATATATGTTCACATAAGTAGGTATTGCAATATGATACAAATATTATTATTTTCCTTTTTATAATTTTTTTTGCACTTTCTAAAGTTTAAACATAGCAAGTGAAGTATTTTTGAAATTTGTAAGCATTACAAAAAATAAGTATTAATGCATAATCAACCTGTGTATTATGCTATTCATATGCATTGTGTTTATACCTTAGTTGTTAATGCTAAGGGAAGTCTTATAGTTGGGGCATTTAGCCTTCTAATTTAAGGTGGAGTTCATGCCAAATATAAGTACAAAAGACAACAATAAGTTCAACCATCAAAAATGATAGTTCAATGTTACAAAGGAAGAAGGGGTTTGTAAGGCTATAAATCAACATGTAGCTAACCCTACCACTATTAACATTTTTTAGGAAGATTATATTGTTTGCAATGTAATTAACACTTGTCACCTAAAGAATTTTCAAGATCAAGATTGGAAATGGGGGGACTTCCATAGCATTCATTTTTTCCTTGTGCAAGTTAACATAAAAATGATAACATTTTTCATAATCCCATTGTTGTTTCAAGGTCATGCCAAACATTTTCATTTTGATACAATGCAACTCTTTGCATCAATAAAATCCAACAATTTGTGGCTTTTTTACAAGCATGTCAATTCCTAGTTTTTTTTCAAACCTATGTACATGTGCATCATAAGCTCAAGTTCACCAACAAAAATCCTAGATTCGCCCAAAGCTTGGTCCACAAGTATAGAAGATCAAATGTGTTATCTTTTAGATAAATTCTCAATTTAGTTGCAAAAGGATATGGCATTCTCAAATTAATTTAGTTGCAAACACTCACTATCTTTTTATGACTTCCATTAAGTTTTTGTGCCACAGATTTGAGAAACAATGAAATTCTTGCATTCTTGTACCATTAACAAAACCAACACATTATATATGGTCCATTCACATTTGGGGTACACAAAAGGAATGTTTTGCCCCAAAATCAATCTCCAAACACTACTTTAAATGACCATTACATTTATGAAATATTTTTCTAAAAAAGTTCATTAGATGCTAATATAATTATTAACTAAAATATTGGTGACTTTTTGTAATTTGGATGATTAAAAGATGGCCTTAAGTGTCTTAAAAGATGGCTCAAAAACTATGTCCCACTACGTGGTTTTATCAAAAAAGATTTAACAAGATTAACAATATTTGTTCAAATTCCTCCACATTTTAACCACAAATAAAATAAAGTATGTTCTATATGATAACATAAATTTTTAATATGATAAATAACTAAATTTTGTGGAATTGATGCTAGAATCTTGGAATTTTTCATTGAAAAAATTGCATTAATAAGGACAATCAAATTAATTTTTTAAATAAAAAATTTACGTTCCAAAGGTTTAGAAAGAAGTATAAGAAACGTGGGTCCAAAAAGTAGGGCATTATTTGATGTTTTTAATAATATTTTGGCATTTCAATTAAAGTATCTCATTTTGGAATTTATAAAAATTATACATTCCTTTTTGGTTATACTTGAACAAGACATTCAAAATTTGTTCAATTGATTTGAACCATTTATTATAACACTTATTGGTTGAAGCCTAAACATACATATGCCCCTTTCATCCTTTAGCATTAAAAAACATTAATTTTGCTAAGTCTTTATTTTAGGACTTAGGATATAAATGGGTGTTATGGTTCTTGTTGTGGTACCCCGATTAGGAATGTACCCCATAGTTAAGATGAACGATTGCATTGTAAAAATAATTTTTTGCCATAAGCTTTCACTTGCAAGTCTCGATTTATCCTCTAATTTCACACCTACAACTAAGAAAAGATCAACCAAAAGCTTGAATTTTGTGAGGAGAACATTGTAAAAAAACATACATTATAATTCTTCCATTTGTGTTTACAAAATAAATTCAATTATGTGTTGAGAACACTATTGGATAACTCCATTGACCCACCTTTTGACACCATGAATGGTGGCCTCAAAATGATAAAAACACATAGTTATAAAGCCTAATCTTAGGATTGCATAATTGTTGTTACAAACAAACATGTAATTCACTTGGACCTCTAACCCTATTTCTAAATAGGAGGTGAACATCCCATGCACGTGTTACCTTCCTTATTATGACATGCACAATATCATCATCTAATGTAGATGTTATTACCTTAACCCCTTAAGGCCCATGCCTAATCTTCAACTTTTGGTTTTTTTTTTCCACTAAAACTTGCTAAATTTTGAATTACTCACAAGAAAAATAACTTTTGCAAACTTCACCATTGAACTAGGTGTTCGACTACATTAATCACTAATTCACAAAAATTGAAAATAATCCACTCCATGGATTTCGAGGAAATGATGTTAGATAAAAAGAATGACCATGTTTGATTTTGTTTCACAAGGGTGTATTTTTTGCCCCTTGGGCTTTGAGGGGTTAACTTGCATAAATCATCACATGCATTGAGATAGTTAGCTAAACTTAACTATCTAATATGTCATAGTTTCAAAAAAGAAGAAACATGCAACACAAATGTCTAAAATAATTATAAATGATAGAATGTTGATACCATGTTTTGTTTTTTTCAAATTTTTGAAATAAATGGGTTGGTGATCTTACATATAGTAATGACATTCTTCAACTTCCTTTCCCTTAGTTTGGGTATATAGACATTCTTAACCATTACTCATGCCAACCTTGATACATATCATTATAACAAATCGAGGTTTGTCAAGATGTTCAAGTTTACTACTTAGTTCTTTTTAACTATGACAAATGTACAACTTGACTAGGTGTCTACAAAGCCCCTCACACATGTCACTCTTGACTATACAACTTGACTATTTTGGACCTTTTGATTTAGGGGTCAATTGTGACATTTGGTCAATTTGGACCAAAAATGACCATGGTTAGTTAAGATGGACAATTGTGTAGTCAAGTTGGACATTAAAAGGTATAATCCAAACTACTACTTAGAATGTTCTTTATGTTTTTGAAGTAATATTGCATTTTTTTACAAAAATTAAAAACATTAAATGGACTTGTACATGTTTTGATCAATAACAAGATGTGACAAGCATACGGTTTTCAAAGTTCACAACTTAACAATTAAGTTCTTGTGTGATATTATGACCTCCACTAAACAATTGGTAGCAAATTAATTGGCAAAGGTAATTTTGTGTGAGATCCACATTAAATTGATGGGCATACATTGTTCTTGGTCCCATATTAATCAATTTTATTGGGATAATGACCATTGATCTATGCACATGTGGTAGAACAAACTTAAATAGGTACAAAATGTGAATGACATCAACCCATGAAGTGCACATGCATGGTAGCTAGCCAAAACAAAATTCATACAAGTCTTTATACAATGGTTGGGTCACTATGATAATTACAAAATGTATGAGATTCAAAATAATAATTCAACTTGCAAACAAGTTTTTTTCCTTGATTCATGTTGAAAGGATACATGAGAATGAAACACAAAATATCAAATCCAATAACACAAGCTTATGTGTCCAATTACATAATGGATGGAAAATCCAATATTATCCAAATTGTAATCAATCTAAATGTCCGTTAATTGATTAATCAATCATCTTATGAATGCTTGGATATATCATTACAAATGAAAAAACATTTGAATTCCAAGTTGGCACATGTCATCAAAGCCTTAACAACTATAACATTTGATGTAGCCTTGCCACACATTCCAAACTTATGAAATCATCTTCATGAATTAGTCGAAAAGTTGATTGATGTTGCACCTATTTCAACACTTGCATATGGCCAATATTCAAGTGTTTTAGTATATATCAAAGACCAATTGATGGTAGTTTAATGTAACTCATTACAAAATCACAATATTGTAACCAATAAACTTGTAAGCATGTGTTTTGAACAAATGACACTAATTTTTACAACCAGGAATCTAGATCTTGCTTACAACTTATGAAAAAGAAGAATATTTATCACCTTCATCATCATTTTTTCCATTAGAAACAATCACCATTTCTTTAGCAACAACTTGGGTGGGAGTGATCAATTCACCAATAACATTTGTTGTGTTTATGGGAAGAGCAACCACATCATTCATTGGAACAAACATTCTTAAACTTGCATGATCTGCATTGTTTCCCAAGTTAAACAAAACAGGTTCAACATTAACTTTCAAATGTACACAATCCTTTGCCTTCTTGATTTTTAGTGCAACATGACCTTCTACTTGGGTGCCCTTCAATCATCTACAAAAAAAATGTTCAATATGCATTGGAAAAATAAAAGATTAGGTTGACATAGGAATGAAATGTTTAAAGTTCATTAGAGTGAACCCATAACCATCACCTTTGATGTTTGCATTAAGGCCTTCGTAGTTTGCCACCACCCAATTATAAAGTAGCACAATGGTTTGGAATTGCCCATAATCCAACTCTAAAATTTCTTTGATCCACCCAACATATTTGAGTGATGTCATTGTTAGGTTTTGATCATTCAAATGAGACAAACTTTCTTGTTGAAATGTGGCTATGTCGCAACCCCACTTTGGCCAAGTGTGGGGGTGAAGCCCAACACTCCCAAAGTTGGGGATTCGGAGTCCTTCGGGACTCCCGAATGTTTAGAGTTCGACAGCAGAGGTCAAAACACCTCGCATTGGGGTGTTCTTGGTGTCGTTGAAAAAGTCTTGAAGTGTAGATGTCTAAAATGCCCTCGCATTGGTCATTTGGACATCTGTAGCCCAAGTTATGGGCAAAAGAAGGGCCGGGAGTCAAACTGGCAGTTTGACTCCCGACCACTAAAAGTCAGGAATCGACCTCTTCCCGACCTCCGAATTGAGAGTGCAAGATGTCGTTGGAAAGATCCCGACGAGGGTTACAACTTTGATTTAGACCTCGTCGCGATCAGACCCCGCAGTTGGGAGTTGTGAGCTCCCAAAGTCCTGGGACTCCAACCGGGACAATTTCGGGACAATTTCGGGACTCCAACTTGGGAGTCCCAAGATAAAGAGCCATTTGGATGTAGCCTCGGCGGGGTGGCGCAGAGAA
>Ga0209208_10009961_pt1 | contig 12426 bp, 10 predicted proteins | sample S1TSphfallax_3_FD_187694 | JGI IMG/M metagenome (GOLD analysis project Ga0209208, IMG submission 187694) | Host-associated microbial communities from peat moss isolated from Minnesota, USA - S1T2_Fd - Sphagnum fallax MG (SPAdes) (version 2) | ecosystem: Host-associated > Plants > Peat moss >...
GGCCGTCCGATCTTTCTTTCCGGATTGGGGACGGCGAAACTAGACGGTCGGTCGGTGATTTCCGGGTCAAGTGGACACAAATCTCACACGTGGCAAAAAAAGACAAGAAAAAAAAAATCGGTGCCGAGAAAGAACACCAGCTTGCGGTCGAGTTAAAAGTGACGGCACTAAATTTACGCACTTAAGTTACTATTCACTTTTACCTTTACTTCGTTCTTTTCTTGGATTTCAGGACAAGGTGACGTAATCCTGTTTTTTTACTTTACTTTACTTTTTTGAGTAACTTTTTTTGGACAGTAAAAGTTAGTAGTCAGCAAATATCATCCAACTGCATTTATTTGTTCATTATATTTTTCTCATCCAACATATGTTAACGGTCATGCCCTTAGAGGTCACACACCTTATTCTTAGGGATCACAACTCCTCATCCTTAAGGGTCACACCTCTTATTAAGGCCCCCTTCTAAGGGCATGACTCTTTCACCTCAAAAGGTGCCCAAGTTACAAGTTACAACCTCTGATAAAATGTACAATAAAAACATGCATTGAAAAATGAGAGAATGTGAAAAAAAGAATCATATAATGAATTTATTGAAACATGGCTAAATTGACAATTTACCAATTAAACATGACCAATTAGGTTTCAGCTTTCTAGCTAGCAATTCTTTTTGAGAGATTTCTAACCCCCTTAAGACTATTGCCCGAGATTCCCTTAAGGTGGTTAGAAATCTTCCCTAACCTAAACCCTAACTTAAGATGTCAAAAATAGATTTGGACTTGTAAAGTATGTCCGAAACTAATGTTGTTTTAAAGCATTTTGAATGTCCTTGGTGCAAGGAATTTTTAGTTTTTGCCCAAGAAACCAAGTGCATAAGAAATTTTTTTAACCAAGTAGCACCAAATAAAGGAGAACTTGGACTAGAATAGTGAACCATACTCATTCATATTGTCAAATGAATAGGACCATTTCAAACCATTGTTACTTTGTGAGAGAGCTTGTAAGTAGTGTTGTCCTTTGACATCACCCATCCCAATACCATTTTTCCTATGCAAATAATTTTCGTGTTCCAAATAACGGTTTTAGTAAACTGGGGGAAATTAATGAATTAGCAAGATAAGGATTAAAAGATTATTCATGTATTAGACAAGAAACATTGCTTACATGTGAAGTTTAGATTTGCCATTTGCCATGCGATATTTTTCAACCTTGATAAAAATTTTGGCTATCATTTGAATGTCTATAATTATAATTGATTAATAAAGTGTTGTTTAAACAAATTTCCAACCTTGTGGACAATGATGTAATTCCAAAAAGGGCACAACAACTAAATATCCATTTATTTATTTCAAGGAAGAAAAATGTGACAAGGTTTTGGTTTGTGTGTGTGTTTTTTGGATATGCATGTGACTTTGTTGGTCTTGCCTACCAAGGCCAGGATATCATGTTTAGGTTCATCATAGAGTATAGTAGCTTAATGGATTTAGGCCCCTAGGTAATAAATAATAGGTCTATTTTTATATGAGGATTTTTGAAAGATGATATTTTGGCTTGTGTTGAACTTGAGATTAGTTATAGAGTTATAATATCTTGAAATATTTTGGTTTCTTTTAGAGGATTTTTTGAAGATTATATTTTAGGATAGCGAAATATTTGAGTTTCCATAATTCTTCTTTTGCCTTAAGATACTTTTTTATGTAAATGGCAAGGCGATGGTGTGATGATGTTTTGATGGTGTTGGGTGTCTCTCTGGTAACCATGATCTTTTAACTACTCAAACTTTTCAATTCAAAAGGTCGTGGAAAAGGAAAATTGAAGAGTTTAAAAATCTCCTTGTTGCCAAAACGAAGTTGATTTAGGGAGAGATGGGCAAAAAGAAGTGTTTTGCTTCTTCACAAGGATGTGCCCAACATCAAAGTGTAAAAGCCTTCCAATGTTGTTTTATATATAGGGCAGGCAGCTAACCCACCAGAAATTTCCATTAGCAATATGGCAGACTCTTGACCTCCAAGGAGGGCAATTTTATGTAATCCCTTCCATGTGGGTGTAAAGAGCCCACCATAATGCCCTCCAAATGGGGGTTTAAGAGCCCACCTTACATATTCATCCCTCATTGTCATCATCAATGCTCCCTCAATTGGATGGTTGAACTCATTTGGGGAAGGACCAACTTGCAAAACAAATCATGCCAAAGTTTTGATTCGTGTGTAATCGGGGCTCATCTCCATAGAGAACATACGTATTTTTTTGCCTTTCGGAATTTTTTTTTTTGTTTTAATTTTTTTTTTAAATGTAAGGTAAACCACAAGGGCGAGGCCATTACCAAACTAAGGGCTTGCACCCATTTCAATAATGCACCGGTAAAGGTTTCTTTACTCAGTTTTTTTTTTGGAACTTTATTTTCTCCCCACCCCCCACCCAGTTTTTTTTTAATTTATTATTTTAATTTATTTTTATATTTTTATATTTTTAAATATTTAATTAATTTTTAATTTTTAAAAAAGCTTTTGAAACTTTTCCCACCCACCTACCAACCTCACCATCTATTTATCTATGTACCTGCCTTTTGACCTTCCTACCTATCAACATTTAAAGTAGGCACCTACCAAACCCCACCTACATCGTTACACCTATCTACCTAGTTGCCACTCAAATAGTCCCCTATGGTCAACAATGATGAGGAAAGAATAAAATGAAGGTATTGCATGGAGCTTGGTGTTATTCATTCAAACAAATAAATAAGAGCACAATTAAAATATTTGACACCCCTATATAAAGATATTGTAAGTTTTGTTTAGATAGTGTTTTCCACGATGAGGGTATTGCAAACCAAGTGGATAATCAAAGCAATAGAGAACTCCTATTCAATTTAAATGCATTTAATGCATGTTATTATCATGTTCATAAAGTAAAATACTCAATGAACATGTAATACCATTGTCTGAGTATCCTAAAAACATTTGTGCCCCATATCATATCTTTTGAAATGTGGAGAGGTATTGCGTAATCTTAACAAAACTTAAAAGGAACACAATATCCTCATCGGGGTGTTCTATAAACACCATGGGTCAAATTATTTTGGTCTAGACTATTAGAAGGGTATTACTCATGCTTAAAAGGACTCAATGAACCTACAATACCCCTTTTGAGGTATCTTGGAAATACATTACGCTTAATAACATATATTTTGAAACTCAGAAGGGTATTACATGTGCATTAAGTATTCTTAGGCATGAGCAATACCCTTTTTGGGGTATTCAATAATTTAGCTCATGGTGTTTATTGAATACCCCAAAAAGGGTATTGCTCATGCCTAGGAATACTTAATGCACATGCAATACCCCTTGTAGGGTATCCTATAAATCTTTTGGGTTCTATAACATATCTTTTGAAACTTGGAAGGGTATTACATAGTCGTACCAAAACTTAGAAGGAAAGTAATACTTACATCATATTGTGATAATATCTAAAACCATGAAACAAAATAATATTTTAAAAATACTTGATTCCCTCTGTATCATGAAATTCATGTTTTCAAAATTATTTATTCACCTTACAATATGATTTAACATATATAAAATGGACATAATGTAAGATTTTGCACATTGATGGTACAAGGGTTTAGGGTTTAATGTAACATTTATTATTTAATGTTAGAATTCAGAATTTGTTGAAATCAACAAATTAAATTTCATCTAAAACATTTTTTCAACTATTTTTTTCCTTTTTTAAGTTGTAAACTCATTTTTAAATAAATAAATAAGATAAAGTCTCTAATTTAATAGGATTTTATGCATTTAAAAAAAATTAAAGCACATGATTTTTAAAAAATTTATTGGTTCACATAATAATAATAAATGATCTATCCTATGTATGATTGAATTAATTTTTTGACATATAATAAATAGATTTTCACCTAAAATAACTATATAGTAGATCATTAATATTTTATAGTTTATAAATATAACACAAGTCCTAATGTAATTTTTTTTATGATGGGTTTTTTAATATTGCCTTAAATATTGGTCTAAATATATTTGTGTTTATAACATAATGAGTAATACATTATGTAATATTATGGAATTATATTGTTGATTCATTTTAGTACATATAATATCTTTATATTTAGTTTAAATATGATTAAAATGGATTTAAAATATTTAATAAATTAAAAAACATATATAAACCCATGGTTATGTATAGTGCAATTTTTTTTCATGAATTTTAACTTTAATGAGAATTTAAACATTCGAAAAAATAAGTTATTAACATTGTATATTTTATTAATGCATGTAATATTATTTCTATGTAAATTGAAATTTAGTTTATAACATATCAAATAATGCCATATATGATCAATAATTTTGTGACACTTTGAACAAAGTTTTGAAAGGTAATTGCAATACCTTCATCTCATTGTGATGATTTCATTACCCATCAAACAAATTAAAACCATTTTACATATTTAGTCCATGTTCAATATATCATGCGATGTATGTATTATATCAAGTAAATAAAGGTACTGCAAAATTGATCACATTGATGGTAAAAGGTTACTTGAACAAAGTTATAAAATATAAATGCAGTACCCACATTGTAATGTGATAATTCCATTGATTGTGAAACATAATATTATTTTTTAAATATTTGATTGATTGGAGTACATTGATTAAAATATAATGAAATACATATTTTGAAATTGATATATTCACCTTACAATATAACTTCCTATATATAAATGAAAGGAGTTCAAAATTGGTCACATTGAATGTAGAAGGACTTAAGGACAAATACATCAAATTGAGCACAAATTGGTTAGAAATATGTTTTTACCCATCATGGGTTTGGAGTTAAATTTGCACAAAACTGAAATTTGATCACAATCCCAAAATAAATAGATATGTAAATATATCATTAGTGTTTTTGATAGATAGCTTGCTACTTACAACTTCTACAAATGTGAATATATATTGGAATCCTAAAGAGAAGTTTTCACAACAACAACAACATTTTGATGAACTTTGGAAGCTCAACTTTTTACTTTTATGTTTAGGACTTCATGAAAAATGAGCTAGTAGTTTAGTTAGTGGTATGTATGGCTTTCACTAATTTTACAAAACCCCCAAAGTCTCATTTCAAGTCTTAGTTTTAGACATGGAGAAAGTTCCTCCTCCAACATATGGTTTATTGAAGTGGTCACACGCTCTAATTTCCATCGTGAGAAAAATTTGGGCTTGTTAATTGTGTAAACATTTGTGTAATACATATGGGTGCTTATAAGGATTATATTGAAACTATATATAATGTTGTCACCAAATCATGCATTTGCTTACAACATTGTTGCATTTCATCATAATCTTCATGTAATGTTTTTTACAACTTGACAATTTTTCAAGAATTTTTTTTCTTTAAGTCTTAAAAAAAACCTTGCAACAACTCTTTCTTATTCATTTTGTTGAACTATTGATTGTTTAAATCACAAGTTATAATAATGAGAATGGGACCATTAGTATTAAGGTGATGAACATCAATAGTACATGATATCAATTAGCTTTTAGGATGATGCATTTTTAAATGTGGAACATTAGCTACACACATGGAGGTATTAAATTTTGGTGGTTAACATTTCTTCCATATTTCCTCTTTAATATGCTTTTAGAATCATCACATTAATAGCCTTGGCCCAAATGCTCTTCAACCATAATGGTGAAAATTAATGATGTGCCACTTGAATTGACAACAAATAATGTTCTTATTAAAGCCACACCTTCCTTAAAGAATGCAACAGCTTAAATATCCATAAATGAATGTGAAAGATCAATTACACATATGAAAGATCAATATTTTAATGTTTAACATTTTTCTTCCATATTTCTTCCTTAGTTTGTTCCCATGAACATTACAACCATAGCCCTATATTCATTTCAAATGAAAAATATTTGAATTTTTTTATTAAATAACATATCAATTACCATTAGTTGGAAAAAAAATTCAAACATGTGATTTGTAAATGGAAAAACCTTTATGGGAAATAAAAGGATAATTATATTTCATATCTTAAATATTAATTTGATTTAGGAATTTACTTTATATAATACATATTTCTTCTAATCTATCGTAACTTTATTAACAAATTTTAATGTATGAATCAATATATTTTTTATGTTGTATGATATTGGCTTAATTATTGGTCTAAATATATTGTTGTTTATAACAAGTCGACTAATAAAATAGATTTTATTATTAATATTATGAAATTATAATTGATTCATTTTAATACATATAATATCTTCATATTTATTTTAAATGGGATAAGAGTTCATTAAAAATATATACTAAATGTAATATATGTACCCATTGTTATGTATAGTACAATTTGTGTATGATTTTTTAAATCTTAAAAGAGAATTCTAAAATTCTAAAAAAATAAATTATTGACATTGTATATTTTATTAATGCATGTAGTTGAATATTATTTTGAAGTAAAGTGAAACATAATAACATATTAAATAATGCCAATATTTATAAATAATTTTATGACATTTTAACATGTATTCCCTTTTGTATTATATTATATTTTAAAAAATCATCGTTATTAAAAATAAAACACATGTAAAATTTATTTGAATAAATGAATGGGTGCTTATGATTCAAAAAATATAAATGGTGCATAAATTATCAAATTTTAATTTTGAAAATATGTTGATTTTATTCTTGAAATATAAGTTACTAATATTATGTAATCTTAATCCAGGTAAATTAATTATATGTAAGTTTTAGTTTTAAATGTATTAATTAATGATATACTTAGTTATTTAATGTGTGAAGTGATTTGTTTTGCATTTCTAAAGATATAATAGTTGCATAATTATTGTTAACTTGGTAGAAATTTAATTAAACATTAGATATAGTTGATTTAGACATTTTCAAATTGATAAACAACAATAATTGTTTAATGGACCAATGCAAAATGAAAGTATTGCAAAATTAAACACATTGTGCATGAACAAATTTTATAAATGTAATTGTAATACACTCACTATGTTATGCTAATGTCATTAACCATGAAATAAATGTATTGCAAAATTGGTCAGATTGATAGTATTGAACAAAGTTTTGAAATGTGACTGTAATACCTTCACTATATTGTGATAATTCCATTAACCATGAAACATAAGAATAATATTTTTTAAACAATTCAATTAAAATTTGATATTTGTACACCATTTCTATTTTTTGAATCACAAGTAACCATCCCTTTATTCAAATAATCTTTACATAATATTTTATTTCAAAAAAATTGAATATATTTTAATACAAAAGGGTATACACATTAAATTGTTAAAAAATATTGATCATATATGGCATTATTTGATATGTTATAAACTAAATTTCAATTTACACTAAAATAATATTCAAGTACATGCATTAATAAAATATATAATGTTAATAACTTATTTTTTGGAATTTTTAAATTCTCTCTAAAAATCATAAACATCAAAATAAATTGCACTATACATAACAATGGGTTTATATATATTAAATTTTCATTTAATATAATTTATATTCAACTATTATGGTATTTTCAATAAATATTTAAAAATTATATAGATTAAAATTTTAAGAATTAATTTTGAAATATCATTTATTATATATACTTTTTCACTTGATATAACCAACAATATACTTAAAGACTGATATTTAAACCAATATTATACATCATAAAAAGTTATATCATTATTTGTGTTACAAATATATAAAATATAATATATTAACAATGTACTATATAATTAGTTTAGGTGAAAAATTATTTATTATACGTAAAAAAAACTATATAATAAAATCTCAATCATACATAAGATTAATATATGGGAGAGGTATCAATTTTTGTTCATATGTGAACCATTAAATAAAGGTGACACCATGTGTTATAATTTTTTTGTAAAAAACCATTAAAATCTTATTAAATAATAAACTTAAAAGTTTTGTTTCATGAAATGAGTTTGCAACTTTAAGAGGGGAGAAACATGAATATGTACATCATTGGAGAAATGTTGAAAATGGAACTTGTAATTATTTGATTTCAAAAAAATCTGAATTATAACACAATATCACAATATATCCACATAACAATTTGAAAGCATTGTTATTTATTTTAACACATGTATGAACACAAGCCAAGATTTTTTTTTCAATTCGAAATTTAATCCATCAAACATTGTGTTGAATTGCAAAATTATATATATTTAGTTCTAACATAATTTGATATGAGTTATTGAAATAGATTTATTCAAATAATGTCCACACTTAAACTAAACTTCATGTATTTTATTAGTCATATGGTCAACTTTATATCCTATACATATGTTTTACAATTTATTCACATATCTTACATTTGGGGAAAAAAACTTCAATGTTTCAATAGATGATAAGAGATTATATAACATTTTATTCATTGTTATTTTCATTTACTATCTTTGCACATGTTCATTATAAGCATAGTTATATTCCAATGACATTGCATACAACCCATAGGAAATTCATTGTGAATAAACACAATTTAAATGAAACTATCACCCATTGTAGATGATTCCATATTTTTGCATGTGGTGTACCACAAATACAAATGTTTTTGGACTAAATTTGAACATGCATATTCTTAGATGATATATACATTAATGATTGAAAACATCATATCCAAGATGTATGTAATATCAATTTGCAAAGTAATAAAATATTTCATTATTTATTTATGAAATTCAGAATACCTTGTAATAACAATTCCACAAAAAACTAGATTTCATTGTTCTCCTTCAATCACAATTGGCCATTAATTGCATACAATTGTGACAATATCATGATGAAATATTACATGTGTGAAATGTTATGGTATCTCATTATATAGTTGATTGTTTCCATTGAATTCATAGATTCTTGCACACATTTTATAACTTCCAATTCCCCTTTCATTTTACTTCCACCTCCTTATGCAACCTTGTTGTATTGATAATTTTCATCGTCTATATAATCTTCTTCACAATTTTATAAAAAAATAATCTTGGTTGTTTGATCATCTTTTGTTTATAATTCTTTGTAAGGTTTTACAACCATTGGTTGCTTCTTTTTAGTTATGTTCATCAATTGTTAATGATCACAATTTATTTTCCTTAACATTGCAATATTAACCATAAAATATTTTGCAAAATATTTATTTTCTTCACATATTTATTTTCTTCTCATCATTTTTGTCCAAAATCAAGTTTCAACTAATTTTCATGTGAAATCATTCATATAGTTTCTAATGGAATTGATATTTTATTAGAATCATCAATTTAAATAAGATGTAAATTTCAATGATTAAAAAACAAGATGGTGTTTGAATTTGAGTTATATTTCTTACAAGAAAAATAAACAAATCTTCCTTTGCATGAGAAAAAAAGAAAATGAAAAAAATTCAATTTAATTTTTTTCCACAAAAGGGTACATATGTGTGTGCATTTCCAAACACAAATAGACAAACAATAATATTTTTATTATATAAATTTAGATGAAATTAGTTTTAAATCATATCAAAATCAATTAAAAACATCATACCAATTATATTTTTATAAAATATATAAACCAAGATCACACCAAGATGGCGATAACTTAGACATTTGAAATAGATCATTTGAAAACTTTAATCATATATTCAATTGCACCCCTTTGGGGGGCCTTGTGATGCACCCTTTTGAATTTCTAATTAAGGTGTCAGTTCCCATATCCTATTAAAATTATGGATTTCATCCATAGAATTTTTCTTTTGTCTTTTGTGTGCAAATGAAGGGTTTTAAGTAGAGTTTCTCTTTTCAATTTTGATATGTTGAAAATTTGAATTTTTCTAAAAAATGCATTTAATTAGAAAACTAAAATCCACCCAAATTTTTCTAATTTTGGGGGGTTTTAAACAACAAAATTTTCTCCAAACATTAACACTAGTTTTAAGGATTTTTTTCAATAAAAATGTTACATTTTTCTTTTCTTCAAAAACTTTGAATAATTGAACCCAATTACAAGGAATTAAAAAACTATCGTCAACTTATGAAAGTTTCATTATATATAAATTAAAAAGCTTATCACAAATACCATTTGGCAAGCCCTAAAAGAACCATGCTTAAAAAATGATAATGTCATTTAACATTTATAAAAAATGTTCAAATTGAATTCTCATCACTTTGGATGCCATTTTGAATTGGGACCACAAAAACAATCCATTTTCAAGCATTTTCATGAATTTGTATTGGCATTGATTTAATTGTGCCAAGCAACTAGGTTCATGGTAAAATTTTGAGTGGTTATGGGTGTAATTTAAGCATTTAATCATGTTAAATGTCATTCACAATAACTAACTTAAAATAAATGAATCATTGGTTATGGAATATGGATTAATCATCAAGAATAAATATGGTTATAAAATGGAGAATTGACAATCACATTGATCTTGTGAAGGAAACCACAAGTGTTGATACATGAAAGGAAACAATAACCTTAAAGTTGAAATTTCATGCTTAATTTGGTAATTTTACATCAATCTTCTAAATGAAGGTGATCCTTTTTTGGTTGAAAATAAACATCAAAATGTTGATATAATTATGTTTTATGCGTGAATATTGATTGTATTTTGAATTATATTATGATTACATCATTAAATCAATTTCAAAAAATATGATATGTGAAAAAATTGTTGAAATTCTTTGGCTACAAGTGTGACGAAAGATTTCATACATAAAAATAAACATTAGTAGAAAAATCTTGTTTTGCAACTCTAATTTTTTACTAGAAATTAATTACATATCGTTATAATAACTAAATATTCCATTAGTTGTATAAGACTTGTCGCAACCTAGCCTTGGGTTCACAACCAGGGCAAGGGGTTGCAAGGTTGCGGGCCAAGAAAGAAGCCAAGGAGGCAGGCCGCATGCTCCCAAGAATGCAAGAGAGCGTGAGAGAATAGACCCTCACACTTCCAAGGGAACCCCCACATTGGGAGTTGGAATCCTAGTGAACTCTCCAATGTTTAGAGAACGATTGCAGGGGTCAAAACCCAATGAATTGAAGAGTTTTTTATATCATTAGAAAGATATTGAAACTTAGATATCTAAAATGGGCTCGCATCACTCATTTAGACATCTGAAGCACAAGTTATGGCCAAAAGAAGGGCCGGGAGTCAAATTGGCAATTTGACTCTTGACCATTAAAACTCGGGAATCAACCCAATTTTATTGCGTGCACATGGCGTGCGACATGTCGTTGGAAAGCTTTTGACGAGGGTTACAACTTTTCTTTAAATTTCATTTCAATCTGAGGTTTGCACACAAAGTTATGGGGCCCCAAAGTCACAAGAGTCTCAACTTTGACAATTTCGGGACTCCCACTTGGAAAATTTGAGACAAAAAGTCATTTGGATGTGGGCCCCATGGGCAGCCACAAAGTATACTATAAGGGGAAGGTAATGGCTTCCCCCAAGTTCGGGCTGGGGTGAGTTTTGTGAATTCGAATTGCCTGTGGTTCGTCCTAACACCAAAAGTGTTCTAACTATGCATTAATCATTTTGTGTTAGTTTTGTGCAAGCCCATGTGAGTAAGTGAAGCTTATCAATTCTTCTTAGTCCCATGCCAAAGCTCTAGCATGCCTCTTTACCCCTCCAAAGTGCTGCGAACCAGGGAACACGCCACGACTCCTTGTTCTTCTGTTGTTTTTTGTTTGGGATTCACACTTGAGTCCCTCAAGGAGTTGGGAGCGTGTCAAGACCCAATAGAATATGCAACAAACATTTTAAAAACCACAATAATTTACAAACAAAATCTTCCACTCAAATCCCCAAGAAAAAACCTATAACAAAAAAATCAATTTACGAGAATAATGAAAAAATACAAAAAAACAAACAATACACACCTTAAATACTTTTGAACTTTAGAAAATGCATTGTCATGACATGAAGCACCTATGTTCCATGAATTCACAATAGCTACTTAGATACTAATAAAATTCTATTGTGATCATATAATGAGACTTAGACATTTGATGTACTAGAAGATGCATAGTTACCCTATGGATTCCTCAACAAGAAAAGTTGTTTATACCTTTTCCCTATTCATTTTCATCCTTTTTGAAATTTTCGATACTAACACAAACCCCATGTTGTAAGCACTCATCATCAAAACTTGACAATTATTCTGTGGTTGGGCAACTTAATGTATTTTCATCTTTTTAAAATAATATTACCAACCAAAAACAATGTATTATATAATTACAACATGGTGTGTGTGTGTGTGTGTCCGTCTGTCCGTCTGTCCGTCTTTTACTTATCTTTTACTTATTTCTTTTTCTCTGACGTCATTTCACTTTCATTACCTCTCTGGCGTAATCCCATTGGCTCCCGTTCCCTGT
>Ga0209208_10009962_pt1 | contig 12426 bp, 10 predicted proteins | sample S1TSphfallax_3_FD_187694 | JGI IMG/M metagenome (GOLD analysis project Ga0209208, IMG submission 187694) | Host-associated microbial communities from peat moss isolated from Minnesota, USA - S1T2_Fd - Sphagnum fallax MG (SPAdes) (version 2) | ecosystem: Host-associated > Plants > Peat moss >...
TAATTTTTGAAGACAAGCAGCAGAGCAGGCTTTGTGATTTTGGAATGCGCTTTACAATTGTGGTGTTTACACCTTGTAAAATCTGCTTATTGTTAAAGGAAAAATTTCTGGTGGATCTTTAAAGCCCTCGTGCAAGCCCTTATTCTGGCAATGCCCTGGATCAAGGGCTTTATTCTCTCCACTTATTATCTAATCAGTTTTGGGTCTTTCTTCTTCTTACTTGCAGATCAATTGTGTTCTATTGACAAAATTAGAGGTTTTTAATATATCGTCAATGCTTTTCACATGTGACTTGTTCAATGCGATTATTAAAATTTTATTCATAAATATCAAATTAGTCACAAGGAACCAAAATGCAAACCCAAAATGACACACAATTAATGTTTCTTATACACTATGGGACATTGTACAAAATTGGAACACAAAGTGCAATTGTACTAAAATACTTCATCTCTATCCACATGGATCCAAGTTGCATGCTCCAATCAGTCCTAACTCTAGTGGGTGTTTAGTACCTGCCAAGAGTACATAATTGCAATCATGCACATTTTGTCCCACCTTTTAATCTATTCTATAATATTAAGTTCCCAATTGGAATGCAACTTGTTTTGGGAATACGAGAACTACTTTGTGATCATTGCAATTTGTTTTTTTTCTTAAGCCTTTTGTTAAGGCAACCGTGTACAAGAAGGGGGGGGGGCAATATTTTCCCACCTGGGGAAAAAAAAATTCCCACCTGGGGTTTGTCTTTTTATAAAAAAGAATTGTCTTGTGATCAAATCCAAAATCATGCATGCATTGCTCCAATATATTTCTTTGTTGTAATGTGGCTTGTATATCGCGTGTGTACAAACAACTTTATTCCAATGGGTGCAAACTCTTATGGATGAAAATTTGTATGTGTGTGCGTGATGAATTTCATTCATGAATAACGAACAAATATGATGAGGAATGAATTTCATTAGTTTAGGGTTTAGGGTATCTTTTGTCCACCCTTTGATCATCAACAAAATCGTTAAATCATCACATTCTCTTCATTTTACTCAAATAGTGTTTCACACAAAGCACCCATCAAAATAATAATAATAATAATAAATAAATAAAAAGGTAATGCACACCAATAACCAAACACTCACCCAATACAAGAAAAAATGGAATCATTGCATCAAGTGCAAGGGCTTGTCTCCATATGCTCATATCATTTGGTTTGTGACTCATGTCTGAAATGCTTTGCACGGAAGGCTTCCTTTGCAAACTACCAGTTAAGAAGATATCAGACAAAATCATGAAAAAATGAGGAAAAAAAATACACCACACAATTATGATGTATTATTTTAATACTATGATACAATTATTATTCTTCCTACAGCCCAATTGTTCTGCACTATTACTAGGGAGGCCTTTTTGTCAAGCTGGGTTTTTCTTCATATCTTCTGTTAGAACTTTTTTTTTCCTTTCTGATGTGATGAACCTTTTGCAGCTTTTAGTCTTGTTATTTCCAGACTCAATTCAGACTTTAGGATGGACATACAAAATAAAAGTAAACATTGCTAAATATTCACTATTATCTTCACAATATATTTTTTGATTTGGAAGAAATAATTTTTTGAAAATCTCAACATTTCTGAAAACAATATAAATTAGTGTCGAATTGGCCAAGGTACTAGGGTAATGGGCTTCTTTAGCTTGAACATTAGTTGATTGATGAAAATCTCATAAATTTACTTGATGTTGCCTAATGGTTTTGGTGAGTAAGACATGAGTTTTAGAGGTAGCTGAGTCTGGCCCCACATTTGGGGAATCTCCCCCGTACCACAAATGGGATAAACCCATTGTGAAGCATGGGGTGAACATTACTACTCCCCCCACAAAACGTTAAAACATTTTTTTTGATCTACATACGAAGAAAGTGTACAAGGAACAGGCTTCGTACACCTACTTCTTAAGATTGAGAAGGATCTTACACCTCTTTCTAACTAGGCAGAATTTGTTTCCCATTTTGAAGGGGGGGGGAAAGACATAAGATCCCTCCTCTTTTGTAAGAGAAATATATTCAGGTGATGCCCTTATTCCAAACATATTTAGGAGATTTCTCCAAGTGCTTTTTACAGCTCCCCAAGCTGGCATGTACCTGGTAGACAGACACCCATCTCCTCTCTATAAATGGTAACTCCTCAGTTGAGAATATTTTTGGGGATCTGTGATCTCTCAAGATGTTCCTGTTCCAAAGATAGTTTGTAAAAACATATATAATGTCCTGTGATGGCTGTGTCTTCTCATCTGAAGCCACTTCTTTTGAAATGGAGGTATTTAGTTGGATGGAGTGGATGTTGTGTGAAATGTGCCATCTACTCCATTCCAATCCGCTGGATGTGTATCCAAATTTTTCCATCCTGCCCATTCATTCACTGGATGTGAATCAAATGTCCCATCCGGTTAACCCATTCTCTTGATGTGTATCAAATTGTCCCCATTCAGTCCATCCTTTCACTGCATGTGTCTTGTGGCCCATATAATGCTCATATTTGGTGTTTCCACAACCTTATTAGCAAAAAACATCATGTGGCAAATGGTCCACTTACAAAGTCACCAAACAAAAAGTAGGCTACCTTGTGTGGAAAATGCCTTCAGTTTTGCCAAATTTGGTTTGGGGAACTTGGCCTTACTTACTTGGTGGGCATCCATTCTGAGGCTTAAAATTCAGCACCTGCCAACAACATCCAAATGCTGTCACCTGTTCAGTCAATAACAAAGTGAAATGGGTCCCCAAGAATCAGATCACAAAATTTGGAGCACTTGTCAATCAAAGTAATACAATGACGTTGAATAATACTTCACACCATAATAAAAAACTGTTTCTTAAAAAGAACAACATCCTTTGCTCTTGAGTAGTTTCTCAACTGTCAAGAGATTTACAACCAAAAACCTTCACACTCTTCTGCATCATCAGCTTTTATTCCAGATCTTGTTAAAGCTGCATGTGGCAGTTAGGAATCAAAGAGGTTCAAGAGTTCCTTTGCGATAAAACTGTGGCATTATCTCATCATCTTTCCACATCATGAATGGCAAAAGCAAAACTAATTTAATCACAGAGTTTTATTCAGCAGTGTACCCAATTTCAGCTTTTCTGCGTGTTCCAATTTGATAGTAAGAAATCATGCTATGAATTCCATATTGATCTGTCCTCCATTCTAGAGCTCTAGCTAGAGCTAGTCAGAACCCTAAACCCAATTAGAAATTTAGAAAGCATTCAGAAGCTCCTCTTTTATTCTGAAAAAGAAATGAAGAATAAGTTCACATCACCCCATATAAGGTTTATCTCAAAAGGGAACTGGAATTGCACAACAGAGAATGTTGCAACTTGCTGGTAAAGAAAATCCTTATATTTTTAGGTCTATTTCTGACACTAGGACTTGGTGAAAAATGTACTTGGAAATAATACCAAAACAATATGAATGTGGGCCATAGCACTACTTTTGTGATCACCTAATTGGAGAAATTATATTGACACAAAAGTACACAATTGAGGAACTAACCAGGTAACATACTCCCCTTCATTCATTCCCCTTCCATTTTGATGGAAACCTGCATCATAGGAAGTAAAATCTTGAACAACCAAAGAACTTTTTTCTCCACTTTTGTAGGTGTATCATCTTAAGGAAAATGAATCTAATTAAAAACAACCCACTTCTAATTTGCTGTTCTCTTCCCTTGCTCCCTGTTGAGCCCTATAGAGTTAAAAACCTCAAATGAGCCACTTGCTCTCCAATGAGGTACTTCTCTGCACAAGGCCCCAGTCGGGCTTTTGTTGATGTAAAAAAAAATTATACACCCACCTTCCCAGAATTCAATCTAAGATACAAGAGCTTGCTCACCAGCTCTGCAACAGATGGAGGCTAAAATTTAGGAGTTTAATGGGTGAGACAGGTTTCTCCCAAGAAACCCTGCATGCTAAGACCTAAATCCTCTTTGAACAGGCAATCTAGACACTAGCTGTCAGATATTGTAGCTGCTACAAATCAGTGTTGATGGAAACTGCATGTGAAATGGCATACCAAAGCCACTCTGATAAGACGGAACTATACTCAACATCTATGCCAGTTCCCACCTCAAAGTTTCCACTCATGTGTCAATTTTATCCACTAAATGTCTCACATGGAAAAATGACTACCAGCACCCTACAACTCCAGTGACCTGCTTGAAAAGTCACTCATTTGGTCTAAGTGAAAAATGACATCCAAAACCATTCCCAAAAGAAAGTAACAAAAAAAGTGTACATACACATAGCAAGGTAGAACAAAAAGCTTTACTTGAGAAAATTGCTGGGATTAACCAATGGCAAATTTGCCCACCATATATACTAGTTTGCAGTTAGTCAGCTGATTGTGCTCAGGTACAGCCGCCTTTTTCCAGGAAATGCTTGGAAGCGGCAACATGCACTTTTTGCTGCTCCATTTAGGCATCTTCTACCTGTGAGTGAAAAATGAAGCTGGGGAAGGATGTTGTAATGTCCCTGTTCAAAGACCATTCACAGGAATACACTAATCAGGTTACATAACCCTGAAGATGAAGGTTGCTTTGAAACAAACAAGAAGTCCATTTACAGGGAACTCTCAAGAAAGTTCCTACAATCTAAACTGTCATTTATTAACAAATTGTCCTGAATTGCTATGGGAATTTATACCCTTCTCTTCAATTAGACTATAGTTAACCACTAAACTGCCTCACTAAATGTTTAAGAAAAGGGCATGGCCAACTTCTACATCCTCAAACCTTGAGGAAGCAACTTGTATCCTAATGGCTGAGATCACAATGAAACTCACTTGACATCACCAGATACACATTTTTTGAGTTCATGAAACAGTGGTCCTGGGATCTTGTGGCGAGACATGCAATTCAGAGAAAGACTTCAACCTGACTATTAACTCAGTTAAAATGGCATAAATTGAGGGTGGCATAATTTACTTACTTGAGGTAAGAGAGAGTCATATTCTTCAAAAGTGAAGGATGTTGCAAAACAAGGCATCGCCATTCTTCCTTGTCTATTTTTCCGTCATGTTTTGTGTCTGCCTCTTCAAATGTCTGCCAAACCAAATGAAGGTGCTCCCAGATTTTTACTGTGTGTTTTCTTACAAAATTGGCAGGCTGTAGATCTTGGATGGCAATGCCTAACCTAACACATTTCCTGGTACTCTAACTGTAAAACTTTTCTATCAACGGATGTCTACCTATTTAGGACCATGGGGCTCGAACTAATCAAAAGACAGCAGGTGAGCATTATGTCAATGAAGTTCAGACTTTTGATCAAAGGTGACCTCAAGTTATTACCAGAGCAAGTTTTGCTGATTGAGATTTGTCAATGTAATTATCTGAAAGTAGTATTGTCAGACTAAAGGATCTATTTCCTCTGGAAGCTCCCTGCATTTTCCTCCAGGTCAGATCTGTGGAGGATCAGGATATCTGTAATGTCCTGCTACATGGACTGCCTTCAGATTTGGGTAACATGCCACTCTAGTGTTTGAAAGTACAGGACCCAAGACAACAGAGGTTGAGAAGCAGTGTAGATGGACAATTACCTTGTCAATGATTTCTTCAATTACATCATCTGAAAGGTTGAGGCCTGACTCTGCCAAAGTAGCAACCACCATTCTCTTCACCTGAATATTTCAAGCCCATGCCACTGATATTTGAGATTGAGATTAGAATCAAACCCTCATTATATACCACCCAACATTGACTAACTCAAATCTAATATCCTCTAGATCAGGACCCAATATTTCCAAAAGTTGAACCTAAGTAATGTGGCATGAACACGGGGTACCTGTATCTATGATTTTAAGAGAGTCGAGTATGGATACTTGATTAATATCTATTATCATTGTCTAGTATATCACCAAATCATGTAACATTGAACTTTGAGGCTACTGCCAACCAAACCCAGAATCTCTTGTGGAAGGAAAGATCAGAAACCTCTTGTCGCTCTATGAAGCCTTGTTGCTGGAGATCATAAAGACGAAATGCAACTGCACAGTAAGCACAAAGTACTTTCAAGTTTAGATATTGGGTTCTTATAGACAAGTCAAATTGCTAATATGGAGATTAACAACAGTTCACAAAGCATCAGACCATTGCCTTCATCACAAGTAGCAGTGACAAGCTGCCATGACTACCCACAGCTCATCACCTCCACAATTGGGCATGCATCAGTATATAACAATCTGCCCAAAATCAGGCAAACCACTATACAAAATCTGCATCTGTTACATTCCCAGAAGCAATAGGAAGACTCAGTCATGATGTTGGCTAGCACTCAGGAGACATAGCAAGCATCTTAGCCTAAACAATAGAGAGACCTACATAAAGGATAGTGGTTGGGCCTCATGCACCCTGAAAATATCCACACTGCTACATCAACTGCTAAACCCTGAATACACCACACTGCTAACTACTTGGATACAGTACATCCACTTTAGCTACTGGAAGACATATCTATCCACAGAAAAGTCCAGAACAACACTTTTAAGGTGACTGTTCTGTTAGATCTGCAAGTGCATCAAGAATAAATGCCACCATAAACTTGTAAGTGCCACTCACAAAGAATAAGACCATCACCTTCATCATGAATGGCAGAGACTAGCTGTCATCCCTCCCACGAGCTTTCTAAATCATGACAATGGAGATTTCTCAATTATCATGAGAGAAATACTGTAAACTTATAACCATCCACTATTAAGATATTGTTAAAGTTTACAATAATCTAATTAAAACTTCAGGGAAAAAAATATACAAACAACTGTGTCCTCATTTCTATTGCAATTCCAGAAGAAATGGGAAGACTCAGTCATGATGTTGGCCAGCATTCAAGAGGTGTAGCAGAACAAAAGGGTAACTGTTACGTGATTGTGATATTTTGTTTGAGGCTTGCCACCACTGAACTCATATGTATAATGATCAACTAACAAAGGAAACAGATGGTAGGTTAAGTGATGGGAAAATTACAGTCTATTTTCTCTTCAACATTAGCATTGGGATGAAAAACTGAAAGTGCCCGGGCAAATTCTCCAAACTCCAAATACCCATTATGCTTCTCATCAAACAAGTTGAAGACCTGTAATGGATGCGATATCCACAATGCCCACCTGCAGATAATTAAGGCCCAAGTGTGCAATGAAAAATGATGACAAGAACGTCACAAACTTAGCAATCAAATATAGTCTTGACTTTCCACATGGTTTACTCCATAAAATTGGCTACCAATTGCCTCAAAATATGTTCACACACACCATAGTGACACAGTACCCACACACAATTCTGCATTTATGACACGAAAAACTTACACACCCCATCAATGTTCAGCCTGTGCCACTGAGTCACACCAAGCAGGCTGTGATCAATAAATTCTTGCCAATTTTTCAATGAAGGAAATTCCAAGGAAACAGATGAGAATCCATGAATGCAATTGTCCAAATGATTCCAGAAATCTGTGCCATCATGCAGATGCTAGAATGCTAAGGTAATAAAGATTGCAACTTCTTGCACTCATGTATCCGGAGTAGAAGCATTACCCGGTCAGCAAAAAGACTCTCCTTTTTACTTGTTTTGAACAAGGCTGATTGAAACTCCTCCTGCCAAAGTTTGGGGTTGGCATGTTCAAGCAAATGAGAACTTGAGTTAAGAAGCAAAGCATATGCAAAATAAAGCATGACTAAGGATATGCATCCAAACAAGTTGAGATGGTTAGCAGGAAAGCTGCAACTAATTTTTTCAACACATTGCACTCCTGTGATGATGAGTCCCTTAACTTGAAAAACCCTACAAACCGATGAAGTCACTAGCTGTTCTGCTCCTACCAGAAGAAACTAAGAGGGAGCAAGAATGATACCTTATTCACAACACCATTATGAGTGGCAGTACTGCTTAACTTCTTGAAGAACTCATATAGAGCTTCCACCTCACTCACACTGACTGCCAGACAAATAAAGCCAAGTCATCATAGTTGTGTTCAAAGATATCACTGAACAGCATAAGTAGGAGGGATCCCTTGAGCACCTAAACAGTATGCTGATGAGACCATGCCCCTTTTGTCTAGGAAACAAACAATTCCAAAGCACCAGTCCCAATCTGGGAAAACAGTAACTTCAGTGTCAAAAGAACACCACCATGAACAATATCTCAAGAAACAACCTTTGAGCATCAAAAACTCGGTGAGGAATTACATGCAGTGTCAATGGCAATGGCTTCAGGATCTTCAAGCCCATAGGGATGCCTCAAGTTCTGGAAGCCAAAGCAACCCATGAGAGAGGCAAGTGCATTTTTGTATGGACTTGCTGTGAAATACTCCAGGCACTGCGCCATCTCCTCAGTTTCTCACTACTACTGCCCCTGCAGTGACCTCATCAAACTTAGTGAACAAAAACAGTTCGACATCATCTGTCCGATCTGTGCCAACATCACATCACAGTGGCTACAGTAACCTTCTTCAAGTCCCTCGTGCTGCAAAAGCCAACATCAATCTCTTGCAACAGTCTTTTTACCTGAAACCAGGAATTAGGGTTTCTCAACAGAAATCATCACTACTTGGCCAAAAAGAAGCAGATTGATCTCACCTGATATACACTTCTACCTCAATTGTTTTGAAAGAAGAGAAAGCAACACCTCAAGCTGCTACCATCTGTTAAAGAAACAGGCACAACATTCTATTACTCATTCAATGCTGCAGCAGATGATATCTTCCCCCGAATCCTGTTTTAACCTCTTCCGAGATGAAAAAAACGCTGCTAAAAAACCTCTTTCACGAAGAGAAATCCATATCAAGCATGCTTATTACTGACCTAACTCCTCATCTCTTCTTGTTTCAAAGCGATGTCTGACAAGGAAACACAAGAATCGTGAAAAAAGAAGACAAGAACAGATGAATGACTTGCCGGCTATACAAAGGCGTCGCCATAGTCGTGGCTGCAAAACAGAACAGTTTAGAGAAACCTGTCGCTTCCACAACCGCTCCAGCTTCGAGATTCTCTCCGACGGGGAAAAACCCTAAAAACCACTTGTTCCCCCCTGTTCTCCTGATCCGCCGAGATTTACTTCAGAAAGAGAGACGGCGGGACGCGAGAGAAAGAAGCACGGCCGTCACCATGGACTAGAAAAGAACGCCGGATGATGAAACAAAATTCGAAAGGGAAAGAGATCGAACAAGACGGCAACAATGGCAAAGAGAACAAAGAGCAAAGCTCAACGGCAAAACAAGCGCACAACCAGAGCGCCACTACTAACGGTAACAGTAACAGAGAATTAACTTAACTGCTGACTTGGTGTTAACAAGGGGTGTGTCATTGTGGCCTTGCCATTTGCATTAAAAAAAGTATCTTAAGGCAAAAAAAGAAGAATTATGGAAACTCAAATATTTCACCCATGCAAAAATATATTAATCTTCAAAAAAATCCTCTAAAAGAAACCAAATCCTTTCAAGACATTATAACTCTAGAACTAATCTCAAGTTTCAACACAAGCCCAAAATTATCATCTTTCAAAAATCCTCATTGAAAAATATATAGACCTATTATTATTATTATTATTATTATTACTATTACTTACAGAAATCACACCTGGAGTTATCTCTCTGCTAAACCCTAAACCCTAAAACAATGCTAGGAATCGGAATTGAGGTGCATTCACACCTAATGTTAACTTAGTGTTAAGTGAAAATCTAGGTGGCATCTTAGGTGGCAACCAATGTTAAATGGGTGATTGTTTAATATTAAGTGAATTTTAACTTAACATGCAATCTTTGTGGTAAATAGGTTTAGGTCCTAAATGATTAGCTTTGTGTTAGGGGACTTAACATTAGAGTCCTTAATGTTAAGTGTGAATGCACCTTTACGGAAGTAAATTTAAACCTAAAGTGTTTAGTAACATAAATGTTGAAATGGCATCCAAGGTGTCATGTAGTGTTAAGTACTCAATGGTAAGTAAAATGTTTTATATTATTAAATCTTGCTATTTACGAAGTAGAAATTAATGTTATCTATCTTGTTTAAAATTGGGCTTATAATTCAATGTTAAGATGTTTTAATAGCCCTCCCCCCCCCCCACCATCACCATTGTTCTTTTTGTATGCCATTGCCCACAAGAACCATCATTGCAAAAATGCACCACATTTTACCACCATCGCTTGCAAGAATGTGAATCTTGTAGAAAGTTACAACAACCCCTTGCATCCAAAGCAACATTCCGACATTCAATTGAAACTTTACATACATAGAAATGCTTCATCACCCACCTAGCAAAAAGCAAGAACAACGATTTGCAAACTTCAAACACAAAAAAAACAACAATGTTAACAACACCAATGAATCACACAACAATTGCAACTTTCATTATGTCAAGGGCAATCAAGAATCATGAAACATGGACATCTTTGGAACCAACTTCTCAAGTTGCAATGACCAAGGTAAAAACAATAATACTTATAACCAATCTCCACACAAATCAAAAAGTGTCAATTAAATTCAATCAAGAAACATTCATCTTTTCAATTTTTTGCATTTGTTCAATCCAATGTAGATACATTATTTATCAACAATCCTAATGATAGAAGTTAAACAAATAACATCAGCAAAGATCAATAGAAAATCACAAATATTAATTTCAATGTGTTAATTGCAATTCATTCAAGAAAATCAAGTTAGCCAAATTTGGGAACATGGGTAAGTATTGGCCTTGATCAAGGTGAACAAGGAGGAGCACATTATAGTTTCAAACGAAGTGGACTCATGAAATCAATTTGAAACAACAATGACCAAGTGGAAAAAAATTTACCATCATGAATGCAAGTTTCTATTAACACGTGAGGAATGGCCCTACATGTAAAAACAAATGGGGGTCAATTTTTAGAAAATTCAAAAAATATTTGATTACATGTTATGAACTAGGCACAATGAAAATTATTAGAAAATGAACCCACAACACAAGGATGTTTTCCATTTGCCTCAATTTTTCAACTAATTGATTTATGAAATGATTTTATAATTCATGGGATAGCTAAAGGTTTGAATTCAATCCTCTTCACATTTGGGATCTCATGCAAGATGCAAACAACATCAACAATCCAAATTTAATTAATGTTGAAAACTTAATTAATTTCAATGGTTTTGGGAATGAGAATGTTCATTATCCATACCATGAATATTTATCACAAACTGAAGAAAGTTGGGCATTTGTGAACAATGTCTATAGCCTTCAAAGAATATTGTTTTTTTCTCATTTGCCATTTTTCACAATATCCTTGAATGAAACCATGAATGTCAACCCAATGCACATTGCAATGAAGACCTCAATGATCCCAAAACAAACCATAATGCACATCTTGGTGTAAACACCCATGAACAATACATTCAAGACATCAACATTATGAGAAAATCCTTTTTTGAATTCTTGGAGTGCAAAGGTGTTTTGCAACTAGCCTTCCAACTTAGTTTTTAAAGTTGCAATGATGACTTGCAACTCACTATATTTTTACATTGTGAATGTTATCAAATAAATTACAAGAATTACAACTCACCTTATATAGGGAGCAACTCATTGCAATTCAATTATAACTCAATTGCATTTTTGTCAAAACAACTCATTTTCAACTATTGTGCAATTCCACTACAACTATTGCCAAAATGTCATACTAATGCTACTAATTTTCATCCATCAATTAAAATTTTACACATGGCACTATGAAAATTTTTGGATTTTTTTTTTAAAGTATTGATGTCCATCATTTATTATGATTGTTAATGATGGTTTAAAATTATGACATGTGGCACAATAAAAAAAATTGTGAAATGACATATTAATTCAATTTTTAAAAATTCAAATAAATATTTATTTTAATAATTAAGTAGGTTAGTACATAACCATGGTTAGGTAAGTTAATACATATTAGGACCTATATACCTACACTACATATCTACTTACCTACCTACTTAACTACATAAGTAGGTAAAAAAACAGGACCTACTTACTTACTAAAGTAAGCAAATACAAGACTACTATGTGAATTCAAAAATAGTCATATAAATATTTTTATTTTTATTTTATGTTTTGTTTTTAAGGATAAGTTTTTTTGTGTTCATCCCAAAATGACACATGTATTTTAATGTGAGAACATAAGAAAATATGTTTGATTTACATAGTTTCTAACATGGGATTCAAAAAACAAATCACATGGGTTAAATCTTTTAGTTGTTTTTAGTTACAAATCGAATTATAACTACAAAAAATAATTCCCAAATGTTTTTTGTTTTTTTTTTCATTATGTAAGTCATATAATTAAATTCATTATTATTATTATTGTGTGTGTGTGTGTGTGTGTGTGTGTGTGAGAGAGAGAGAGAGAGAGAGAGAATTAATTATGTAATATTTAATATTTGAAACAAT
>Ga0209208_10009963_pt1 | contig 12425 bp, 8 predicted proteins | sample S1TSphfallax_3_FD_187694 | JGI IMG/M metagenome (GOLD analysis project Ga0209208, IMG submission 187694) | Host-associated microbial communities from peat moss isolated from Minnesota, USA - S1T2_Fd - Sphagnum fallax MG (SPAdes) (version 2) | ecosystem: Host-associated > Plants > Peat moss >...
CAGATGTACATCCTCGGCGCGCACATGGACGGCATCGGCTGGGGCGAGGCCGCCAACGACGACGGCTCCGGCACCGCACTCGTCATGGAGCTGGCCCGCATCTTCTCCAGCCCCGACGTCAAGACCGACGTCTCCATCCGCTTCGCCCTCTGGAACAACGAAGAGACCGGCCTCAACGGCGCCTACGCCTACGTCGCCCAGCGCAAGGACCTGCAGGGCATCGAATCCCCCGCCGGCTCCGGCCGCTACCCCGAGCCGAAGTGGCTCGGCATGGTGCAGCACGACATGATGCTCTATGACCATGGCATGCCCCACAAAGACGGCACCATGAACAAGGAGCAGCGCCCCGAGGCCGACATCAACATCGAGTACCAGGTCACCTCCAAATACGCCGACGCCGCCATGGCCTTCGCCCACAAGTTCCAGCTCGCCGACGACAAGTACGCCGACACCTACCCCGCCAACGTCGGCCCGCACATGACCAACACCGACTCCACCCCCTTCATGGACCTCACCCCGTCCATCAGCCTCCGCGAGGTCGAGCGTGGCGCGCAGATGGGCGCCGGCTGGGACCCGCAGCACCACCAGCCCACCGACGTCTACTCCTTCTACAACGACGACGACTTCCGCCTCGGCCTCGACTCCGCCCAGACCACCCTGGGCGCCATCGGCCAGCTCAGCCACGCCACCCTCGTCCCCGCCCCATAGCCTTTCGTCGTTGCCTCCTTCATAAACCGGGCACCCCACCCATGACAGCTTCACCATCATGGGTGGGAGACCTCTGCCGCGCGAAGGCTTTCCTTTTGCGTCGCAGCCTTGCGCCCGCTCCGCTCGTGCGTTTATCGTAGACACAGGGCGACAATCGAACTCGGGCCGCTCGCCCTCGTCCAGCCGCGCACGCAGGCGCGCACTCAGGAGGCCAGCCGCATGTCCCCGTCCTCAGTCCAGCCCGCAGCCCCTACCGCCCCCGCAGCCAGACCCCTGACCAGGCCCGCGCCGCCGGCCGACGCCGCGCCGCGCGCCGCCAAACCGCGAGTGCTCCCCGGCACCGCCCTCGAGGCCTACACCGGCGACCCCAACTTCATGGCCTCGCTCGCCCGCGGACTCGTGGTCATTGAGGCCTTTACCCCGCAGTCGCCGCAGATGACCATCTCCCAGCTCTCGCAGCGCACCGGGCTCTCGCGCGCCGCGGTGCGCCGCTGCCTCTATACCCTCTGCAAGCTCGGCTTCGCCGGCTCCGATGAGTCGCAGCGCTACTCGCTGCGCCCCAAGATGCTCACCCTGGCCAACACCTACACCGCCTCCAGCACCCTGGCCAACGCCGCCCAGCCCATCCTCGAGCGCATGTCCGCCGCCTACGGCGAGAGCTTCTCGGTCGCCACGCTCGACGGCGACCAGATCGTTTACATCGCCCGCACCACCGTCACCCGGGTCATGTCGGTCGACCTGCACATCGGCTCGCGCCTGCCTGCCTTCTGCACCAGCATGGGCCGCGTCCTGCTCGCCTACCTGCCCCAGGACCAGCTCGAGGCCTACCTCGCCCGCGTCCACTTCATCAAGTACACCCCGCGCACCATCGACTCCATCGACAAGCTGCGGCTTGCGCTGCGCAACGTCCGCCGCAACGGCTACGCGCTCTGCGACCAGGAGTTCGAGGTCGGCCTCCGCTCCATCGCCGTGCCGGTGCACGCCGGCAATGGCCGCGTCATCGCCACCGTCAACCTCTCCGGCCACGCCCCGCGCATGCCGATGCTGGACATGCAGACGCGCTTCCTGCCACCGCTGCGCGCCGCCGCCGCCGAGCTCAGCGTCTTCCTCCGCTAAGCCGCCCGTCAGCCATGGCCCGGCCCCGCTACGGTATACTTGCCTATGCTCCCCACTGGGCCGTACACGAGCATGGAAAGGCCTGCCGCGCGGATGAACTTTGCCCCTTCCACTGCCGAACCGCATCGCATCGATCTGGCTCTCGTCGTGCCCACGTTCAACGAGCGGGGCAACGTACCCGAGCTCATCGAGCGCATCGAGGACACCCTGCAGGGGCTCTCCTGGGAATTGATGTTCGTCGACGACGACTCGCCCGACGGCACCGCCGATCTGCTCCGCGACTTCGCCCGCCGCGACTCCCGCATCCGCGTCATCCAGCGCATCGGCCGCCGCGGCCTCTCCTCCGCCTGCATCGAAGGCATCCTCGCCACCTCGGCCAACTACATCGCCATCATGGACGCCGACCTGCAGCACGACGAGGCGATCCTCCCGCGCATGCTCGAAACCCTGCGCCGCGACTCCCTCGACCTCGTCGTCGGCTCGCGCAACGTCGAAGGCGGCAGCATGGGCCAGTTCACCCGCCGCCGCGTGCTGCTCAGCCGCCTGGGCCAGCGCGTCAGCAACGCCGTCTGCCGCTGCGAAATCTCCGACCCCATGAGCGGCTTCTTCCTCTTCACCCGCGGCTTCTTCTTCGAGGTCGTGCACCGCCTCCACGGCGGCGGCTTCAAGATCCTGGTCGACATGCTCTCCTCCGCCGAGCGCCCCGTCCGCTTCGCCGAGATCGGCTACACCTTCCGCACCCGCAAGCACGGCCAGAGCAAGCTTGACGTCAATACCGCCGTCGAGTACCTCTTCCTCGTCATCGACAAGCTCACCGACAAACTCACCGGCCGCACCCTGCCGGTGCGCTTCGCCGCCTTCGCGCTGGTCGGCGCCACCGGCGCGGCCACCCACCTGGCCTGCCTCACCCTGCTGGTGCATGGCCTCCACTGGCCGTTCCTCGAGGCCCAGATCGCCGCCACCTACGTCGCCATGACGGAGAACTTCTTCCTCAACAACCTCGTCACCTGGCGCGACCGCAGCCTGCGCGGCCTCAGCCTGGTTCGCGGCCTGGCCACCTTCTGCCTCGCCTGCTCCTTCGGCGCCTGGGCCAACGTGCTCTTCGCCAACGCCCTGCTCCAGTCCGGCACGCGCTGGTATCTCGCCGGCATGGCGGGCATCGTGCTCAGCTCCGTCTGGAACTACTCCGTCTCCAACCTCTTCACCTGGCAGAAGCCCCGCCACTCCCGCCCCCAGCCAGCCTTCGAGTCGGCCAGCCTCAACCCCGACCTCACGGACTAGTGGGAAGCATCGACTGACTGCGCACCCTCCGCCTTCGCGCGCAGCGTCCACACTCCGGCCGCAAACACCGCCAGCAGCAGCACACCTTCGGTCAGCCTCCAGTTGAACGCCGCAGCCACATTCGCCACGGCGAACACGGCTGCAGCCCATAGGATCGTCTGCCGCAGCGTGCGTCCGCGCGCAAAGAAGCGCCACACAAGCAGCGCCATCGCAGGCGCAATCGGTGCCACGTCGTACTCCATGATGCGCGGGTTCAGCAGCACCGTGCCCACCAGCACCACCGGCATCCACTGCCCCAGCGTCATGCGGCCTTCAAGAAACCCCTTGCGCAGCCGCAGCAGCACCGCAAACACCGGCACCGCGTACAGCAGATAGAACACCACACTGGCCGGCTGGTACGGCAGCACGCCGTAGAAGGCCTTGGTCAGCAACCCCGCCGGGCTGCTGCTGAAGTCGAGGTTGAAGCTGAACTGCAGCTCCACCGCCTCCAGGTAGTGGCGAAACAGCACCGGCCACACATACGGCTGCAGCGCGAACAGCGCCACGCCCGCCGCGCCGGTCGCGCCCGCCGGCAGCCACTGCCGCCGCGCAGAAAGCACCGGCAGCGCCAGCAGGCTCAGCAGCGGCGCCTTGCAGCAGGAGGCCGCCAGCACCGCGGCATAGAACCACGCCCACTGCCCGCGCCGCCAGCCCACCCACGCCGCCGCCAGCACCACGCCGTACAGGATGTACGCCACATTGCCGCTGAAGAGCACATCGTTCTGCAGCAGCCCGGGAAAGAACACCGCCGCCGGCATCAGCAGCGCGAACACGCGCCGCTCCTGCGGCTCGACGGCCTGCACGCCCACCCACAGCGTGGCCACCACCGCGGCAGCCAGCAGCGTCCAATAAACCGCCCCGCTCCAGGTGAAGCTGAACCGCGCAATCCAGCCCAGCAGCGGCAGCGTGATCGGCGAATATACATACGTGAACGGCGTGGGCGCGTTGGGAGCATGGTGCGCCAGCGCGTGGAACGCACGCTGCACCGCGATGCCGTCCGCATAGGGATCGTGCCCCGCGCGCAGGCTCAGGATCGCGTTGCGGTAGACCTCCAGGTCCCAGCCCACCACATACCCCGGCACCTGGCTCCAGATTGCGATGGCCGTCACAGCCAATACCCAGAAGACCACCGGCAACCGGTCCCAGCCGGCCGTGCGCAACTTCATTGTTACAATCTCCTGCAAGCTGTCCATTGGGCCGGCAAGCCATGCCGTTGCAGCGTCTTCGGCCTCGCCTGCCGGCCGCGCGCCCGTCGGCGGAATTGCGGATGTAACCGCAACCTTTTCTACACACGTCTGTTAATGAGTCTAATGCAAACCCTGTAGAGCTCTTCGTATGTCGAGGCCTCTACCTTAGGAAAACGTGCTGCCGAACAGGCGGCTTTCGCGGTACACTCATATCTAACTTCAAAACGCCCAAGGAAACGGTCGCCATTCGGACTCCAATCAACAGCTTCCCCGAAGCCCGCGTGAGCCCCTCAGTGCTCCAGCGGCGACACGGCTCGCTGGCCGGTTCCCGGCAGAGCGCCCTCACGCCTCGTGCCCGGCTCTCCCGTGCCCTGGCCCCTGCGCTCGAGACCTTCGCGCGCACCCCGGCCTTCCTGCTCGGCGTCTTCCTGCTTGCCCTGGTCATCCGCCTCATCGTGGTCGCCTGCCTCATCCACAACGTCAGCTCCCACACCATCAATTACAACGACTTCGGCTGGGAGAGCTGGGAGATGGGCTGGACCGCCCGCAGCATCTTCCTCGGCCATGGCTTCTCTTCGCCCTTCCTGCCCATCACCGGGCCCACCGCGCTGGTGCCGCCGCTTTATCCCTACCTGCTCGCCGGCGCGTTCCATCTCTTCGGCCTCAACACCGTCAAGGCCGCCGCCGCCGTGCTCGGCTTCAACAGCCTCTGCTCCTCGCTGACCTGCATTCCACTGTTCTTCTTCACGCGCAACGCGCTCGGCCGCCGCGTCGCCCGTATCGCCGCCGTCGGCTGGGCCATCTACCCCTTCGCCGTCTACTTCGCCGCCGACCGCGTCTGGGACTACGCCCTCACCTCGCTGCTGTTTACCTGCTGCCTGCTCGCCGCCCAGCGCCTGCACCTGCGCTCCTGGCTCGGCTGGACCGGCTTTGGCGTGCTCTACGGCGTGGCCGTGCTCTCCAACCCCTCGGTCGCCTCGCTGCTGCCGGTGCTGCTGCTGGTGGCCATGTTCAAGGTCGGCCGTATCCACCGCCTCAGCTCGCCGCGCGGCCCCCTGGCCAAGGCCCTGCTCGCCTCCCTGGCCTTCATCGCCGTGTGCACCCCCTGGACACTCCGCAACCAGCGCGTCATGCACGCCAACTTCTTCATGCGCGACGGCTTCTGGCTCGAGTTCTACGCCGGCAACAACGGCGACACCCATGAATCCAACTCCGCCTGGGCCCACCCCGCCAGCAACCCCAACGAGATGCAGAAGTACGAGTCCATGGGCGAGATCGCCTACATGGCCCAGAAGCACGACCTCGCCGTCGACTTCGTGAAGCACCACCCCGGCTTCTTCGCCGTCGCCACCGTGCGCCGCATCGTCCGCTTCTGGACAGGCTACTGGTCCTTCAATCCCGGCTACCTCAAGTACGAGCCCTTCGACCTGCCCAACGTCCCCTTCTGCCTCTTTCTCATCTTCTTCATGGGACGCGGCCTGCTGCGCTGGTGGCGCGACGACCGCGAGGCCGCTCTGCCCGCCCTGCTGGCGCTGCTCGTCTTCCCCATCCCCTACTACTTCACCCACAGCTCGATGGACTACCGCCAGCCCATCGAGCCGCTGATCGTCATCCTGGTCGGCATCGGCCTCTTCGGCATCCGCTCCGCCGAACCCACCCCCCACCACGCCCTAGACGCCGAACTCACCCCCGAGCCCGAAGCCGTCCTCGCCTAAGCCGCTGGCCCGCTGAAAAATCCGGCCCTCTGGCCTACTGGAAATCTGGCCAACTGGGACCGGACACGTGGGCATGGCAACTGGGTATAGACCTAGTCGTCGTCATCCGGCTTCTTCTTCGGATGCTTCAACAGCAGCATTGCGGGCGGCGGCTGCGCACCCTTGGCATCGCGCCACAGAATCAGGTTCAGCTTGCCCGAGTCCGCACGGTCGGCGTGGCGAAAGTCCATCCGCATCGACTCCGCCGCACCCGGCGCACTGGGTTTGTTCGCCGCATAGATCAGTCCGCTCTCCCGGTTGGAGACGTCCGCCGTAAACGCCGGCTGGTCGCCCGGGCCGCCAAACAGCGACGCCACCGGCGGAGCGAAGGCATCGTTGTTGTTCATCGGCGGCAGCCCCAGCAGCGCCTCCATCGTGCGCAGGAAGCTCACCGTGGAGTAGAAGCGGCTGTCCACCACCGCCGCTTCGCCGGCCGCGGGGTGCGGCGCATACTTGCTCACCACCAGCGCCAGTGAGCGGTGCGCGTCCACATGGTCCGCGCCGTTCTGCGCATCGTCTTCGAGGATGAAGAAGGCCGTGTCGTCCCAGTACGCCGAGTGCGAGATCGCCTCCACCGCACGGCCGACGGCCAGGTCGTTGTCCGCCACCGAGGCGCTCGGCGTCGGCCCGCCCGGCGTCGTCCCCGCCGTGTGGTCGTTGCCCAGCCGCAGGGTCACGAAGTTCGGCATGGTGTCGTGGCCCGCCGCGCGCTCCCGCTTCCACTGCTCCAGGTGGCGCAGAAACACCTCCACGCGGACCTGGTCCGGGACGCGCAGGTTGAAGTCCGGCGCCTCCGGCGCGAAGTGCCCCACCAGCTCCGGCTTGGTGGCGACGTTGGCGGCCAGCCGTGGGATCGCCCATGGCCACAGGTTCTTTCCGCCGCCCCACTCGGCGGGCATCGCCGCGCCCGGCTCGATCTTCGCCGGCGTGCACGGCTGCTCGCCGCCGGACATCGCGCCCAGCTTCGGATCGTACATCTTCGGATCATGCAGCTTCGGATCGGCCAGCACCGTCGCCGCGTTCTTGTCCGTGCAGAAGGTCGAGGAGATGTACTCGCCGAAGTGGTAGACCGTCTGCCCGTGCGCCACCACATCGGTCCAGATGTAGCCGCTCGCCGGCTCCTCCACGTCAGGGATGTGCTGCAGCAGCGGGTAGCCGTCGGCCACCATGCCCTCGAAGTCGTAGGTGTGCTGCGCCCGGCTGTAATCCTGCTGCCAGGTCTTCTCCAGGTAGTCGGTGCCGATGGCTGCGTTCGACCACACATGCCCGTCGCCCGACACCTCGGCGGAGTCGTAGAAGTTGTCCAGCACGCCGAACTGCAGCGCCAGCTTGTGCTGGTTCGGCGTGATCGCCGCGCCGTACATCGTCAGCGAGGGGTCGCCGTTGCCCACCGGCCTGCCGTCCTTGGCCAGGTCGCCGAACACCTGGTCGTAGGTACGGTTCTCCTTGATGATGTAGATGACGTGCCGGATCGGGCCGGGCCATTTCTCTTTCTTGTCATCCTGAGCGTAGCCCCGCAAGGGCGGAGTCGAAGGACCTGCATTTGCATCTGCGTTTGCAAACGGGATCGTCTCCGCGGACGCCTTCATCCGGTTGGACTCCAGCACCGCCGCGGTCGAGTCCTTCAGCCCCGCATCCATCGCCGCCTCGTCCAGCACCGCCAGCGAGCCGTACAGCAGAGTCGGCGCGTAGGTGAAGGCGCCCGCGCGTCCGCGCCGCCCCGCCGCGGTGTCCACCACGCGCTGGGGAAAGTTGTTCGGCCCTGTGCCCTTACCCTTGCCGGTGGCGACGTACAGCTTGCCCGCCACGCTGGTCAGCCCCATCGGCATCAGCTCAGTGGGCACAAAGCCCACCGGCTCCACCTCACCGCGGGCCGCGGCCATGCTGCGCAGCCGCCGCGGGTCCAGCACGGCCACCGCGTCCGAGCCCAGGTTCGCCGCGTACAGCCGCGTGCCGGCTGCGTTCATCGCCAGCGCATCCGGCTCGGCGCCGAAGTAGCTCTGCCCCGGCAGCCGCGTATCGAAGTATCCGCGCACCTCCAGCCGCGGTGCGGCCGGCGTACCCACACCCACCGCCGCCACGGCATCGCGGTTGGCCAGCGCGACATACAGCACCGCCTGCTTCTCATCCAGCAGCAGAGCGCATGGATGCGAGCCCGGCGCGGTCGCGACCGTCGGCTTCATCAGCGAGACCCGCCGCACCACCGTGCCGGCCACCAGGTCCAGCTCCACCACCTCGCTCATGTTCCACAGCGAGACGAAGCCGCGCCGGCCGTCTCCGCTCACCGCCACCGCAAACGGATACGCCGCCGGCACCGTCCCGGCCTGCGAGAGGTCGAAGCTGTGCACCACCGCGCCGGTCGTTGCATCGAGCAGCACCGCCGCATCGGCCAGGTCCTCGCTCACCAGCAGCTGGCCTCCGGGTGTCACCGCGATGCCCGCCGGATAGGGGACCGCCTTCGTCCCCTCGGGACGCAGCTCCGTGCGCCGGCCCGCGGCCAGCTTCACCATCGGCAGCTTCAGAAAGCCCTGCGGCTTCAACTCGCCGTCGTGGAAGCTGTACACCACGACGCCGTTGCCGGTCTTCTCCGCGCCGTCGCCGGTCGGGTCCGTCAGCGACGCCATGCTGGCGTAGAGCTTGCTGCCGTCCTCGCTGAACGCCAGCCCGGAGTAGAACGTCTGCCGCGACTGCGGCCCCACCCGCTCGTCCGGCACGTCCTTCACCGTGCCGCTGCGCGTGTCCAGCACCGCCAGCGACTCTCCATAGCCGGACTCGAAGGTCCCATAGCCGGCGTTCAGCGTCACCACCCAGCGCCCGTCTGGCGACCGGGGTGGCGAGGCCGCCATCGAGATCGGCAGGCTGTTCAGCCGCCGCGGCTCGCCCGGCGCCGGCAGCAATAGCTGCTTGCTCGTCGGCAGGTCCAGCACCGGAGGGCCCGCCGGCTGTTGCGCCGCGGCCCCATACGCGTGGCCTCCACAGATCGCCATCAACAACGCAGGTGAGCAAAATCGCACTGAAATCCGGTTCATGTTCTTGCAGTCTCCGATTACAAAAGTCTTACACACCGCGCGGCGCGCTCCCGGTATCGTCAAGAGTGGAAAGCAATACCAAGGCAGCCGGCCCAACAGCTGGCTCTCCGCACAACCAAGGCCATCAACAAAGATTTCAATAAGGATCGAGCCCGCCCATGAATACAGCATTACCGCCAACAGCATTACCGCCCACCGCATTGCCGGAAAGCCACACCGTCCCCGCGACCTTCGTCCCCGCACCCGCCGCCGATCCCCTCCACGCCGTCAAGGAGGTCGCGCAGAAGATCAAGCAGGACCTGCGCATGGGCCGCGAGCACCAGCAGGGCCGCATCAACTGGATCACCACCATCGCCATGGGCGCCTTCCACGTCGGCGCCGTCGCCGCGCTCTTCTTCTTCTCCTGGACCAACCTCGCCGCGTTCCTGATCATGTACTTCTTCGCCATCAACGTCGGCATCGGCATGGCCTACCACCGCCTGCTCACGCACCGCGGCTACCGCGTGCCCAAGCCGCTGGAATACTTCCTCACCGCCTGCGGCTGCCTGGCGCTTGAGGGTGGACCGATCTTCTGGGTCGCCACCCACCGCGTCCATCATCAGAACTCCGACCACGAGGGCGACCCGCACACCCCGCACGACGGCACCTGGTGGGCCCACGCCGGCTGGATCCTCTCCGGCCGCGCGCTGCACTCGGAGACCGCACTCCTCGGCCGCTACGCCCCGGACCTTACCCGCGACCGCGTCCACGTCTGGCTCTCCAAGTACCACTACCTGCCGCTCGTCGCCACCGGCGTCCTGCAGCTCGCGATCGGCGCCCTGCTCTCGCCTGCGCATCCGGTCGTCGGCGCCATCGGCATGGTGCTCTGGGGCACCTTCCTCCGCGTCACCCTCGGCCTGCACGCCACCTGGCTGGTCAACTCCGCCACCCACCTCTGGGGCGACCGCCGCTTCGAGACCAAGGACGACTCGCGCAACAACTGGTGGGTCGCCCTCCTGACAGGCGGCGAGGGCTGGCACAACAACCACCACGCCCACCCCGTCAGCGCCCGCCACGGCCTCGTCTGGTATGAGTTCGACATCAACTACTACGGCATCTGGGTGATGGAAAAGCTCGGCCTCGCCCGCAAGGTCCAGACCGCCAAGTTCGATCCCGCCAACCCCAAGCCCGCCGGCGCCTACATGGACTGACCTGCAAACCACCGCACACGGCAAAGGCCGCCCCACAGGGGCGGCCTTTTGTTGTTTGTCATTCCCGAAGGGAATCTGCGTTTGCCTCTGTTTGTACCTCGCCGTCATCCTGAGCGGAGCGAAGGCCCCCCGCATTGCCTTTGCTGTTGCTCCTGAGATAGGCGCCAAGAAATAAGCGGGCTTCCACCCCGGCTATACTCATCCCCAGCCATGAACCTCACTCGCCGCCGCGGAGCCCAGGCGTTCTTCATCACGCTGGGCGTGTGCCTCACCGTGCTGGCGATCGTGCTCAACATCGCCTGGATCCACAACAACGGCCGCCGCCTCGCTATCGATCTGCTCGGCTTCATCCTCTTCGCCATCCTCATCGCCGGCGTCGTGCTCAACACCGTCTTCCTGCTCCGCGAGATCCGCCGCAACGAGCGTCAGGACAGCTTCCTCAACGCCGTCACCCACGAACTCAAGACGCCCATCGCCAGCGTCCGGCTCTACCTCGACACGCTCTCCCGCCATCCCATCGACGAGCCCCAGCGGCAGCGCTTCTACGCCATCATGCGCGCGGACACCGACCGCCTGCTCGCCACCGTCGAGCAGGTGCTCAAGGCCGGCGAGCTCGGCAACCGCCGCCGCACCGACCAGCGCCAGCGCATCGAGCTGCATCCGCTGGTCGCCGACTGCGTCGCCACCGTGCTCACCCGCCACCATCTGCCGCCTGAATCCATCCTGCTCGCCGACGTCCCAGGCCAGGTGCGGCTCTTCGTCCTCGGCAACCTCGACGACCTGCGCACCGCGGTGCTCAACCTGCTCGACAACGCCGTCAAATACTCCCCCGGCGGCGTGCGCGTCGCCTGCCGGCTGGGCATCGAACGCTACACCTGGGTGGTGCTCTCCATCGCGGACGCAGGGCTGGGCCTGGCGCCGCGAGAGCTTACCCGCATCTTCCGCCGCTTCTACCGCGCCGCCTCCAACGACCAGGTTAAGATCAAGGGCACCGGCCTCGGCCTCTTCCTCGTCCGCACCATCGCCCGCCAGCACGGCGGCGACATCCGCGCCGCCAGCGATGGCCCCGGCAAAGGCACCACCTTCACCCTCAAGCTCCCCCTCGCCATCGCAACGAACACTGACTGAATCCAAAACTTGTTATGATGAATTTTATGGAACGCCGGATCGCAACCGTCGGTGCCGACGGACAACTCATCCTAACTGCTGACCTTCGGGAGGCTCTTCACCTGGAGCCAGGTTCGTCGTGGGAAGTTTCCGTGGAAGACTCTCGAGTCATCCTGAACCCGCTGTCTGCAACTACGGCGGAAGCAGTTTTACCCCCAAGCCTGCTTGCTCTGCGCGGAATGTTTGCTGGCGGCCCATCGCTGGAAGACGATCTTCTGGAATGGCGAAGATCCGATAAATGGTGACATTCGTTCTCGATGCCAGCGCCGTTCTTCGATACATCGATAACGACGCAGGTGCGGATCGTATGATCGAGATGTTTTCCGCTCAGATATCCGGGACCGCAAGGGTCGTTATATCCGCTGTCAACTGGGGAGAAATCACAGCAACGCTCCTGAAGCGCGGCCCTGATGCTGCGTCCGCTGCTCATCTAGGACTGCGATCCGGACGAATCTCCGTGATCTCTGCCAGCGCGGATCGGGCCGTAAGAAGCGCGGAGATCAAACACAAATACAAGATCCCCTATGCAGATGCCTTTGGGGTGGAGCTGGCCGGGGATTCTTCCGATCATGTCCTGGCCACCGCAGACTTCGATATGAAGCCTGCTGCCAACGACTATCGCATCGAGTTCGTCCCATCCAAGGCCAAGCCGTGAACAGCCAACCCCTCATCGTCGTCGTCGAAGACGAAGAGCACCTCGCCCAGGGTCTACTCTTCAACCTCACCGCGGAGGGCTACCGCACCCACCATGAGTCCGACGGCGAGAGCGCCCTCGCCTGGCTGCTCGCCGCCACCGCCGGGCCCGAGCCTCCCGCGGCCGTCCTGCTCGACGTGATGCTGCCCGGCCGCGATGGCTTCTCCATCGTCCGCGCGCTGCGCGGGGCCGGCCGTTACATCCCGGTGCTGCTGCTCACCGCGCGCGGCCGCAGCGAAGACATCGTCGAAGGCTTCAAC
>Ga0209208_10009965_pt1 | contig 12424 bp, 8 predicted proteins | sample S1TSphfallax_3_FD_187694 | JGI IMG/M metagenome (GOLD analysis project Ga0209208, IMG submission 187694) | Host-associated microbial communities from peat moss isolated from Minnesota, USA - S1T2_Fd - Sphagnum fallax MG (SPAdes) (version 2) | ecosystem: Host-associated > Plants > Peat moss >...
TTATTTTGTGCCTTACATGATTTTGTGTAGAATTGCACACAGTTCATGTTTTGCATAAAATAAAAACATAACTATGTTTTAGAAGCTTCTCATGAGATTTGAACCCAACACTATAAGAAAGTAAATGTAGTCATTACAACTAGCCTACTTCCTACTCCCAATACATCTAATTTTGAGTTTATTTTTACTCTTTTAAATTATTAGTCAAACCTTGTGGTAGAATTGCAAAGGGTGTCACCAGAACAAAATTACACTTTTTTTCAACACCCTTGCATAGTTTGATGGGGGAAGGGGTTATTGAGCATCTTAAGTGAACAAGCCACCCTACTTCACATATTTCAAGTTATCAAATGGCATTTGCAAGAACATTTCACCCAAATCCCATAATTTAGGCTAATCATGATTCAATTTAACCACATCACATCACCTTCAAACAATTTTCACCACATCCTTGACTCACCTCCATTAGGACCAATGTAAGTTGTTAAGTCTCACACATTTGGAGGTTTTGAAGGTTATTTGTGTTGTATAACACTTTTTCTATAATTTTGGCATGTGTAAAGTTGGGTAAATCACAAAAATTCAATAAAAGATCAACGGTCGAAATCATCACAAGGGAGACAAAAATGAAAAGCCAAAGAAAGGCAAAAAGATGCACAACCCATAGGAACCAAAGAAAAGTGATAGCTAGTAGTCCCTCTAGTGGTAGTTGGGTAAATTACTTGTTATAATGATGATGAATAGTTGCACACCAAATTTGACCTAAAACATCATCCATAATAGGGAGGTGTCAAAATTGGAAATTTGTGGTGTGATACATTAGAACATGCCTAGGGGTGTAGTAAAATCTCATTTTCAATATATTTTGGATGGAGTATTAGAATCAAATGGTGTAAAACTAGTTTGGGTTGGTACACATGTTGGTATTAGTAGTTCCTTGCAATAACACTAGTACCAAGTACACAGAAATGATTGTTCTTAATTGGCCATCTATAATGATTGACCCAAGTGATAAGATTTAGATGATTTTTCACTTTATTGAACTCACTTTTTCAAGTTTATGGGTGGGGATGGGTGGAAGCATTAATATTCAAGGTACATTGATAGAGTGTCAAATGGGGTTGGTGTTTGGGCATCTTGTTGCTCTAAATTGCAAGATCCCTCCCTCAAAATAAAGTGGAAGGAATGGAAAGATAACATGGAAAAAATGAGATTTTTTGAGAATTGTAGTTTCAACCATTTCTAGATGTTTGAAATGTGGGAGTTGCACAAAAACCCAAGTATCTCGAAACCAATTTTACTTTATTTGTGCTTTTTGGGAGGACTCTTTGGTAACTAAAGCATAAATTAATCAACAAATTGTGGAAAAAACGTTCAAGAAGCCAAGTATAGGGTTAAGGATTTTAGCTTTACATCACATATTATGTTTTATTAAAAAAATACATGGATCAATTTTAACATTGAATTCTTTAATCCTTATCTCAATGTGTGTTGCCTATATAAAGTATAAACAGTTCTTGGTTTTGAAGGGAACCTTCAATTTCTGTTACAACTGTTTTTTCTTTTTTCGATGGAACCTTTAGCATGGTTCCTAGACTAAGTTAGTTCTTCATATTTATAAAACCTTCAACCCTGATGTTTTCCAAGAAGACTTAAAGGCTAGTCAAGTTTACAACTGGGTTCAATTCAACTGACATAACACAAAATCTTATAAGCCCGTGTAAATGTTTTTGTTGGCAACGCAAGTGTACATATCATATATATAGCATGAGTGACTACACCTTGTTGCAATCATAATTGATTAGTTGTGGGTGAATCCCAAAGCACAACTTTTTCTTTTCTCTTTTTCATTGGGTCACTTTGATTGACATTTTACAAGAAAGTTCAAATGCTTTTAATGCTCCCAATAAGGTCGATTTGTGGTTCAAGTGCTTCTCTTTAGCCCACCTTCCTTACCCTAAGGTCAGTTTTGTCATTGAATAATTCTCAAAATAGTGAAATGAAAATTTGGGAAAATATGAAGTTGACATGTTGAAAATCATCATAATTATCATAGGCTACATTCTGAATAATTTCACTACTCATATCACAATATTATATTATAGTAGATGATGGAGAAATATATAATTTCAAAAATTTTAAGCAAATTCATTTTTTGAAAAAAAAAAAAATGATTCGTTTTGTCAATGTGAAAACTCACCCTAAGCTACGGTATATATAATATAAGCCCACACTTTTGGCAAATTGGGTGCAAATTATGATGTGCATGAGGAATATCTTGAGTGCACATTTTTGGCATATTGGGTGCATGTTGTCTCACTTCATTAATTGAGTAGAATTTTTATATTTTATTTTATTTCTGAATTTTTTTTAGCTAGTTCTTTAAGTGTAAGTTCAAACATGGTTTTTCATATTCTTAAACCAGTATTTTAGTTTTGGAATTTGTATTTTCAAATTTTAGAACCTTTGTACCTAGTACAAAAACAGGGATTGGTTCAATGTACATACGACGCAATCCCTTCAAGGTTGGAAAATTTATAGACATGGAGTTTTATAACAAGTAGGAACTCAATTGTGAAGATACTAAGTAAATTTATATAAAACTAAAACTAAAACTAAAACTAATCAACTAACTAAAACATTCAACCTGTTTATTGACTTTCAAAAAACTTTAATGTGATGCAGGAGCCCATTGACATCAAAGGGTAGGGATTGATTTCTGGTCATTTTCTCAATAACTGGCCTAAACTAGGTAGTATAAATTTACATTAAATACAAGTTGTCTTTGGTGGGGACTAAGGGGAGTTGCAAGACTGGGCTGAGATTAGAAAAATACCCAAAATCAACTCAATGTTTGATCTGATCATGCACATTGAACATGAGAATGTTCAATCATAGCCATGACAACAATATGATTGTAAGGCAAGATTTGATTGCGTGAATGACAATTGTGTGACTGAAATGGCTGGTTGCAATGTCCGAATGAGAGATCTTACTAATCCCTGGCCAAAGCAAGAGAGATAGCACCCACCACCACACCACGCACAATGGATGATGGTGTGTGTCCACAAAAAGCACTACTTTGTTGTATTATTGTCGATTAGCTAACCAGGGTGGTTAGATATGTACTAATCATTCAAATGTGTCATGAACTATACTGCCTTACCTACTTACCCACCTACATACATAATACTCACTCACATTCTCTACTCAATTATCTATTATATTTACCCATTTACATAAGTAATTACATGGGTAGTAGGAAGGATAGGTTATCAAGGTGGAACCTTGTGGTTACCTTGAGGATGAAACTTAATCCACTCCGAGTTACCAAACTCATTGAGGTTCCTAACCTCTAAACTCTCCACCTCCCACCTCACAATACCTCCGTAAATGGATAAGTACCATTGCAACAATGCAACAATGGGATGAGCATCTTGCCTTATAGTACTCGTACATGGCATCAAGAGTTAGGATTTTAATATTTTGGGTTTAGAGATGAGAGATAGTAGTGGGAAGGGGGGTTATTTAATGTCTCACATAGTTCATGCCTTTACCATTAGTCTGGGCCAAAAATGCCAAAGAACACAAGTAGGCAAAAAATATTCTTCCAATCTATGGGGGGGGTGAGATAGCATGCATCTAGGGGACCCAAGATTTTCCTTTTGGGGCAATGTTGTGGATTTTTGTTCTTCAGGACAAAGTTGGAAATATAAATTCATGGCAACCAATTAGGCAAGCCAACATGCAACCAAATGTTCCAATTTTTCTTCTCTTGTTGGGGGGTGGGGTGGGGTAGAGATTTTTTTTTTTTGTTTTTGGTCATGAGTGCATGGCGAACACATTTTTTTAAATCTTGGGAGGGGTGATGATTTTTGCTTTTGTTTTTGGGGAAAGTCATCTCTTTTCTTAAGGCTTTTACAAAAGACATAGGCAAAAGAAAATTAAAACATAGTGGCAAACTTTTGAAGGTTAGCATTACAATTAATGTTGAGTGTTCTAACATTCTTGAAAAGATATTGGACATGATGGAAAAGTTCATTATGGAAAGGTATGTTTGAAGATTGTGTGCTTTGAAAAGAAGAAAGATTCTTTTGAGATTTCATTTGCAAATGGATGGTATAAAGGTTTTTGACATTTCTAATCTCATTTGGAAATGGTATAAAGGATTTATATTTTTAGTTTTGTAGTTTTGAACAAATTGATTAAAAAACATTTGGGCTAGGATGACAAGAGTAATGTTCTATCGGGACATCTATGTTCATTATGAAATATTGAAAGGAGCTAGCATTAATACATACATTGGTGTGATCAAGTATGCTTGAAAGACCAATGGGAAAAACATCTTCAAAATAATGAGGATTATATCATAAACTTATTAGTTGTCATAGGTTCGTAAAAATTTTGTGTGAAATTCGATTTTCATAGATTCACTCAAAAAATATATGAATTTCATGTTATGATAATATGAATGATATTTATATTTATTCAATATCTTAAATATTTAAATGGATGGAACATTATTTTTGAATGACACATATGAATGTTCATGTTGAATACACAAACATTGTATAATTTTATGCAAAATTACATCACAATAATTTTATAGATTTAATTAAAATGTAAATTGTACATACTTCATATCAAAATATTTTAAGTACAGAAAAAATTATTTATATTTATATTTATATATATAGTCATTTTTACACTTTGAAACGCACAAATTTTGTAGAGAGATATTGGTGTTTTACAATTTTTGCAGAAATTTTATAAAAAATTTGTGATATTGAAAGTTTGTGATATAACTCTTAATTATCACCATTAAAAAAAAGGACGAGGGCTTTACAAGGACATAAAGAAAGGGGATAATTTGCACTGATGACACAATTATTGTGATGAGATATTCAAAAGACTCGATAAGACCATTATGCATAGTTATTTTGCAAAGTGGAGATCCTCCTTAAGTAATATTCCTATTTATTGCATAATTATGAAATATTTATAAGCTCACTTTACCTGTTTCTCAAGTTCAATTTCGTGAATCATGAAGCCACCACATTGCTACTTTTAAATATGGCTACCATTTGAGATAGTCAATCACAGCAAACATTGAGTGCCAAAATCAATTAATTTTTAGTCTATGAGACTATTTCAAACACTTGACGTTAGAGTTATTTTTTAAGGTTTGTTTGACACATGAGATTAAAAGTGGACTTGGGAAACAGGTGAAGTGAAGAACTTGGCAAACCACCCAAGCAAACCGTCTTTCATATGCAATCATCCTATCACTAGTACTTTACATTCTAATCATAGAATATTTCATGGAGTCTTTGTCTTGTGTGCTATTTGGTACTAAGGGAGTATTTATATTGCATGTAGTGAACAATGGTGTCAATAATGTGCATGCCCAAGTTCATGTTATGTGCCGGGCATCTCACTTCTCCTCACCCATTATTGATGTGGAAATTTTTATTTTTTTATTTTTTTCATTTTTTTGTATTTTATTTTTTATTTTAAAAAAAAATTGCCCATGCCTGAAAGTGCCTAATTTTACTAAAACTATAATGAACCCAGGCCCGCCATGCTTAACATATGGCTTCTTTTAAATGCCCAGTCCCTCGGGTATGCCTGAAAGTAGATGAACCTTAACTGAGTTTGTACATGGTTTCACCGTGGTAACCAATTCTGTAACAAATAGGTCTCATATATAGGTAGATAGGTAGGAAAATAGGTAACTACTAGGTAAGGGCTGTTTTTACTACCTACCTACCTACTAACAACCTGCTTGATTGTGGGTAGTACCAAAAAGCAACTGAGCCGACCACCATAGTTAGCTAGGGAACTGGAACCCAACAGAAAATTGTTTCCTCACCACTTATCATTCATCCTTCATGGTGTGCTGGTGGGTGCTGGTTCTCTGTGGCCCCACAAGCAGCTAGCTCATTTACATTTGTTTACAGAAGTAACCCTAAACCCTAAACCCTAAACTTTGACTGCACTTGCAAAATTGCAAGTCTTCATGAGACATGACTTGGACTCCTTTGCATCTACAAAGTCCATCTGATTTTGTTTTCATGAGAAAACAACCGAAAAAAAGTAAACTGGGGAGCCTAGAGTCTGGTTCTCTTTTATTGACCAAAGTAAACCCCAAAAAAAAACTTATACCCAATACCTATATAATATACCCAAAACTAAACCTTTTCATACATGGAGAGAATGAGAATTTGGATGCAGTGTTTTTAGTGAGCCAACACAATTTATATACCCTAAGTCCAATTCTCTCCATGTGAGGTCCTTATGAATCAGGTATTGCTTTGAAGAAAACCAAAAGCTAACCTAACCCATATCCTTCCATGTTTTGCACCAATAGGTTCTTGAACCACTAAACATTCCCTACAAGAGAATATGGCTTTTCTTAGACAACAAGTCATCATGGCTCATGACACATGTATGAGGTAAGCTTTACGATTGATCCGTTACAATGTACAATAGGTGGTGTTCACTATTTATTCTGGAAACATATTAGTTTTAAATGAAATTTTATCTTTATATATTCCTCTAAACACCACATATAATATATTGTAAGGCATGAAATTGTAAATTCTATCGCACACATGTGTCACGATTCATGGCTTTTTTGTTTGGGAAAAACCACATTCTTTTCTAGTGATTAAATAACATGTATTTAATTAAATTCAATTTAAAATGTTAATTTCAAACTTTATTCAATTTGATGGGTGGGAACAAGGCCACATGATGGCCAATAGTTCAAATAAATTTCAATAAGATTTAGACATATGTTTCATTTATTCTAATAGCTTATACCATTATGTCCTACATTTAACGTAGCTTAAAGGATTATCATTTGTTTGAGTTGTAATAAAATAGTGTTAAGAATTATGCAAAACACAATTTAATCATATATAAAACCAAAAACCCTACAAAAAAACGTCATCAATATAAAAACATTACCACATTAATCCTAAGTTCAATAACATGAAATGCAATAAGATAATGATGTCACACACCAAATATACAAAATTTTATCTTCACATAAACTATATTTTTAAAATTCAACTTACCCAATATTTTTTTATAAATGTTATGTAATGTGATGGGGATTCCATCACTTAGTGGTCACCATGTGTTATTTATAAAACAAATAATTTATCAAATCATTAAAAGAAAAAAATTATATATATAATGAAAGGAGTAAAAATGCAAGTGGGTACCACCAAGTAGTCGTTATATCATTCCAAATAAACTAAAATTGTATAAATTCCTTCAACAAGTTGGAATACTATCACATAGCATAGGTCCATATTACCATGACATAATTGACATATTCAAATATGCATTAAAAAAATCAATAACCAAGAAAATTCTAATTCTTCAAAGCCAAAATCACCATCAAATTGCATTTAAAAATTAAATGAGCATAATTTTGGGTCAAAGCAAGATAAAATAAATAGAAAAATTAAACATCTTCATTTTAATCTTGCACCATTCATGTCATTATTATAAAGTAACATCAAATTAGGTGAAAGTATGTTTCAAGTAACATTAATTTTCTTTAATAGGTTTATAAGAATTTAATATTTAAAAAATTAAAAGAAAATGAATTTTAAGAATACATAAAAATAACATTTGAAATTGACTGAAAAATGTGTTCAACCCTACTTTTTGGTTTAAAACATTAATGAAATTAATATCATGTAATAAGTTAGGAAATGAAAATCAACATATGTTTTAGAGTACCATAAAAAAAAAATCTATTTCCTTTTTGTAAGAACCTACTTGACACCTACTTGAAACCAAAAATAAATGTCAAAAGCTACTTGTATTTTGAAAAACCTATTTCAAATCTATTTTTACAATTTAAAATATGAAAATCAATGCACATTGATGTAGAAAAATAATAATCATCATTGAAATGAAAACATTCAATGTTCCACAATTTTATTTAAATGTGTTTTTTTGTTATTTTATATGTAGTTGTTCCAATTTTGACAAGATGGTCAAATTGTTCATTTTATCTTTCTTACACCCTTTTAAAAATAACTATATGTACACATGTAGTCTCATTAATTGCATCAAAATTTTGTTTGGCCTTGGTTGTAACAATATCATTAAGTGTTATAATGATATTGATTGTGACATTACGTATAGTAGGAAATGAAAATTCAATAGATGAAATGTCAACCTATTGTTTTGGATTTCATAAATTCCACTTCCATTTGCTCCACCAACAATCCTAGTACAATTTTCTACCAAATGTTCATTCCTTTCTTTCTTTTTTTCGCCAACACCCATCATTGAATATGGACATGTTTAAAAAAAATTAATTGTTCATCCTTCACAACCTCATTTTCCACCTTTCCCATCCACACAAAATAATATAATCCCAAATTTACAAGTCTCACCATGGGTCAAAGCATGGTTGAAGCACCCAAAAGCACTATCTCATTTTATATTCACTAAACCCCCTCATTTAAACATGTTGAAATTTAATGACACATTCTGATTGAACATTTGATTTTATTTGTAAATAGATACATTACATAGGTACTATTTTATGTATAGAATGTCAAACTTGAACAAAGATCCTTACTAAGTCTTTGAAAAAAAATCCAAGATTTTTTCTCATGAGAAAAAAAAGTTCAAAAATTCATAACAAATGTCTTAAATTATTTTTTGGCCCAACATTTTTACCACAAACATGTCATGTGCTAATGTGTATAAAATATAAAATGTATGAATGTGACAAGAACCAAATGCCCTATCATAATATAATTTTTTTCAAAAAGTCAAATTTTTGGGAGTTTTGGGCAATTGATAGGACATGGCCCACATTAGATAAATTTTAATAATCTCACTTTTATAAGTGAAAATAATAGATACTTTAAAAGCCTATATAAAATTTGGAACAAAAGTATTTCATTTGACATGAAAAAAAAAGGTGAAATGTAAGGTAGGTCATGCGAAAAGTGAAAAAAAAGGTGAATTTGGGAGTCCTTGGAATGAGTTGTTAAGGTTCAAATGTGGTACCCCAATCATGCTTGGACCTGCTTGAAACAAAATCTCCAAAGCCCAACTCTCAAAAAGAAATGTAAAGATTATTGAATGTTTTTAAAATCATAACATGGTGGGATAATTAGATTTTCATGACCAACACCAACAATGGAAGGGATGAACACTTGCATTTGGTTTGATTTCTACTTGCTTGAAGGTCAAAAACCTTCCAAAAGTGTTGAATTTTGAGGTGGCAAAGGTCTTGACAACAACCTAATGATTTTTGTTAATAATCCACATATGGACAACCTTCCTATCATAATTGTCATCCTTGCACATACCCAATTGCTAAAATTCCATGTATTCAAAAAATCCATTGATATTTTTTTTTCTTCAATTGATTTGATTGCATCCTTTTCTAATATAGGGCGGAAAGGAACAAAATTTGGAATTCCAATAGGTAGCTTTGGATGACCAAAATTGTCTATTTGCCACAATTGGCAATCCATTTATATGACTTTATAGGGCATTAATAAGATATTTTATATAATAAACCACCTAGTCAAGTCCACACAAAAAAACAAGTGCATGTGTCAATGTGACCCACTAGGACTTATGGCCATCTTTCAAACATCCATGTTTGACCCAAGTTTTGAAATTTGATTTTCTTGAATAAGTTAAAAAATGAAAGGACAATCTTGTGAAATCATGAACGTTTTTATCAAGTCAACCAAGATGTAATTATCATGCTCTTGATTTTTTTGGAGAAATATCCAAAACTTCCATCTATGTCCCCATGAATGTGCCCAACAATTGAAAACCTAGTTGCACTTCTTCAAACATTTCTTTGCATTCAAGCCAAAAGGGACACTTAGTGTAAAGTTTGGGATCTATGTGTGTTAAACAACTATTTTTAGGGGAGGTATTAAATAATTTTCCAACCTATTTTTTATCACCCTACTATTATCTAATTTTTTTATTCACCTTATATTATTAATAATTCATTATTTCATATTATTACATACCTTAATATAATATAATTATATTGATTATTTGAGTAAAATGTACCATATTTTAAACTAATTAATTTATAATTTAAACCCAAAATCCAATATATTGCACCCTATATTTTTACTCACTTATTTTGCACTATTTTTTACTAGTGTCCCCCTTGGGCATTTAGGGAAAAAAGGATTGCAAATAAATGACAATTTTTGTTATCCCTCGCACATTTGTGCATTTGAAGAAAAAACAATTTGGCAATGCTTTGGAACCAATATATTTCTCCAAAACCTTCAATGAAAGCAAAAATTGAAATTTTCCTTACATCAATTGCCAAAAGAATGGCTCAAATTCAAATAAAATCCTTGATTTGCTAGCAACAATTTGATTGCGAAAGTTTGGATCATTGGGACAAAATTCATTGGAGTACCAAACAAAGGCTTCATCTCCACGACCATGAACCATCATTCCAATTAAAGTGATTGCTAACTAAACAAGACTTCAAACCTTTTTTTTCATTTGAAATCTTGGAAAAACAATTTTGGAGTGGTACATCTTTTCATGAAGAAGACATTTTTCAAGATTGAAATGAAAATGAAAAGAAAAAAAAGAAAGAAGACCTCATGATTATATAATTCACATGGGAGTCACAATTTGTACATCATAGGTTGTAACCTACCTCACATTTAAATCCACCCCTTTGGATTGATTATCAACTTTATCATTTTAAATACACAAAAAACATGAACTTAAAACAACACCTTTAACAATGTTTTTCCATCACCAATCTTACTCCATGGTTGTGTTTCTCAATTTTAATTGTAAATCTCAATGTTTTAACTCCAATATTTTACACAAGTACAAACTATCATTTTAACCTTAACACTTTAAATCATAACCCTAAACCATATTTAAGAAACCCTAAACTTATAACCAACCTTCTCAACCTGAAAATTGGCCTTTAAAAAGCCCAAACATCAACCCCTAAAAACTAAACTCTAAAAGGTCAAGTCCTAAACCTTAAGGCCTAAAATTTCAACTCCTACACCCCAAAGCCAAACCTTAAAATTCAAACTCTAAAGCACCCAAACCCAAACCCTAAAACCACAAGTTTTGAACCCTAACTCCAAACCCATAACCCTAAACTACAAAAACCAAGAATTTGAACCCTAAAATTAAAACCCTAAAAAATCAAACTTTAACTTTAAAAGTTAAACCCTAAAACTGTAAAAGCTAAACCTTAATACTTAACTTTGAAAACCCAATTCTTCAACACTAAAAATTAAATTCTAAAAGGACCAAACCTAAACCCTGAAAGTTAAACCTTAAAATAACCAATAATCATATGCAATAGTTAATAACGAATGGCCAAAAGTAATCAGTTCTTGGGCCTATTGTCCACAGGTCTAAGATGTAAAGTAGGATAGATTCAATGATAGGCTAGTGTTATCATCAAACATTAGCCCATCATTGAACACTTTGAAAAACACTAACCTATCATTGAACATTTTGATAGATCTTTCTCAATACTTCTCCATTTTGAGTGATTTAAAATGTTATAGGAACTCCTTCTCAAGCTCTACAAAGCATCATGGAAATGCAAAGCCAAAGGACTAGCCAAAAAAGAGCAAGAAAGAAAAGTTTTTTCGAATTGCAAAATGCATTTGTAAAAACATTTCTTCATTTTGACCCTTGCTACTTCATTAGTGCATACCTTTCTTTTTTTTTCCCAAATTGAACTATAACTACTCTAAAATCATCATCTTAAGTTCTACAAATCATTTCATAATTCGAAAGGCAATAGAGTAATATTTACAGATTTTTTGAGATATTTGAAACTAGGTTATGAATTGTTCAATCGAGAATTTTCTGTAAAATGAACCCTCTTATTTTAGGGGCTGTAACTTTCTTGCCTTTAATCCGTTTTTTTGCTGATTTTTAGTGTGATAGATCTGTCGAGACGAGGGTTTCCATCTACTCTTTAAACATCATAAACAATGGGCCCTCCTCCAAAACCCGATGAGCAAATCCTACCTTAATTGTTCGGACACTAGCCTACCTACCTTAGTTTATAGCTGCTTGTTTCTAACTAATCACCTAGGTAGCACCTATGCTAAAATTTAAATATGTCAAATTTTATTTTTTCTTCTTTCAAAAATGACAAAAAAAAAATTTAATTCAAAAAAATCCTTCATGCAAATAAGAGCTTTTTTTTTTTTCATTAATTTTTTAATTTTTTTCATTAATTTTTTTATAAAAATTAGGCTAAAATATCCCCTAACCCAAGATGCAAAATATGTATATTTATTCAATAACCAATTAGTGAGAATTGAATGTGAAAATCAACATTTATGAAAATGGGCATGTCTGAAAACCAATGGACTTAGAAATTTAAGAAAAAAACTGGACC
>Ga0209208_10009966_pt1 | contig 12424 bp, 9 predicted proteins | sample S1TSphfallax_3_FD_187694 | JGI IMG/M metagenome (GOLD analysis project Ga0209208, IMG submission 187694) | Host-associated microbial communities from peat moss isolated from Minnesota, USA - S1T2_Fd - Sphagnum fallax MG (SPAdes) (version 2) | ecosystem: Host-associated > Plants > Peat moss >...
TGTGAGGATTCAACCTCCTTTGAGTTCTTCTTCTTGTGTTAGCATATGGTTTTCAATAATTCATAATTATTTATCATAATCTTTAATTATATTAAATTAATATAAATATCATGGACATGAAAAAGCCTTTTCATATCCATGATGGTTGGTGGATAGAAGAAAAAAATGAGACAATTATTAGGATAAGAGATACTTATTTAAAAAGTTACTTAAAAAAAGAAATAGTTAATAAGAAAAGAGTGATACATCTAGGCTTGAAAATGAGGTAAGTATGAATTGTTTTTGAAATTTTTAATGAATGACCATATGTAAAATTTGAAAAATCGGCCACATATAGCAGTTCCTATACACTAAAGCAATACAAACCTTATACCAATTTTAGTCCAGTAATGACCTATGTATGTCCTTATATCATACCAAACAAAAATCAATCTAGCACCCAAGACCAAGCTAGTATGAAAGATCCAATACCAGTAGGACCAATCTTAGTATGTTCAAGAGTTGATATGAATTATGAGACGAAAAATATTATTTTCAGCCCAGGGAAATCATTTAAATTTTTTTCATGCAACATGCAAAAAAAAGAAGGGATGCAACTAATTTATGAGGAAATATAATGAATAATTCAAATTCAAATGTAATTAGGGTGTTCAGAATTTATTATGAGAATATATATTTAAAATAAATAAATTTAAAATAATTTAAATATTATTAAAAACCCCGTATACATATGTAGGGTGTGACATAGAGGAATACAAAGTGCAGTCCTTTGGTGTTTGTGCCACATTTTGCTGAGTTTGCAAGAAAGAGCAATAAACCCTAAAAACCAACTTGTGATAGGTTAAAGTAATTGTTGGGAAAGAGCATGTGCAAGAACAAAAAAAGCTGGTGGTGTTGCTCTCAAAGCCTGCTTATGATTTTTTGAAACCTTGATTTCCACTGAACAATTTTGAAGTTGTTGTGTGCAGTGCAGTGCAGTGCAGTCCTGGCTTTTGCAAGGATGCTGCAAATGTGGAAATCATGAGGCTTAAAGACCAAGGATGGTGCTTGGGAAGCAAGTCAAGTACTGTGAGTAAAGTGAACCATATTAGCCACCAGTAAATGACATACAAGTCCACAGAATGGTGAAATGTAGATATTAAAGATTTTATAATGACCATTGGTATTGCATTTTCACTTTGTTTTTGAATTATATTTGACTTTTGGCAATTCAATTTAGTATTTTTGTAATATATATATATATTTTTAATATGCATGTATTTTGGACATATAGGTGGGTTTTGTGAACACAAAATGTTACATCAGCAAATCAATTGGACAAAATGTGATACACAAAGCAAAGTCCGTGAACAAAATTGTTGTCAACCTTGGCAATTCACGTGTATTGGATTTCAGATGTCCATATAATTGTGTATTGCATATTGTATTATTTAATTGTTGATGAAATTGGAAGTATTTGTTTAGCTAAAAGTGGATGCATTGAATACAATTCAAAAAGAAAAATTGTTAAGTATTTTAAGCTGAAAATAGTCTTGGGTTCGGTGAGCTCCCAATACAAGAAGTCCTCAAAGATGCATAGAATCCAGTTCCAAAAAGAGGCTATACCTAAACAAGAAATGGGAAGAGATTTTTTTTTTCTTGTGTTCTTTTCTTCATGGAGTGGAACATCTTTTTATACATCAATATACCAATATATTTTTTCAATAATAACATTGAAATTTCAATAATAACATTGAAAAGAGAAAATACACCTTTGAAATAAGTAACATTGTGGAATCAAATTGGTCTAATCAACATTGCATCATTCAATCAATGTTGATTGCTAGCTTCCCTTCTCAAAGCATCAAAAACTGTTTGGCATGAAAATGTCCATTCAAGTCTAAATTCTATTATATAGCTCAAATATGCCCAGTCTACTTTTTTTGTGCATATTCATTTACAATGTTTTTGTAATATCCCCCCCACCTCCGCCCCCCCCCCAATGACTTTGATCTTGCTAGTATCTAGCATGTTCATACCCTTATGAAGACCATCTTTGGTGGCTCAAACTTCAAGGATGCTTTTACTAAGATTGAGCTTCAAAGTAAAGCATGCTTTCTAGAAGCTCAATCTTAGTAAAGGCATCCTTGAAGTTGTCTAAAAAGCTTTGTCTAAAACGCTTCTAATATGCAGACCCAAGGCAATCACAGCAATAGGAATGTTCCATATGTTGCTGATCTTTGTCCCTAGACTTAAAAATCGCCCTTATTGATGATGTTCATAAAATATAGCTCAATTTTTGGCAACATTGATGTAGACATGTACATCACACCTTTCGTGCTTTAAAATCCATGTTTGAGTGTTTGTCACAAGTTGATGTAGGTAATTTCTGGAAGTAATAGAGTTATCCAGAAAGTAACAAAGTCTTCACCCTGTCTTTGGGCCTCCTTTCACCCCCTTCTCCCCTCTTTCAATGGTATCCGCAAAGTAATGAAATTTTAGTAAATCTAAGTATGAAAGGCTGAAAGTCAGCATTTAAGGCACAAGGTTCGAGAGTAATTATAGTAGTTGTACGGGGATGAGCAGTTAACATATATGTAGCAGTAGTCTCGCCACTCAGGAAAAATGAACATATATGTAGCAGTAGTCTCGCCGCTCAGGAAAAATGAAAGACAGGATGAAACCCAGTTTATCACAAAAAAAATTGATGGTTTTTCTGAGTTCCCCCTTCCAGCCCCTTGAATGCTAATGTATTTTTGTTGCAGGTTTTTAAAAAATCTCACCCTCTCTGTCTGACATACACAAACTCAGGGTTCTGGTGCTTGTGTTTTCCTTACTTTACAGATAACTCTAATATATGGAATGTTTTTGGTCATTTATAAATGTTTGGCAACCCTTTTTCTTAAACAATGCAAACTCGAGGTTTTAATTTATTCAGTTAACACTTTGCACCCACAACTGCCCCATAACCAATGTAATAATATGCCTGAAAAAATTTGAGGCTAGGATATGAGGAAAAGCAAATTGCATTCACTTGAAGCCTTATCTGGTGAGAAAAACTTGGAAAATGTGTCTTTACAATGTAAATTCTCTGATTTTTTTTGCAAACATGTTTTTGCCACTTTTTGTGAAATCAAAAAATTGAAGGGAATTTTTAAAAATTTGCTTTAACCCTTTCTATTTGAAAAAAGAAAATGTGAACATTATCATTTCAACCAAGTGCCAATTGCAATTGCTGGTTTAGATTCTAACACCAATTCAATGTTGGGATCAATGACTCTTCTTTCAGACATTGTTTTTCATTTCTTCAACAAAAAAAATGGGAATTTTTAGAACTTGTTTTTACCTGGTGCGAATTTGACCAATTTTTTAAACTTTTTGGGAAAATTTCTTCTAGTTTTTTATATCATACATTTTCTGTAAAACCCTTTGTTGTGATGTCATCACAATTGGGTTTAGAGCATCTGAAAAATAAAGGCTCAAGATCGGTGTTTCTTTTGAGGCAAATATTTGCACAGTGATGACAAACAAAAGTGGTCTGCCAATTCATACAAAGCTTTTTTTTTGGGGGGAAAAAGGCCCCAAGTCACCATATTTCAAGGAAAAAATGTCTGAATTTGCCATTAAAGACTATATAGGTTCCAGCAATTTGCCAAACTAAGGCAGGAATCTAAAACTTTTTTCTACTCTCCTCTGTGATATATAGCCGAATTTGCCCAAGTCTTCTTGTGGATGGTGGCTACATCACCCACAGTCTACCTCACAAAATTGAAAAAAAACAAACCTTGTTCAAGACATCCATTCAAGCTTCACCGAAACTAATGATTGATGACAATCTAAATAAATAAATAAATAAATAAATAAATAAACAATCAATAAATGAATGAATGATAATGGTCATTTCATACATTAGCTGAAATGAATCCAATCCTATGAAAGTCTTATTAGTGTAGTTAGGGTAGTGCCCTAGTAGGGCCGAGAACAACGTTTTCCCGAGGGCATTGCATAGTGTAAAAATCAACTGGATTTTTACTTTTTAAAAAAATAAATAAATATTGATACCTGGCGGATACCACCTGGGTACCTGTCAGGTATCATGGTAATTTTTATAAAAAAAAGTAGCACAAGAATTTCAAAAATGGCACTTGATTGGCCCATGTGGCACTGTGACATTTAAGTACTCTCTCACTTTATATTGTCCACATTTTCATATTTTTGCATGGTGATTTGGGTACATATATGTATTGGGTGAATGGGTACTGCTTGTGAGATTGATTGCAAGTAGTTCAGAATCCGTAACCAATGGGGCTCAATGGGGCTCATCAGTTTGGCTACGACAAAAAGAATGATCCAAATAATTCAATGAATGTCATCAAAGTTTTGTTCATTTCAAATTTCAAAAATCCTCATCATTTCCAAAGAAACAAAACCCAACTTGTAGATGACTACACTAGCCTACCACCAAATTGGCTCCATAAACACAATGTAGGAAAAGGTAAGAAGTTGAGGACATATATATATGAAATTCTAAAAAGGGTGGGTCATCTTTAATTTATCACTGAAACCTGTGATAAAAACTTTCAGAGCCATAATTGTTTTTTTTGAAAAAAAAAACATAATAAAATTCTAAGGCATTTAATTCCCACTGGAAGGAATCATCCCCCCAGCTAGCTTTCCACTAAATTTTTGAAAAAAATGAATAAATTTAAAATCAATTTGTCACGTCTTTTAAATTCCAAAATTAAATGCATTAGAATTTCAATGTAATTATGAAAATTTAAAAATTTGAATGAAATCAAATCCAAAACCCAAAGTGTCCAGGGCTCCTATTTTATCTTTGGACCACAACTTACAGACACACACTTGAATCAATTACTCAATAATATAAACTCCCTCCAAGAGAGGTACATAAATGTCCTGTTGGATGAATGTTTTCCAACTAGAATGAAATAAATGGATGTACTTCGTTACCAAGGTGAAACCCAATATTAACTCAGTTAAGTTTCATCCACAACTGCGTTAATAACGGACATCCAGTGGATGGTGCGCTGGTGGGTGCTGGTTCACTGTGCCCCTTTACTACCCCTCAGAAGGTAAAATTCTAGTGTTTCGTCAGTTATCAGAAGTGGAATCTGGTACCCGGCGGTTCTCAGTGCAGTTCTCACAAAGTCCTTTTACTGCTGGAGAACATGGAGATGTGATTTAAATAGCCTAACATTTGGTTGGCTGTGATTTGTGATGTGAGTTTTTACACACATAATACAAACAACTTGTTATGGACTATAAGTATTAATAAATAAATAAAGATAAAATGGAGGGATTATGCTTTAAAGGTTTAGGAGACTTTATTGGTGGATTTCTTTAAAATGTTTAATTGAATGAAGCTTAGAATTATTATTTTTTAAATGTAATTTTTCAAAAAAGATTTTATTATATAATATAAGCATAAGTCCCATTAGCATCACCCTTTTATCTCGCCAATGTAAATTATGACCTATGCACTCATTTTCCATTTAAAAAATAATTATTTTTATCATGTCTTATTCCATTAATAAAATATTTTATTATTATTTTCATTCATTGTTTAAGTCCTGAATTTTGTTAAGTCCATAAAATGTTATCCTTGAATCTTTGTCTTGTCATTGGCATTGAGTCTTTAGCTACAAGAGTTTGTCTATCCTCGACACAATTAAACATAAAAAGTATCCATCACTTAGCAATGCTTTTGAGTGGGCATAAACAAAATTTTGGGTTGGTCAAGATAGAGTGCAATTATGAGATTTTTTCTTTTGTTCCTTGCATATTGTGCATGTATAACTTTGAAAATAATGGAATGAATCCATAATATTGCCAAATATTGGGAAATTCATCCATTCAAAATTATTATTTTGTGGACAATTGTGAACACAAAGATTTTAAGTGGGTATATTTTGATGAAGTTTATGAAAGATTTAAGTGTAATTTCCTTTGTGATTTTGATTTTTTATTTTAGTTCCTCACTTTTTATTGTCATTTTTTTCACGATGATTTAACCTAAATGTTGTTGAAATCATGTGGGAATTGTAATTGAAAAAAATAGTGGAAAATTTGTAATCCTTCATATCAAAGATATGGGGTTAGAAATTGAAAGTGAATCTATCTATGAACAAGTGATTTTCTTGCATGCATCATGTTGTGAATTATATATTTTATTTTGGGATTTGAATGTTTACCAAAGTTGAGAATATATTGAAATGGATTCCATGTTATAAATTTGATGTTCAAATTGGATGTCAATTTGCATTTTTTTGGGTGGATTTTTATTGAATTATATTTGTTTCTTATAAGTAATCAGGAAAAAGTTAGCATTTTTTGGGTTTTAGTTGCCAATCTAAAAATATTTATTTAAAAGAAAAATTGCCAAATCTTATCCTAAGCTCCTACTACCTAAACAAAAATATGAAAAGATGTTAAATTTCTTTTATTTTCATATTCTATTAAGTGCCAAATCTATTTAAATTGTTGTATGGAGGATTTCCATTTCATCTACATCACAAAATTGACCAAACACATGCATACATGCACGCACACATTAAGTTAAATTTGAATTTTGGAGTGCAAAAAAATAAATTCCACATGTTGAATTCATCATGTTAAAATTATATTAGCTTAATTTAATGAAAGACAAAACATTTATAACTTTTCAAAAGACCAAGGTCTTATAAATTACAACTTACATCCTAAGCAAATCCAAAGGTATTTAGTGCAAACTTTTTTTGGGGCAAAATTTTGCTAGTGTGCCACTTAGAAAATTGCCCCACAACAAACCCTACAATAAATAAATAAATATTGACCATTGATTTCACCAAGATCTTAACCATTGAGGTTAGGGTTTGCCACACTTTGGATCAAAACGGGAGTGGCTTGCCACTAGAAGCTTTTCTTCCCATTCTCAATTTGTTTGGTTACAAGTGCAAATAGACTACCATCACCTTTTCACATAGGTTCCCTCACCATATCTCATTGGAGCTTCCTTTTGAAAAAATTAATGTCATTACTATGCATCAAATCTTTGCAATGATGCCACCACCTTTTCTTGTTGTAATAGTTGTTCAGGTCGCCACCTTTAGCCTTGATTATAATATAAAGTATTGTTGGAACTTGGAACTACAAAATGCTTGAAGCTTGAGTCACAAGATTGATATTAAATTTTTGCTTAATGTTATTGTTGCCAAAGGGAAAGATTGTCACCATGCAACAAACAAAAAACCTTAATTCACATGTATTTCATATAGTATCAACAAACTTTCACCATCATTGTTGCCATCACATTAAGTTTTTCACCACCTTCATACCTCCTTTGTGTGTGCATTGCTAAAAGGTGACAAAGCAATGAAATATAAGGTTCAACAACAACATTTTTAAAATTAAAATTTTAATGTGTAGGTATTAGGATTTTACCTTGTGATTTCATATGAAATTGTATTTTTTTGTAAAATGGTGATGTTGTGTTCTAATAATGTTGTTGTTATACAAATTTAAAATCACATTTGCAAGTTACATTTCATTTGGTATTTTGTGTTGGGACTCAAAAACTAATGAATTATGAGAGCTTGTGGTTGATGAAGGGACTCAAAATGATGGACATGGCATATGAAAAAACATGATAGATTAATGACAATAGGATTTGGTAATTACAACTACTTTCTTGGGTTGCTTGTGTTACTATTCAATAAAATTTGGGAAATAAGGATGCTTGTGCTTTCAACCTTTGTGTTGAAGGAAAATTCATTTTTAGGTTTGCATGTGTGTCTTGAAGTAAACTTGGAAATACCCAATTTTTTATTTGATGAATTTTTTTTACAAATGATTGAAAATTTCAATCCAATAAAAATGAACCTAAAAAAAATGAAAACCTAAGAAGAAAAGAAATGATATTGTACACTTGTGAGTTCACAAATGGTTTTTTAATACACATAGTTGAAGAGAAAAAATAATATTACACCCTTGTGAGCCCACAAATGTTTTTTCAATTCACATAGGAAAAGAAAAGAAATGAAATTGTACACTCATGGGCCCACAAATGATTTTTTAAAATTCATATAACTAAAGAAAAAAAATGATATTGCACATTTGTGAACTAGTAAGTGGTTGGGAAGTGGTTTTTTCCATTCATATGGGAGAAGAAAATTAATGATATTGCACACTTGAAAGCTTGTAAGTGGTTTTTTCAATTCACACGTGAAAAGAAATGAAATGATATTGCAAAATTTGTGGGTTCACAAGTGGTTTTTTTATTCGCATAGTTGGAAAAAAAAATGATATTGCACATTTGTGAACTTGCAAATGGTTTTTTGGATTCATGCATTAGAAGAAAAGAAATGATATTACATGCTTGCAACCTACATTATTCTACCTTGGGATTTTAAAGCCCATAATTAGGCATTTAAAAGATTCAAAATTTAATCATCAAGTTTTAATGTGTTTAGGTCAACATAATGCATGAACAATACCAAACAATCAAGCTCAAATTCAAAGTGACCTTGAAGAGACCACCTTTTAGTTCCATTCCTTACAATTGATGCCAAGTAATGTGCATTCTAAGATGTATTCTCATTTGGAAAGAAATTGGAAAAATTGAGGTTGCATGTCATGCATTGTTGATTCATCAGAGTTACTATAACATGGAAGGGATATTGGGCAAATATGGAAATTTTTGTGAAACTTCAATCATGTTTGTGAAAGGGGGCAATGAGTTGTAATTGGGTTGAATGTTCAATTCTAGATCAAGGTTATGGTAGCATACAAATTGTGAAAGAAGGATGAATAATCTTCTTCTATGGGGAGGTTTGAGAGGTTTGAGAGCCCCTTTTTTCTTGGAGGAATGAGTTAACCAACTAGCTACTAGGGTTTGAACAAGCTCACAAACTTGCAGCCTAGGAGGGAAATAGACCACACACAAAAAAACAAGCCTCCGAGATTATGAAATCTTCAAGATAGTCATGGAAGATGTTTCCATTTTCATGTCTTCATTTTTAAAAGTGGTTATATTTACAATAGTTTAAAATGAATTAGGATATATTCATCACATACACAAACTTGAGATATTTGTAAAAAGCTTGTGCAAAATTTTTATTCATGCCGATTCCAACCCATTAATCTTTCTTTGTGCAACCTTTGATTTGTTGAGCTTAACAAAATCACTTTTCAACAACCCTTTTGACTCCAACTTGGTGATTTTCCAAACTTTATAAGTCTATAAACAAATGGAATTTCACTTTCACCTCTTTTTTTTGTGTGCTCTCATCTCTATTTTATTGTTTTTCTCTCTCACTATAGATTGGTTCCATCCAAACCCACCTCTCCAAGCTATTTGACCTCCTACCTACTCAAGCTTTTTGACCTCCCACTTCTCGAAATTTGTTAATGCACAAAATAATGATATGACATGAAAGTCACATGGTTTGCATCCACATGTAATTTTTTCAAAATTACCAAGGGTTTTAATAAACTTTGGACATTCACATGCAAAACTATGTAATTAGCTTCAACACTAAGAAAGTTGAAACACCCATGTTCAAGGTGAAAATTGGAAATGCATCAAAATTGATGCATTTTGGAGTTTCACGCCAAGTTTCTTTGCCTTCATTACTTATTTGCTTTGAATCTTACATTGCACCCTATGTTTTCAATGAACATGACATGAACAACTTGTCTTTTCAAAAATTTGTAAATATCTTTAATATTTTGGATGAAATGTAAGTTATAGGGAATTCCAAAAGGGCTAGTAAAAGAAAATGACTTCTTTTGATTAGTTCAAAACAATGAATGGCATATGAAGTGACAATTAAATGGTCTCTTACTCCAACTAATGTGATGTGTCCCATTGGTCCAAGTGTGGATAGAACTTTGATTATAAACCTCAATTGTGGAAAAGACTTTTAAATTTTAAAATTAATTTCTAATGACCTAAGTTAATCAATCAAAGTTCAATATATTTTCCACCTTAGGTCTAAAAATTAAGAAATCACCTCCAAAAAGTCCCACTTCTCAAGGGATTTCCAATAATACTAAAAGCTTGCCCCAATTTTCTTAAAATATTTAGTTTGATTTTGCTGAATATTTTTTCACAAAATTGTTCAATATTCAAAAACTTTTGTATTGCAAGTCTAAACACTAGCAAACCACCTTGGTGCACCCCTTATTTATTGGGGCTTTCCAATGGTAGCAAGAACACAACTAAGAGTGCCATGGTTTGAGAGATCTCAACATGACAAACAAACAAAACAAATAAACAACCTTCCCTCATAGATAGATATTTCATTTTTATGGGTGAGGAGGGGAAAATAATTAGCACTCTATTATGTTTGATGTGATAAACATTTGTAGAGACCCAAATAGGGGGTTGTGAGTGTAAACACTATAAACACAAACAATACACATGATGATATATATATAATTTTGTTTGAGAGGTCTTTTGACACCTGCAATATGCTATACAAATTTACAAGAGTGGAACCCATTTCCACACCACTATGGTGTTGACTTCATCCAAAGTTTGCAGTCCATGCCATTTTATTGAGACTAACATTTCACTACCTTTTATTGCAATTGGACCAAATGGTTTCTTTGAGTCACATAGTGGGGGTTATTTTTGTTTCAATTTTGTGACATAACCAAATTGGTGATCATCCACAAGAAGATTTATCAAAATACATATGAAAGTAGAAAAAATAAGAGTCCTTTTGTATTTTGGCTATTTGCTAGAACATGTTGTAAACATTTGACAAATTAAGGCCATTTTTTTCCCACAAGAATCTTTAGTATGTGTCAAAATTATTATTTTTGCCTGAAAAATACTAAAAATTGCTAATTATAAAAACATAGTGTTGTTATCATACACCACCCATTATTGCCTGATTACTGTAGTACCTTTACCATTCCCGCATCTTCTTGACTCATATTTATTCATTATTATTTTGAATTTGACAATAAAAATAAAAACTCCTTGAAATTCCTAAGCTGAGATCAGAAAAAAACTGCCAAATAATTTATTTAATAATAAACTGCACCACCAAGCTTTAGAGGACACAGTCAATAGCAATGTCAAACAAATTTGTAGAGCTTTCGGCATTGTGAGCAGTTGATTTTGAGAAAAAATTGACATTTATTGAAACTAATGTAATTTCCTACTAGAATGGTAAAGGCTCAACCATATACACAAAAGGCTCTGTGCAAGTTATACTAAGTTTGGGAACTTATTATTATCATGGTGTATTCACACACGATGTCAAATCAATGTTAAATGAAAATCTAGGTGGCATCCTAGGTGGCACCCAATGTTAAATGGACGATAGCTGAATGTTAAATGAATGTTAGTTTAACATAAAATCTTCATGATAAAGTAAGTTTAAGTCTTAAATGACTAGTATGGTGTTAAGGGACTCTAACACTAGAGTCCCTAACACCAAATGTGAACACACCTTCACAGCACAAACAACTGGTTGTGTGGGTACCTAATAGTCCTTTTGATGGGAGTAAAATTTGAGTTATAAAGGGAGCATGCAAGGCTGTTTTTTGGAGTTGTGGATGCATGTCTTTGCAATTGGGTTTTGTAGGTTGGAAGTACTGATCTCTTTTGATTGGAGTATTTTGAACATAGAAATCTTTCTTTCATGCAATTTTTGTTGTTATGGTTTGTACATGTGTGTGTTCTTCTTACAACTTGGGTACACAAGGAAGGATGATGGAGTGAGTACACTCTACTTCACTAGCCCTTTAGAATTTGAAAATTTGAAACTCTCTTCTCAATCGACAGGTTGTATATATGGTATGTTGTATAGGGAATCTAACTCGGCCACTTTGATGTTTTGCACTATTTTTGGTACTGAATTCAATAGAAGCAAAGGTACCATACTTGGCTTTCTTGGGAAGAGGAAAAAAAACTCTTTTCACATGTAGAATCCCTTTGTTCAAAAAATGAACTGAGCCCCATCATATGTGCTTTGCTATTGATGCATTTGGGTTTAATCTGAAGTTACTCATTTTCTTGCTTAGAACATCACTACTTGGTTGGTACATCTTTCTTCCCAAGTCATGCATGATTTTATGAACAAAGTGTATATTGTTTGTTGGCATAATGAAATGAAAGAGACAATAAGAATCACAAAACAATTCCCAATGCCCATTGTGTCGTCCCTCATGTGAGCTTCAAATGAAGGATTGATTACCTATTCCTAATTTTTTTGTGTGTTGTGGGGGAGGGGGTTATGTATGTAAGTAGAAATGTATGCTCATGAGGTCTTCATGTTTTCACCTATTAATGAAGGAAGTTGAATACTAGGGTATCATGCATTGTATTTTAACCATTGAAACTTTTGTGTGTCAATTTTATTAACATATTATTATAACTCTTGCCAATACCTAACTATGGTAATAAGCAATTTGCTCATGAATTCTGAAGTCA
>Ga0209208_10009967_pt1 | contig 12424 bp, 9 predicted proteins | sample S1TSphfallax_3_FD_187694 | JGI IMG/M metagenome (GOLD analysis project Ga0209208, IMG submission 187694) | Host-associated microbial communities from peat moss isolated from Minnesota, USA - S1T2_Fd - Sphagnum fallax MG (SPAdes) (version 2) | ecosystem: Host-associated > Plants > Peat moss >...
TATGTAAGAACAAACAACTTCAAATATACAAACTTCTTAGGTCATGCTCACAATGCCATCATCAAGATTTTTTTTTTGGGCGAATTTTTGCACTATGTTTTTTTTTTTGAAAACAATTAAATTTTTTCAAAGTGTAAAATTGAAGAAAAATATTGGGAATTTTTTTGCAAATTTTCAGAACCAAAAAACTGGAAAAAAAAAATAAAAAATTATGGCCGTCACACACAAATTGTTTTTTTTTTTTAAAGATAAAAGAAGAGAAAGATACTAATTTCAAAATCAGATGGATTTAACTCTTAAATAATAAAATCACACCCAACTTTCATTGTGGACATATGGGAGATAAGGGTTATATTGGAGATGAAGATAGTGCTACTTAGTAGAGATATGTTCTCCTTGCCCATATATTGATTGTTTACCCAAAGAAGGAGCCTCTTTATAGGCTTGGTCCTTGCACCTTCTTGAGTGAGGCTTCTTCTAGTGGCTATGTATATAACCAAGGAAATATTAAATTGTGGGAATTGCATTTGGTTTATATGTGGAGATTTTCATGATCATTATAAGCAATCAAATTGTTTTGGGGGGGCTATTTTGAAACCATGGTGACTAAGCATGGTTTAAAATGTTGCTAGGGGATTTTAAGTTGTTTTTTAAATGGTGACTAAGCATGGTTTAAAATGGTGCTTGGGGTTTTTAAAGTTTTTACCATGGTGACTAAGCAATGGAAAAGAAAGCCCAATAACATATATCATGTTTTTTTGGCCAATTTGATGGGTTTTGTTTTGTCATTTAGTGGATTGGACTCTTGTTGTTGTGGGCCATCATCATTCATTCTTTTTAACGCATTGGGTATACCTCATTTGAAAGATTACAAAATCCTTGTCTAAATGCTAGAGACTAGAAGATGGTTCCAAAAGACTCAATCTGAATTTTTTTAAGAATCGGACAAAAAAGGAAAACAAAGAAAAGAAGGCTTTCTAAACATGCAAAAGACATAGCAACAACAATTGTGAATCTTGAAGCATATGAAGTTCACAAGGTGTTTACAATTTGTTTGGACTTGAGTTTTGCAAACAAAGAATTTGCACCGGGAAGTATAGTCCAACAACACTCTCATGGGCTTTGCCTTGGGCCAGGATTCAATTTTAATCCACAATTAGGACAATGTGGTCATTGAGTTAGACCCCACATTTGAGGAATGTTCCCCTTGTTTGTGGAGCTTACCCATTGTAAAGCACAATATGGGCATTCGAGTTAGCCATAAACTCAACCCTTGTTTCTACATTCACACAACGTTTCAACCAAACTCAGGACCAAAAACCCTTAAATGTGCCAACTTTACGGATAACTCTATTGTCATATGTAAATCACAAAATGGTAGGAGCCAAAGACCTCCTTATGCTTACAAGAGAGAGAGGCCTCTTACTCTTACTTAGGTGTAAGGTGCATTATAAATGTGTATAATATGCCCTTTAAATACATTAAAACATTTCTCGTCATGCTTTTCAGTTCTTTAAACTTTTCATTTATACCTTAGAAACTAGTATATGGCCAATTGTAAGTAGTATATATATATTTTTTTCCTTGGTGAATTTCTACAATTTTTTCAGCAGAAAAATCTCATCTTGAACTATGCAAAGGATTGTTATGAAACAAAAGGGTGTGTCATGTCACACTGAAAAAGTGCCTTGCCATTTACATGAAAAAGTATCTTAAGGCAAAAGAAAGAAGAATTATGGAAACCCAAATATTTCACCATGCAAAAATATAATCTTCAAAAAATCCTCTACAAGAAACCAAAAATCCTTCAAGATATTACAACTATGTAACTATTCTCAAGTTTCAACACAAGCCAAAATATAATCTTTCTAAACTATTTCCAGCAATTTGGGGGGATTTTGTGAGTTGGTGGGTGATAAGTGCTAACTACTAGGCTCTTGTATTTTACTCTCATATATAATTAACAACTCCTGGATTTCCCCTCCCCCCCCCACAAGCTGTAAAGACTCCGAGAATTTACACGAGTGTATTTGGAGGGCACCTTGTATATATGAATTTCCTTCTTAGAAAAGAGGAAGCATCTTATGCTTATTCTTGAAGAGTGAGAAGGACTTTGTCACATATAAGTCTTGTAGGCATAAGGTTCTTCCTCTCACTTCTAAGAGTCGCCATAAGAACTAAGAACACTCCATTAAGAACTAAGATACTTTACACTTTGAAATAGTGTGTGTAAATACAATTTTTATGTGTAAAGGTGAAGCTTTAAGACTATGAACTTTATTGGAATAAGGGCTCCGACAAAGTGATGTTGAGTGTGGACCCAATTCAAGTAAAGTCCATAGTTGAGTATAAAGATGTGTTTCGATTTTTCTTTTCTTTACATATCACATGAAGAAACATAAAAAAATTTAGAGCGTTATCAAAAAACAAAACACCCATCAATCAAAATATGTTACTAAGTAACATGCCCTTCAATTTACACTACAAAAATCCGAGCATATCTTCACACTTACTTTAAAAAGATCCCTCATCCTCCTACACCTCCTCATGATCTTCTATGTATGTTTAGGTTCATAATAATAACATTTTAGTTTTGTAATTCACGCATGCTTTAGCTCAGGTTCATGATAATATCATACACATAATAATATATTGTCGGTGTCAAGATTCTCAAGCTTTTAATTGGTTCTCCTCTCATCACTTACCATGCATTTTTTAACTTCTCACTCACTCACTTTTCTTCCTTGCATGTAGTTCGTACAGATGGTTCTCGATTATGAGGAGGTTTTTTCATCCATCGATAAGCTGGTTATGTCTCGTAACCTGAGAGCTCTCGTGGGTTATTACATTCGTCCTTTGTAATTTACATATGTGTTAGGTTCATGATAATGTTAGCCTCGCAATCTACATATGTTTATAAAACATGCTAGCATCATGTGCTTTACATTGCGTAAAGCTCATGCAGGTGGAGGCAACATTCCGAGAAGGTAGAGCTCAACTCAACTCCATCATCATCTTGATCATCTTCTTCTTCATCATCTTCATCATCATCCTAAGTCCCCCCCAACCCATGCCCCAAAAAATGTGAGACCGAACTTGGCTACCACCTCATCTAAGTTACCCCTCCCAGGCTCCTTAGTTTGGGATTGCCTCTCCCACTCCCACCCTGTTCCCCTCTCTGTTTGTTCCCAATACCCATCCCCACCTCCCCCAAACAACTGAGGACTTTACCCTACAAAAAAAAGAGTTTCCTCTTCTTCTTTTGTTGTTGTTGTAATTGGATGGGAACTTGTTCATAATTTGATCTTTCCCAATTTCTTATTCTTCTTCTTTTGTTGTAAGTAAGAGTGGAATTTCATTGCAACTCTCCAAGTTTGGCAAGTTTTGCATCAACCCTTTTTCTCCCCCTTGTTGGTGTTGATGATGTTGTTTTCAATGATGATGATGATGATGATGATGTGATTGTTGTTGTTGTTGTTGATGTTCTTGTTCTCTTTCTCTCTCTCTCTCTCTCTTTCATCATCTTCAGTACCTTCTTTTTTTTCCCCTGGATCATCAACAAACCAAATTTCTGTAGCTACCCAATTGCTCAATCTGTTTTTGTTCTCCTCTTGCAGGGTTTGGAATATTAGAAGAGAGGAAATCAGAAAGTGGGTTTTGGGTAGTTGTGTTTTTTTCTTGGGTAAATGCTTTCCCCCGCCCCTTCTCATCTCTTGTTGTTGTTGAAGAGAATCTGTCTGTCCGCAGGCACACACAAACACACACTCACACATGCACACCCCATTTGCAACAATACTTGTGTACACAGACAATTTGTACAAAGTTCGTACACAAATTTGTGTAGCAGTTTGATGATTTTTCTTTTATTTCCCCTAGTGTCAGGAGTTGGGTGTTTGTAGTTTGTGCTGATGTAGTTCTCTTTGGTGGTGGAAGAATTGCCATCAGAAAGTGTGGGATAGAGTGAAAATTTGGAGCTCTTTTTTTCTGTTGTTTCTTTGAAAGGAAAAAGGCGTTAAGGAAAGTGTGGAATATCTGGATCATAAGTCTACCTTGAGGCAGCTCGAGGGCGCTTGAGGGTGATGCTTGAGAGGGGCCACGATGTGCATGGAATGGACAAGAGGATCCTAAAGTTATGGTAAGTCTTTTCTTCTCAGAAATTCTCCCCTCCCAGACCCAATCCTGTTTTGATTGTGTTTTTCAAGCTTCTTCTTCTTCTTCTTCTTCTTCTTGAAGCTTCTGTAGCATGCTTAGATGGGGGTGTTTTTGTTTTTCATTCAAGCCCTGTGAGCTGCTCTGCTCAGGAATCAGACCACCCCAAGGGTTCCACTCATCTAGTCTAGGTTTTCCTTATGCATGGTGGGCATAGTAAATTCAAGCTTGCTGTGACACCCCCGACCTCTGCAGCTGCTGATTCTTTTTATTGCAAACAAACCCAAATTTGCATTACTAAAGGTGATATAAGAATTGGCGAGATTTTCTTTGAGCTCCACAGAGTGGGGTTGATTGACCCTTGGCTCTAAAAGGCTTTTTTTTTGCTTGCCCATAGCAGCCAGAGTCTGACTTCTCTTTACCAGAAGTTGACCAAGATGCCCTTCTTGTCAGATTCTAAAGAGCATACCCACACAATCTGTCAGACCCATGTTGCCAACTTTTGAAATTTAAAGGGCTTTTATGTCTTTTTTTCCATTGTTTTTCCATTTTGTTTTCAGGTTGTCTTCCTAATTTCTGTTGGTTTGATGTACATTGTATGTACCTGTTAGTTAGGATTCTGAGTGCACCCTTGTTGCCACCACCTGGGGGGGGAGGGGGTTCTATAGGTAGCTTAGAGTTCTTCAAGTATGTGGCAGAACCAATCAGTTTGACTTTCTCAAACTGGGGGTTGAAAAATTGTTCTCAATATTATAGTATTGCAGGAAGAAAGAAAATGGAGTTTGTCAGCGATCTGATGGAGGTACTGAATGTGGAATTCCAACATGATGTGAAGAAGTTCAAAATTGTTCATGAGAACTGAAAACCTCCTCTGACCTTTTAAGGCCATGCCAATGGAAGGTGCAGATGGAAGGTGACAGGGAGAAAGAAGGACTCAGAATTCACAGAAGGTTCTGCTGCTAGCAAGTAACCAGGAGGAGAGTATAGGAATGGGTGGTGCATGTTCCCGGAAGCGGGAGCAAGGGGATGCCCAAAATGAGGGGGGGATGCATGAGGGACCTCGAGGGACACTGAGCCGCACCATCAGCTTACGGTGGCCCCTAAAGGTGCCGACAATCCAAAAATCTGAGAGTTTTGCCAAGCATGGCTCATGGTCTGCACCTTCCCTTTTGGAGCTATCTGTTCAGGCACTTTGCCAGGTAATAAAATTCAGGTACTCAGAATTGAATAGACACCAAAGAGACTCACAGTTTCTGTGGAAGTGTGGAAGTTGGGTAGCTTTTTGGGTTTGTGAAAAGAAAACAAAATTTCGTTGGCTGAATGAGTGCAAGTGGGCTATGATTTTCTGAAACCATGACCCTGTTGCAGAACATCAGAACATACCCAACTTTGGCGGCAATACCCCGTGATTTGACACAGCAGATTCTGAATGAGCTTGTGCGGCGCCAGCTTTTAACTCTGTCTGTTCTCCATGCTTTTCTAGACTGTTCCTTGCAGGTAAATTATGAGCGCTTCTCTGTGTACTGTTTTATGCCTCCAAATGTTCTGTGGTGATGTGATAAGTCCTCCTCTTGTTCCAATGTATTTTTGACATACTTTGTAACAGAGGAATGAGCTATCAGTTTGCTGCAATTAATCAATGTGTATCACCAATTGTGCTGAGGCTAAAAGCAAGTTCAGGGAAAGGGGATTGTGCCTGAGCAGTGAACTCTTTTGGGGGGGTGCAAAACAGGACATAATGCTGGAAGAGTACCCAGGGGTGGACGACAAGTGGCTGGAGGTTATCGGAACCCAGGGTGCATCACTGTTAGCACTTGACATTTCAGGCTCGGCTGTTACTGACGCAGGTCTTGAGGCGCTTGACATGTGCAACAATCTGCAGGCTCTGATCCTGAGTTACTGTGGCCATATTTCTGATGCGGGTCTCATCTCATTGACAGGCAATTATGTCCCCTGAATACCTACTGCACACACACACCACCTTTCAGAGCTTCTTTTCAACTCCTCAAACTTGCAGGAATGCCTGCTTACACAATCCTTTCCTTAGTCCAGTTTGTTCACAGTTTTCTTGCACTTCCACATGTGGATGATGTCTTTGCAAGTCAAAAGATAACTGAGTGTTTCAGGGTGGTTTTTTCAGGATTTGCAAATCTGACATTGCTGAGCTTTCGAAATAGCACTTTGATCACAGCTGCTGGCATGCAAAGTTTTGCACATCTTGTCAACCTCAAGCACCTCGATCTTGAGTGTTGTCCCCACATCCATGGTGGCCTTGTCCACATTAAAGGTAATGATTCTCACCCTGTTGAATCTCCTCCTCTTTATCATGGAAGGAAGGAAGGAAGTTGTTACAAGCTTAGAAATCTTAGGATATTGAATTCCTTTCGTAGCTGATTAAGAGATTGATTGAGCTCTTCTTTACAGAATTGCACCATAAAATAGGTGTTGCCATTCTTGCAGATGCTGAAACTGAGAATGTTAAGAATACAGTGGAGGGGATTGTGGATGGGTTAGTGCAGTATTGATTTTTGTATATAATTGTTGGGTTTATGTCAAACAGGGCTGACAAATCTAGAGAAGTTGAATGTTGGGTGGTGCATTTCCATAAAGAATTCAGATGTCAAGAATCTGGCTGGTAAGCTGATCAGTATGCATCCTGATGCTTGCAACTCATCAAAGGGGGAGGAAGTGGAAAGGTTTTTGAAGCAGAGAAACAACCATTGGGTTGTAGTTGCAATTCAGTCTTTTGCCTACTTGGGTCTTTGGTTAAGGTACTCAAAATGTTTTGTTGTGCTGCAATGATTGTAAGGAAGAGAGGTGTGTTGTTGTAGTGACTGGTAATTTGTCTGATTAATTTGCAGGGTTGGTAAATTTGGAGGAGTTGCAAATATCCAGAAGCAAAGTGAATGATGTGGGTATCGCATCTTTGAAAGGTTTGCTCTCCTTTGAAGGGATGGCTGAATTCATTTGTGTCGTTGTCGAAGGAGTTCATTGGTATTTTCCTGAATCGTCTTTACTATCTTTGATAGTTCTATCAGATCATGACACTGCCACCCTTGATTGCTTTATGAGAATTTCATGTAGCACACAAAGAACACCAAAGGCAAGTCTGATGATTCATCTGTGCCGCTGTAGGGTTGAAGAACCTCCGTAGTTTGAGCATGGAAGGATGCCCTGTTACTTCTCAGTGTATGGAGACTATTGGAGGTACTGTTTTCAAAGACTTAAGGCTTTCTGTAAGTTTCCATTCTCAGTCATCAGTTGTTCTTCTCTGCTTTCCACAGCTGCAAACTTTACAAATGGAGCTCATTGAATCCACCCCTGGAAAGTAGCATCATTTTCATAAAATCCCAATGAACCAGGAAGATCCATTCATGTTCGTCCATATTTTTTCTTTTTGACATTTTGGGTTTTTTTTCATTGCAGAGTTGACGATGCTGAGTGACCTAAACATAAAGTCATGCTACCTCCCCGACTCTGGGTGCGAGAAGTTGGAACGTAAGTGCAGAAAAAAACCAGCTACCAGGACAGCAGCAGAAGGTTGAAATTACCAAGTGCATGATTGTGCATGGGTATCAGGATCAGGATTGATTCATTCTCTCTTCTCTCTGTGCAGGCCTAACTAACCTTCGGGTGTTGAACATGGGTTACAACAACATGACAGATGCTTCCATGGTTTTCCTCAAAGGTAGTTGATCTCACAGATTTTGGTTACACAAGGACTTATATGACAAAGAGGCTATGAATCCTTTCTGAACATGGGTGCTCATGAGATTCTCTCAAGCATACTTGTGAACTTAATTAAACCCGATGCTAGTTGCGTTAGTCAAAAGTGGTGCTCTGCATTTAAAGCATCATCATGGGACAGCTCGTTGAAGCAATGGTTTAGAAAATAGAACCCACTCTGCTGAATCTTTTTTGGGTTTGTGATGCAAGGTGACCAGTGTTTATGTACCAAGCATCTTGATGTGCAGGGCTAACCAACCTGGAGAGCTTGAATCTTGACTCATGTAAAGTTGGTGATGCGGGTGTTGAGCATCTTCGCAGTACTCTCTCTCTCTCTCTCTCTCTCTCTCTCTATCTATCTATCTATATATATATATATATATGTATATGAACTTTTGTGATTGATACCATGAACACATTGCGATATGCAAAGGTTGTCATGCTATATTTCATCGATTTGTTTTTGTTCTTAGTATTGCAGTGGTGGAATGGTTATGAGTAGCTAGCTGTTCTTCAAGGAGCTCTGAACGGTAGTGGTTGTTGTCTATCTTTTAAAGGTCTGGTGAACCTTCACACACTGGATCTTTCTGATTCTGACATTGGCAACAGTGGACTCCGTTTTCTGACAGGTAAATCTGGATTCTATGCTCCTTACAGTGTTCCTATTGACCTCAATTTCAGCTCACAGCTTTCACAAGGCATATGTGTTGACCATGTTTGCAGGCAGATCTTTGTAGAATGACCATACATTGTCCCCTTCTGGAAGGTTTCATTTGCACATGATGTATTTGCAGCCAAATGGGGTCTTACATTCATTTGTTGATGCTGCTGGCTTGGTTTTGAACTTCTTCAGGTTTGAAGTTGGAGAGCCTGAACCTTTCATTTACGACAGGAGTGATGGACAGTGGGCTGCGGATGCTGGCAACCATCACATCCCTCACGTCACTTAATCTTGACTCTCAACAGATAACTGATTCTGGCCTTGCAGCTCTCACAAGTATGTTGTATGCTCAATCCTTGTCAGTGGATGCAAGACAGTTTGTTCTGGGTCCTCCAACATATAATGGTAATCAATTGGGTAAATTGTGCTACCGTGTTTTTCTTTAGGTTTGACTGGTCTGAAGACCTTGGATCTCTTTGGGGCGAGGATCACAGACTATGGCACATCATGCCTCCAACGTGGGTCTTCTCCACTTTCCTGATTTTTTGGTGCTGTTGTCTTGTTGTAAGTTGACATTTACAGAGTTTCATTGGGATTCATCCTCTCCTTTCATCTTGGAGGTCTTTATTCTGCTGCCCACTTGTTTTGTGTATGCTTCTCATTGTCCTAGAGCTCACAGAAAGGCATTTTTGTTTGTTTTCGTGTCTAATTTTTCTGGAGGTCTTTCCTCACCTTTCTCCAGTCCAACTTCACGCTGTGCACTTGTCAATAATTTTCTGTTTTGTGTTCCAAGTAGTGTCCTGTACTGAAGGCCAAGTAATGACACCATGTTTTCCTTGGTTAATTGGAAAGCAGATTTCAAGAAGCTGCAGACATTAGAGCTGTGTGGGGGTGGGATCACAGATGTGGGGGTGAAGAACATAAAGGACCTCACCTCTCTTACCTCTCTCAACCTCTCCCAGAATGGTCGCATCACTGACAATGCCCTGCAGCATCTCTCTGGTACAGGTTTTCTTATGCAAATTCAATGGATGCATAGCCTTACAGAGTTCTGGGCCAAGTTCTGAACTTTTCACATGTGTCTGTATTCATAACTGTGTTCATCCAGCCTCATGGACATAGTTGAGTGTTTTACCATGAAACTAATGTTGTTGTGTTTGTGGCTGTCTAGGCATGGTTGGATTGGTTTCGCTGAATTTGGCAAACTCAAAGGTGACAAATGCAGGGCTACAGCACTTGCAGCCTCTGACCAATTTGACGTCATTGGCACTACAGGCCTGCAAGGTGACACTACCTGCAGTTGAGCACTTGAAGTCATCCACACTGCCTAACTTGGCAGTTATCCGCCTCCACTAGAAAGAACTGCACTTTGTACAGAGCTTAGGGAAAAAGATGGGTGAAAGATTTTTATGCATAAACATTAGAAAACAATGTTCAGGAGGGGGAAGAGATCAGTTGCCACCATATTGCATCCATCCCTCCAGCTACGTCTATTGTATAGCCATGTATGCTACTCTATAGAATACACCCAAAAAAACAGTTAGTGTATAGCATTCTTGTTCAGCCCACTGTGAAGGTGATGTACAAACAATATATGCCAATTTCACAATATGCAGATCATGCAAGGTAATCAATATGCAGGTTGTGAAAGTTTGCAGCACAAAAATTGAAGCTGACGTCCTCATGAATGTGAGGTCAAGCTAGCTCGAAGCCATGTCCAAGAGATGACCTACATCAGGCTAGCTGGAAGCCATGTCAGCAAGATGACCCACATCAAGCTAACTGGAAGCCATGTCCTGGAGATGACCTATGGGTTAGAAAATGGTGACATGATGGACCCAACTTTCACTTCATCATCTGTGTTGGCATGGAGCTCTCTATCTCTGTTTGTTGAAATATTGCTACATCAAAGTTCTGAATACGCTTTCAGGTACTCTGGGTTCCAATTGTTCAAAGATCTACTCTGTTAAAGTTCAGATTGTGCTTTTTGTCAGTGATGACATTCCATTGAGACATCTCTGGCAGGCATCAGATACGATTTGTTTTCCTTTGATGTGCTGAACTTGTCTTAGATACAAGAACAAAAGCTCAAGAAGATTTGTAAAGAATTGGCCATGTGAGAGCTGAAGAAAAAGCTTCTTATGAAGAGCTCGCCCACGAGAGCATAGCCCAGAGACAAGTACAACATCTAATCATCCTTTTCAATTTTCAAGGTTGGATTTGAGGTTTATGCTGATCGTTTTTTTGGGTGAAATTTATTAAAAGCAAGGAAATGGTGGATGGGACAATGAATGGCCTCAACTAGGGTTTTGCACAAGTCGAATCTAATCAAGGATGAATCATTAAAGACAAATTAGTAAATGTTGAAACATTTTCAATTCAAGTTTGGAATTCATTCCCACAATCTCTTTCCTACACAATTCTTACATTTAGTACTTTTACAAGCATTCCAAGTGGGAGGTGTTCAAGCTTTTTTTCATAGCATTTGTACAACACATGGAGCTTTCATATAAGAACATAATGTCCATTGATTGATAAGTTTGGTGCACGCATTCTTATGCAACAAAATCAAATGATATTTTCTAGGATTGTGTTGTTGTAACCATAATTGTAAACAATATCTCCATCATATCTAACAAACACTTTTAATTGCTTCACCCTCTCCCACAAGATTGATGTGCACATAGTTACAAAACCCACAAGAGGATTGCCTCTCCTTCGAACTTCACATTCTATTACTTTTCATATACTTTCAAATGTACAAAAGAAACCAAACTAATCAATATAATGTTGTAGTCCATTGTCCCTTTTTGGAAGGACGGCCTACCAACTTGTAGGACATCGCAAATAGGGCATCCTTGGTAATTTTTAATGGTGAAACATGTTTTTAGGTTCAAGGATGTCCTATCTAAGCACGGGCAATCCTAGGGATGATGATAGGATGGTGGGCGATCGAAGGGGATTTCAAGAAGATGTTGGGGGACATCGGGTATACCCAAGGGATGCTTGGTGTTTTTCCCAATGATGAAGGGATGACAAGACCATTCGGGGACATTAGGGACATTGGGCAACTTTGAAAAAACACCAAGGCACAACATAAGTGTTTCAAGCTTTCCATAGTTGTGTTCTTTCCTATGCAAACATATTCATCGAGTGCATCAATTGCCATGCCATAGGCTAGCTCCCTAATCATAGTAGTAAACTTTTAGATCACAAATAAGCCCATGGCACCACAAGCATTTCGATTTTGGACAAATTATGGATCATGTTTATTCATTATTGCAACAACAAGAAGAAAAAATAAACAACACACTCAAAGTCAGCATTGAAAATGATGTTGAACATACATTAGATTTGGTGCAAAATAATTGCACACTATTTGTTCATTGCCAAACACTTTGTCTCTCACAACATTTGGTTACTTGCCTAGCTTACTTCCACCATGCACTCAATGAACATCGATTTCAATAGGTTGTAACATTTGTCTTTTTTTTCATCATCAAGATTTGCCTATAGTTGCATCAACGACTTAACACACCACTCCGTGGCCATGCCAAATCACAAGCTCACAATGCATAGAGAAAGAGAAATAATAAAAAATCAAGCCCATGGAAAGACAACATAAAAATAAAAAATGATGGCTAATGGTGGGCTCTGATTTTACGAAATGGGCCAAGAATGTATTCAATGCCTACATCTAGGCACACAAAATAATGTTACTGAATAGTTTTGTAAACTGTTGTTGGAGATGCCCTAATAGCGGAATTATTGCCTTCCACATTTGCATACATTTGGGTTGTGACAATATCAAGGTTCTAATATGCATTGTGAAAATGCAACATTTATTTGTGGTGTTTGTTGCAAGGTGTTTAAATAGCCTTTGTTTAT
>Ga0209208_10009968_pt1 | contig 12424 bp, 9 predicted proteins | sample S1TSphfallax_3_FD_187694 | JGI IMG/M metagenome (GOLD analysis project Ga0209208, IMG submission 187694) | Host-associated microbial communities from peat moss isolated from Minnesota, USA - S1T2_Fd - Sphagnum fallax MG (SPAdes) (version 2) | ecosystem: Host-associated > Plants > Peat moss >...
GCCACAGGGCCAGCACCCAAATGGCATTTTGTCCTAGGACTCCCAAGTTGAGAGTTTCGAAATTAGGATTATTATAATTTTGGAGGCCCATAATTTCTTATGTAGATCTCTAATTGAAGTGACGTCCAAAGCAAAGTTATAGCCCTCATCAAGAGCTTTCCAACAATATATGGCATGCCACCTGCACATAAGTAAATTAGGGCGATTCCCAACTTTTAATGGTCGGGAGTCAAATTGGTAGTTTGAATCCCAACCCTTCTTTTGGCCATAACTTGTGTTTAAGTACCCAAATGGGTCATATGAGTCCATTTTAGACATCTAAGTTCCAACAGCTTTTCAATAATACAAGGAACTCTTCAATCCAATGCTTTGTGACCTTTTCAATCACCTTTTGAAGATTTGGGAGTCCATCAAAATTCCAACTCCCAAAATGAAAGCTCATTTGGGAATGTGGGGTTCATTCCGTCACACTCTCCTACACTCCCAGGAGCATGAAATGTGACTCCCGGGCTTCACTCTTAGCCCGCACCTTTACAAGCATTTGCCTTGGTCGTGAGCCCAAGGCTAGGGTTGCGACAATATTTAAATATTCAATTCATGCAACCTTCTCACCATCACAAAGAGCAAGTTCAAAAACTCTTAATAACTTTTGAATAAAATATATTAAAATAATGTTAAATTTTCATGGAAAGTTGCACAAAACAACATTTACTGTCGCAACCCCACTTTGGCCAAGTGTGGGGGTGAAGCTCAACACTTCCAAAGTTGGGGATTTGGAGTCCTCCGGGACTCCTGAATGTTTAAGGTTCGACAGCAAGGCCCAAAACACCTCGCATTGAGGTGTTCTTGGTGTCATTGGAAAGGTATTGAAGCGTAGATATCGAAAATGGCCTCGCATTGGCCATTTGGACATCTGTAACCCAAGTTATGGGCAAAAGAAAGGCCGGGAGTCAAATTGGCAGTTTGACTCCCGACCACTAAAAGTCAGGAATCGACCTCTTTTCGACCTCCGAATTGAGAGTGCGATAGGTCGTTGAAAAGATCTTGACGAGGGCTACAAGTTTGGTTCAGACCTCGTCACGATTAGACTTCACAGTCGGGAGTTATGAGCTCCCAAAGTCCCGGGACTCCAACCGGGACAGTTTCGGGACAATTTCGGGACTCCAACTTGGGAGTCCCGGGAAAAAGAGCCATTTGGATGTAGTCTCAGCGGAGTGGTGCAGATAATACTATATGGGGGAAGGTGGTGGCTTCCCCCAAGTCCGCGCCGTGGTGTGTCTTGTGGTCCAAAGTGCCCGTGGCTTGTCCCAACACCCAAAAGTGTCCCAGAATGTGAACTAACCACTTGGGTGGTTTCTTTTGATGCAGATTCAAGCTTGATCAACTAAACCTTCTTCCTAGTCTAATCCCTGGGCTTCCAACTCGGCCCTCTACCCCTTTCTAGAGTTGGAAGCCAAGAGCGTGCCTCTAAGTCTCAACTTCCGCAACTTGATTTTGTGAAACCCTCAAGTGGGTTTCACCCCGTGACTTGGGAGCGCGTCATTTACTCTCCCTTTATAAAAGCAACCAAGATCCTATGTATGAACATGTGTTTTAAAAATTAATGGATTTTACTATATTATCTTCCAACCATTTAAATTATGTGAGTTAAACAATACCTCCCACAATGATACAAAATGTATAAGTTTATTATTATTATTATTATATACCATCAAATTCAATAATGTCATTGGTTTTTTCTTTTTTTAAATAGGCCCATATGTAACCTTATTTTACTAAGCATTGAAAAAATGGTTTTTTCTAGCAATTCCATTGGTCCTCCAAAACTTCTCACAAATTTATCAAACCTTATTAGACAAGGTTAATGAATATATTTATAGACCTCTATGGTATACTAGAGTTTTCATCGTTGGCAAATTTTCAAGGATAAGTGTGTTTTAGGGTTTGGGAAAAACGATTTAAAAGCAATAATAATAATGAAATGGTGGCAAGTGGAGCTATTGATACAATAGATATAATACATATAGTTAGAGCCTTTGATGCAAGAAAATTGGTGAAGTTGCAATATGAAACAACCATTAATCTATCTTTGTTTGTAACATTTGTGGCTTTTGTTGTAATCTCGTCCCATCCAACCATAGGTAAGGAGTAAAATTAATAAAGATAAACCTGCATTGTCCTGATGGATTCCTTGAACATGGTGTACATTGTTTCTTGTTAAAGGCATAACATCAATAAACTTTTACAATCACCAATGGTTAATTAAGGATTTTGAAAAGCCATGGCCAAACATAAGGTTTGAATATGTGCTTTGCGTTTTTCTATTACTAGGGTCTATTATAACTTTGGGTATTGATGATGATTATGTTGTGAGTAGATGTTTAAGATGTCTACAAAGTAGAAAAAGGAGCAGATGGTATTGGAAAAAGGTTGGTGTTCATCACATTGGAATTTGATATTAACATTCAACATCCTTACAAGCCATTCGTGTTGCCATTAGGAAGTTTCAAGTGGCTTCAAATACACTTGTGCAAGTTGCATGAAATTTTGTGAATGATGGGTAAGCAAACTTCTACAAGAGCTTGGCCTCTGGTTAGCTAATATTGCATGCTTGCAATTAAGTTGCAGCTCCATAAAATCAAAAGGGATTTGTATTTTGTGAAGGTTTGTTTCCATGATGTTCATACCGTGCTAGGATCTTAGCTTACATATGTGTTATTAGCCTTTAATGGCAATGCTAATTGAAAAATAGGTCAAGAGGTGTGAGTTCTTAAGATTTTTTGGCCCTTTTGATTATTGATTGCCCATTGTGGGATCAAACATTTTCAAATTGCTACAAGTTCAACGTAGGACAAATTTCCCTTTGATATTTAGACTATGATCCATGTGGGGTATTTCTTGGTATTACACATAAGGTGAAATTGGAATGGTAATTGATCATTGTGTTATACTATGGACTTATTTTAGATTATTACAACCTTTCAAGAATCATTGATGTTCATCATTGAAAGGACGTTCAACAAAATCCAATTTTTATAATCTTTAAAAAATTTAGATTTTTTTCCATATCCTTAAAATGGGTTCCCCATTACCATTTGGTGAAGGCACACTTGGGTGGTACCACTAAAAACCACCCACCCCAAAATCATAGGAACATTGGCTTCATTTTAACTAATGAAAGGACAAATTTCAAAAAATAATTCCCAATTTTTTTAATAATTGGTTTTTAGGAATCATCACCTTTGATTTTATGGACCCTAGACATCTACAGTCAATTTCAATGCAAGATTTTACTTTGTTCCATGGACCTTGTTTCTCAATTTCATACTTTGGAATTGTTGCACATTTTGTAAATGGCTTTTTCTTTTTCCCATGTAATTAATTTGTAACAATTTTAATGTACATAGGGTTGCACACATGAAGCATCTTCCATCCATGTCACCACTTCACCAAAAAAACAACCATTGTCAAATAGGCCTTCTCCTCCCACTAATTGAGGGTCCATAGACCTTTTGTGTTCCATTTAAGGTGGTCAAATCCTTAGTTAGGGGTGACTATTTTTCACATTTTGTGAAAATTTTGGAACACCATAAACTTTGACCTTTCAAAACTCTAATTGCTTATAACAATTAATGTTTATAAAATATTTCAATTTTTTGGGGATCCCAAATTTAATGATGTCATCCATCCACCAATCACAAGGATAGCCATCCATAGGACAATATGACCGAAACCCCTAAACCTTTTATCTCATGCATCATTTGGTAATTCCTTGAGACCTTTGAATGGCCCATCTTCAACCATGCACAAATAAAGGGTTACAAAAATGTTATGCAAGGTTTCAGCGATGTAATTGCAAAACATTAAAGGCTCGAGGACAACAACCCTAAACAAATTGTCACACAACAATTCCAAAAGATTATCACGATTTTTTTGAAGGAACACACAATGACATACCTCAATGGTGCTTTTGCAAGCAAGCAAGGAAGTGGTCTGGAGAAGTACAAATAGGTCATGGAGAGTAAGGTTTTTGGTGGAATTAGACAATTGTTCACAATATAACAAGCTTTAAAATGCTAAGTGGTTTTTGGAATGGTTTGAATGTAAGGTTTTAAATGCAACATCAAACTTGTTACAATGGTTTGAAGTATTTATCCACAAAAGGACTAGCACATTGGACCACAAAAGTGGTGGACTTGTGGGAAAAAGTTTCATGGTGGGCCAAATTCACAAAGAGTTTTTCAAAGAAAAAGTCGAGACTAGCACCATGGATGGAAGAAAGCACTCAAAACCTTATCACCCTAATTAAAAGAAGTGGCCTTGTGGATTACAAGCGTAGCAAATGTGTTCATTTTGTTGCATGGAGACAACTAGGATGTTTATGGTGTGGTGCGTAATAAGGTGTAGATCAAAAGGTTTGATCACATCCCAAGAACTGTTGAGTTGGTTGGGAAGACATGCCGGATGATATGCGGGAAACGTGCAAATAACATTTGATGGAAGCTTTGGCATGTTCATGTGAACATATAGGTGTCATCAAGTTTATCATTGTCCACATAAATACATGGAGGCTTACACATTTTGGTGAAATTACAACATGAAGTACTCCCCCATTATGGATAATCAAACTTTATTATGGCAAGGGGTTTGGATATGGAAGGGCGAACACGACTTGTTGCCTTTAGGTGAAATTGTGTGAAGTTAGCATGGGCGTTCATAAACATTGTGAATGTAGTACACCATTTTAGAATTTTGCACAACTGCTTGTCCAAGGATAACATTATGTTGCATTTTCCATTAGACAAACTAAATGTTGTGTACATAGTTATTTGCGATCGAGGTGAAGCCGAGTGCTTGCAAGAGGTACACCATCATTGTATGGCTTTGTGAAAGAGTAAGATGCCATCAATGGAAGGATAACGTGTTGGTGGGACATGGCCTTATAGTTGTTTTTGTTTATGGTAAACTGGGAATTGCACATTACCTTTGATGAATGGCCAAACGAAATGAAACATCTTGAAGTTTAAAGCATATTTGATGGGCAAGTTGGCAAATGTCATATGGGGTGAAGATTGAGATGAAGAATATTTTGTGGATGATTGAACTAGAATGTCATTTGGGAATTAAATCATCCATGACATGTATGAGTTAAATCCAAACACACAAATGTTGAACATGTTGTGAATACATTGATGGGGCCTCCATAAAATTGGACTACACCTAATGAATGTTATCAAAGGCAACCATAGATAGTTTTATTGCATATGAAATTTGGTTTAATTTGCATGATCTTTCAAATGACATGTTTTGGACTTACAAATTTTATAAAACTTAGTTTTGTGAAGGAATCATGTTGTCATGTGTAATCATATTTGAAATTTGTGAGTATATCCTTTTTACACATTTGAATTTTGTGGATTTATGTTCTAAAATATATTTTTTGTAAACATAGGATATAATGATCAATTACACAAGTATTGCCCATTTGTCACATGTATTTTTCAAATATAGATTATTAAACTTTCCATTAATAATGTGTCTCAATAAATGTTCCCATAATAATTGATAAACATCAAGTAATGAAAAAAAATCAATAGAAATTCATTTGAAACAACATTTCTTATTGCAAATACTAGCCATTCACGATTGAAATTTTTTTGTGAAGATTTATATTGTACCCAAACTACATAATGCATTTTTTTTGTTGAATTTCTTTAAAGTAGAAAAAATCTTTTAATTCTCCAATATTTTTGGACCAAAAACAAATTTGAGGCATCTTAAAAACATTGGATGAAAACATTCATACAACATTTGTTGTCTATCGCCAAAAGAGTTGTTGTGTGGCAATTAGTAACATTGATAATTCAAAAGAATTACAACCAAAAACACTAGTTAGCAATCAAAAAAGTTAATTGGCGATTGAAAAGTTAGCAAGTCAAAATTCGATGACAAAAAATGTGGCCACTAAAAGTTGCAACCGCATTCATGTGGTGATCAAAAATTTGGCCACCAAAACCTTTTGGTGACTACAAATTTAGCAACTAAAACCTTATGGGAATTGAAAATTCGGTGACCAAAACCTTGTGGCCACCAAAGTTGTGACTGAATTTGTGTGGTGACCAAAACCCTATGGTGATTGAAAGTTGTGACTAAATTTGTGTGGCGATTGAAAAGGTGGAAACCAAAAATGTGGTGACTAGAACCCTATGGCAATTGAAATTTTGATGACCAAAAGATGTTTTTTGTTTCCATAGGGTTCAAGATGACAAAAACAACTCTAGTTTTGGTCATTCATAAACAACCCAAGATGGCGTGGCCTTTGACTTAAGGTGACCCTATATTGATGGGGCTCCGAGCCATGTTGGCATCCAGATGCATCTATTGCATTATAACAAAAGCATGAACGTGGTGACAACCCTAATCCAAATAATCGAAAATCATTTACAAATATAGTAGAAATTTGACAATTTTTACACATGGTTTTCACTATGTAACCATAAATATAAAATGTTGATTAAATATTTGTACTTATGATTTCCATTTTTTAATAAATTTTCCTATGGATGATTGCCACTTAGGCTACAATACAAATTTCCTAAAGCAAACCTTATTATATAATGTCACTTTTACAATTTTACAAATAAATATCATGCCTTTTTTTTATAAAATCCAATTAGTATGATGTCACTTGCATTAGCTTCTATTTTCACTATTTATACCTATGATTTACACATTGTACAAAAATAAAGGAAAAAATCAAATCAACTGTTATCTTAAGAATCTATGGTTGTAGATAATGTATTGTAATATTTAAAACAATTTTACATGGATAATAGTTGTAATATTTTAGAAATATAAATGTTATGAATAATTTTTTAAAATGTAATTACTCTAATAGTTAAATTAATTTTAAAATATATTCTCTATAATTGTGGAACTTTATAATTTTAAAGAAATTCCACTACATAATTACTAGAATCTTGGAGTTGAGGGAAAAGTTCTAAATGAATCCAAGGTAATGTAGTGCCAACTCGTAAATTTATAATAAAATATCATTCATGTTTTTTTTAGAATATCCAATTATTACTATTCATGCCGCATGCATTAGCTCTTACTTTCATTATTTATACCTATGATTTACACATTGTAAGAAAATAAAGTAGTAAGTTATTAGATAAATTATTATGTTTTAACATTTACAATTCCAAAGAATTTATTTTAATATTTAAAATCACTTTACATGTGGATTAGCTATAATTTTTTTTATAGATTTCCAAAAGCATTAAAAAATTTATGAAATGTATTTTAATATTTAAATTAATCTCTAAATTTTTATTTTATGATCATGGGGGTAATATTTGAGCAAGGTTCCAAAGTAAACAAAATCTCCCCCCCCCCCAACCCTCTCCTATCCCCTCCTTGCTTTTTATTTCTCTCATATGTTCTTATATATTGTTTCCCAAATAGTTCATCATTATTTATGTCACTTTCAAATTTGATTTTACCACATTACACAAACATGAAAAAACGCATGTATATCCATGTAGGTGGGTGGGGAAAAGAATGAAGTAGTTATTAGGAAAAAAGTAAAATAATTAGGAGGAAATGCTAATAAGAGTTTTTTTTTAAGTAATTTAATAATTAGAACATTAAAAATTACATAACTAGGCCTTTCAAAGCCATAGACTCTATATATATAGAAAGATAATGGACTCATTAACATATTTTACAAGCTTTTTAAATGTATTTTTTATGTGAATTTTTGATTGGTCATAAATTAACAATAAGTTGGAAGTTTATGTAAGTTTATGTGTGTAAATAAAATTTTAAAATTCTTGGAAAGTGTTTTATTTTGTCATTGCCACAAAGATATGACAAGCAAGCACCCAAAACTTTCACAAATGATCTAAATAAATTATATTATATTATATATATGTTATGTTTAAATATTCCCATTGCGGAGAGGAATAGAAAAATGTTAGAAATAAAATATTAAAAATATAGAATAAAATAAGTTAATTTAAAAATGGAGGATTATAATCTTGTATCACCACTAATTATTGTAAAATCTCAAAAAAAATGTATTATGTATATAATAATTTCAAAAATTTAAGTAAAATTTTAATGTTATCACTGTTTTTGGGTGGGGTTGGAGTTTTTAATTTTTATTTTCTATTCATCCAAAAATAATAATATGCTAATAATCGAAATAAATTTGTTGAATCGTCAATGAAGGTTTTAAATTCACATTGAATTGAATCACGTAAAAGATTGAATATTAATTCAAAAACAAATTGTGTAAAAGTAGTAAATTTGATTTTTTCAAAATATAATCTTTTCAATATCATTTTTTGACACCTTAATGTGAATATTTTAAAAAATATAATAGTATTTTTGAATAGATCTATGAATAATCTTCAAGATTGTGCATTTTTTTTTTCCATTGAAATACATTTTGATAAAGAAAATGCATATCAAAGTGGAGATTTCTAGCAAGTTTCTTATTGAACATGTTAAAGTTAAACTTTGCCCTATCATGTTCGAAAGAACTTGTGTGGCTTGATGTTTAAGGTGTTGACACCTCTTTCACAAGATTATGGGCCCAAACTTGTGCAAGTGTGTGTATGGATTTTGTGTGTGTGTGTATATACATATAATTTTTTTAAAATATTAAACATATGAATGACATGTGACCATGGTGATAGATCACATGTGGTTATGATTGTCAAATGCCACATAATTTGATTTCTTGAGGTTTAAAAAAAATTGAGACTAGATTCCCCCCACCCCCACCCCCCTTGCGCCCAAAAAATTTTGGACCATGAAAATCGAATTCAAAATATAAGTATGAAATTCCATAGTGGAACATGTGACTACCTTACCTTAAGGTCAATTTCACTATTGAATAATCCTCAAAATAATGAAATGAAAATTTGTGAAAAATATGAAGTTGACATGTTGGAAATCATCATAATTATCATAGGCTACATTTTGAGTAATTTCACTATTCATCTCACAAGAGTATAGTAGATGATGGAAAAATATATAATTTCAAAAATTTAAAACGAATTCAAATTTTGAAAAAAAAAAATTCATTTTGTCAATGTGGAAATTGACCTTAGGCTATGGTATTTGAAATGACCAAACATGATTCCATTAAAAATGTTTTAATCATTTAGTCCTTTTCCACTAAAAAAAACTATGTTAAAAAATGGAAAGTAATCATTTTCTTTGTTATCTTTATAGATTTTGGTAGTGGAAAAGGAAAAAATCTTGTTGTGTTTGGCACTAAAGGTTTAAACATTACCAAACCGCCTTGAAAGCTTTCCAATGATACTAAGAACATGCCAAGAGATGTCATGGTTTGGGAGATTTCAACATGACAAACAAACACAAACAAACAAACGACCTTCATAAATAGATGTCAAAAACCATTTGATGGACCTCATGGTTGGAGACCATTTGTTAGACATCAAAATATTTTATATGTGGGGCAAAGTGAAAGGTTGAAGGCAATCAAAAAATAAGGCAAATATAATATATGTTTGACCTAATCACATTTTTGGAAATGCCCCAACTTGTGGGCTTTACTCAAAGCACAAGGAGAAGGTTATCATGAACTCAAACATATGTATAGGAAAAGGGCTTGAGTATAGGTCCTTTTGGATTCAAGATCCCGCCTGAGATTAGTAGGCCAAGGATCAAGGTTGAAAATTTGTAAAGTGCTAGTTTTTTTTTAACCTCATGGCTTCCCTTTTTACTTTTGTCTTCCATCTTTTTCTTTTCGTCATCTCTTCATCTTATTGTCGACTTATGCCCTAAAGTGCATCTTGCATTCAAGATGTGGCACCTTTTTTTTGTCCTTTACATGTCAGTGCCCATCCTCACACATCTTTTGGTGTTGAGGTTCTTTATTTTTGGTTTTGAGCATTCATTCATCCTTTTCCCCTTCACTATCTCCGTCCTTTTTGCTTGCATTTTTTTCTTTCTCTTCATCTTGCTCCTCACATTTTCTTGCTTCCTTTTTGCTTGCATGTTAATTGCACCTTTTTTTCTTTTATTGTTTTGATTTTCACGCATCTTTTAGTTTTGAGGTCCTTTTTTTTGTTTTCATTGTTTCGCTTCCTTCTCACTTGCTTTTTTTTCTCTTGCCATCTTGGTCTTCATGCATGTTTTGGTGTTGATGCTACATTGACAATCTTCATGGTTTCGTTACAACTTTTGTTAGACTATAACTACTCTTACATCGTTGCTATTATCTCATAGCTATTTGCTGCATTTTTAATGATATATATATATATATATATATATATATATATCTTTTGTTCATGTGTTTTTTGGTGTTTTTTTTTCTATTCTATTTTTAATTTATAGTTTTGCAAGTTTGTTTTGTGTTTACAACCACACAAATATTAGCGATGGTTCTTGCTTCGCATGTTCAACTTGATTTTTGTAGGAGTTTTTTTTTTTTTCTTTTGGTTTTTTTTGTTCTTGTTTTTGTAATTTTTGTAATTGTGTGTGTGCGTGTGTTTTTTTTGCAAGTTTTTTCTATGGTTTTTTTGTTGTAGATGTTGGAATTTTTTTTGTATTTTTTTTCATGGTGTAGGTGTTTGTGTGGTTGCAACGAAGAACAACATCGTCCATCTTTTCTTTTGATGTTAAGTAATTATTCCTTTTCCTCTTTAATTTTGTATAGTTTTTGTTCTTTCTTATTTATCTTGTTCTTTGTCTATTTTTGTTCAGATTCTTACAATACTCGAAAACACCCAGTATTGACCACACTAAGAGACTTGCCAATGGTGAGAAAGGCCGCAGGTAACACTAGTTGGTGAAATGGCGTTAAACATTCATAACGGTACGAATCCTTAGAAAAGCAATTTTTTGTGATCTATTGATCCTTTCAAAAATGTTAGTTATTGTTGTTCCTTATAAAAGGGAAGCCAACAAACTTGGCTGTTTTTCGTAATAAGGCTTGAAAGGACTGGCACTTATTGTTATCTTCTTAGATGTGATAGACCTGCTGTTAAATACTACTGAGGGTCCCCCTACATTAGCTCTTTTCAGAATGATTTTGAAGATGGTACACTTGAATTGTATTGTTCAAGCGGCTATTGCTTGCAAAAAATATTACTTTCTAAATTGGTAGGTCACTGGGTTTTTCAAATAAGTGGTATTTTCCTTACTTGTCAAGATTTAAGCTAATAGATGATTTGTTCTTTTAGTGAATAACGAGATTTGAACCCGTGTTTTCAAATTCACAATTTGACACTTTCACCTATTAAGTTATATTCGCCCTTTTATTTTCCAATTTAAACATTAGGATACTCGCTATCGGATTTGAACCGATAACCCATAGGAACAGATTTTGAGACCATCGTGTCTACCATTTTCACCAAGCAAATATGCTCACTATCGGACTTGAACTGATAATTTATAGGAACAAATTTTAAGTCTGTCGTGTTTACCATTTTCACCAAGTAAGCTTAAGGAAGCAAAACACAAAGCGGAGACACAATCTTTATGTTCTGTTTTCTTTTTGCCATTTTCTTTTTTAGACACTCCCGGCTTGCAATGCGAGGCTTACCCTGGCTTGGCTGGACTTGCGGCATTTTTCTAAATATTTGAAAATATATATATTTTGCTGTGCTCTCTGCCCCAAAGCGTGGAAAGCCCTCTCTTTATTGATTTATATAAATCTATTTTAGATCCGAGACAGTGCCGAAAAAATGACTTAATTTAATCTGACCATGGTCACAAAAGCCTTGGCAATGGTAATGATTTTTGCACGACATGGAAAATACTTCAATAAAAGGGTCCTCTCCTTACTCTATCTAAAAAAAGAAAATGCTTTTCCTTGCTGAAGGCTGAAGAAAAGCAATAAAGTTTCAAAATGAAAATAAAAAATGCATAGCAAAAAAATAAATTGAGCTTTGTTTTACGTGGCTTCACTCTCTATATAATATGATATAGCAAGAGAAAATAGGTTAGCAAAAGAAAAAAGAAAAAAGAAAAATAAAATAAATAAATAAATAAATAAATAAATAAATAAATATATATATATATATATATATATATATTATACCTTGTGATTTAAGGTTGGTGAAAAAATAATGTAAACCTTGTTTTCCTAGTGTTGTTGAAATTTTGAAGGATGTTATGCTTGTATCTAATGGTCTACCATTGTAGTTTAATCCTTTTTCTTCTGGTGTTGATGACTTGGTCTATCCTATTGAAGGTTTTGAAATTTTGTGCATTGTGTTAAAAGTGGTGAGTTCATTGTTGGTTGCCCTATTGATGAATGTGCTTTTAATCCTTCCTATTTTCATCTTCTTGAAGTAGATCTTAACGTGATTGGTCATTTTTTTGACCTTGACATATCTTTGCACCTTGATGATTTTGATATTTTTGTTGGTCCTTATTCATT
>Ga0209208_10009969_pt1 | contig 12423 bp, 9 predicted proteins | sample S1TSphfallax_3_FD_187694 | JGI IMG/M metagenome (GOLD analysis project Ga0209208, IMG submission 187694) | Host-associated microbial communities from peat moss isolated from Minnesota, USA - S1T2_Fd - Sphagnum fallax MG (SPAdes) (version 2) | ecosystem: Host-associated > Plants > Peat moss >...
TATGTAATGTATATTTTTTCAAAACATGTTGCATTTAATTTTAGGTTTCACTTTTGATGTTTGGGCTTGATATTTTGATTTTCACAAAATTAATGATATGTAGTATTATTTGAAGAAAAAAAACTCTTAAAAAATTAAATTCAAGGAATAATGGGTATATTTATGGTATATGCAATATAATAAAACATGTTTTATTTTTAGACTACACTAGGTTTGGGTTTAAATTAGTGAACCAAAAAATGTTTGAAATGAAAATTTTAAAAATGACCCACTTCACATATCTTGTCATCTTCCATTTGAAAGTCTTAGTTTGTTAAAATGTTAATTTACCATAAACTTATGATCATTGCCCACAAAAACACCCATTTGTGATATGATAATTATCAAAATTTTCACATGGTTCACAAACTTATTCCAATCATATGAAATCACAATGTTTAATAGATATTACAAATTTCATAAAGACTAAAAATCATTTCAATCATTTTTTGAGTATATTTGTATTTTTAAAAATGTTGTGATATAATTTTTTTTGGCACAAATATACTCTAACATCACATCATATCAAATTAAAAAGTGTAATTTCTTTGGAATTTTATTATTTGGGTTTTGACCTACCATAATATGTAAAAACATTGTGAAATTTTTTCAAAATAATGACATGGTTGAAGTTCAAACATGGGACCCCTAAAAAACAATACAATGTGACAACAATTTTGGCCCCCACTCCCCCTAATATGCTTTCACCCAAAGGTATAATTGCCCCACCAAATGTTTTAATAGATATTCTCAACAATTTACTAAATCGGCAAATGGTTTTTGACAGCAAGAAGATTCAAGTTCTCAAAACAAAAATTCTAGTGCGCATTATCCTTTTAATAAGGATCTATGGCCTTAAAAAATTAGAGATGACACTTCCATTTACTACAAGGGTTTTTTTTGTAGATTTTTTTCCATTGGACTTTTAATGACATTATTCACTTCTTCCTCAAAGTTTTTTGCAATTAATCTATGGTCTACATCTAATGTATGTTTCCTCAATGTAGTTATACCATTGCTCTTGAAATAAAATACCAAACCTTTCCTCAACCTTGTCCTTCAATTGATGATTATAACACACCATACAACACATTAGTTGTGAGGTATTCACATTCATTTTTGACCCATCATCAACATAGTAAAATGTTCAACACAAAGAATTTCTATTGTGAGGGTTACAACTAATTCCTTGCAAATGCAATTTTTCCAAGATTAAATGCGGTGTTTGATTAGTCATTATGAATTGGCAATGTCTCACACTTTAGGCCTTTCATCCTCACTTCTTTCATTGACTAATGCAATTTCACTTTCATTCATGACATTTTCGAAATTCTCCTCCACATGAATTGGTTTCATATTTTCAAGATTTGTTAACGAACTAAGGCTAAGAAAACTAGACAATTTAATGTTTTTATAGTTTTGGCAATTGTGATGTGTTTGTATTATTTAGTTGAGCAATAAAAATTAAACAAGTGAATAATTGAAGCAATTACAAACATTTACAAGTTCATCATCCATTCATTTCAAAATAATGCATAATGCAAAAAAATATGTTGATGAAGATATGCAAGTACAAACGAAGTCAAATGTCAAGTGTTCATGTCATTGTTGACAAAGATGATCTTAAGGAATGCAAGTCAAAATGACTGTTTTTTTCATTTCAAATCAAGGTCCAATCTGCAACAAATGATCTTGCACAAAAGAAATCACAACAAAAAAATCAAAACTCAATAAACCTAAACCAAAAAAACCTAAAAACCAACCTTTACAAACAATATCTACAAAAATAAAATAAAAGTATAAAAAATATAAACACATAAACTTAACAAACAATAATCAAAGAACCTAAACTACAAACCATACAACAAAAGAAAATCCAAAAACTAAAAAACAAACAAAAAAGAAAATGAACTTAACCTTTTGAAATGTAAAGGTTAGTGTTGTAACCTCCGTAGTGCATCAGGTACTAGTTTGCACATCCAAGGTAGGAGAAACTCCATCAATGTTTTAATAAAAGGGAAATAAGATGAGCAACAAGACAACAATGAAAGGCACAAGACAATGAACATTAATAATGAGATAATCAGTAATAGCAAGCTGATGACAACAATAAGAAGGCAACAATGAGTAACGCAAAGCAACAATGAACAAACAAGGTGATGACAAATACCGCAAGGTGACAACAAGCAATAGTAAAGCACCAACTACTTCAAGAGAATCCAATTTTTTGGGAACTAGTTCTCTCGAAGTTGATATCTTGCTAAGCATGTACCAACTTAGGTATCACCATGGTTTATAATTGTCAATTCGTTTTTAAAGAACTAGGCTGAAAATTGTCCCAATTTTTATTTTCATTTAATACCTAGCCATCATTGGTTATTTATTTATTCTTACTAATAAACATGAAAATTTGAACAATGTAGAATGAAGATTAATTAAATACCACCACATGGGCCAATAATTGTGATTGGCAATAAAATCCAATCATATTTATTTGTTAGTCATTTTGGAGATGCCCTTTTAATGTAAAATCACCTATCACTGAACACATACCTATCATCAAACACTTTCCAAAATACTTTTCTCATTCCTTAACCAAATTGAGTAATTTATGTGTCATTGGATGCACAAACTGGAGGGCTACGAAATGGTCTTTCGACTTCAAAAATAAAGGAACAACCTAGGAAACACAAGAAGAGGATGAGTGAGATAGTTTGTTTCAAATGTTTTGAAACAATAACACTAGATCTCTCTCTAGTTTGAGCCCTAATAGAGTGATTAAAAACCTGATGGGTGTCCCAACTTGGGCTTTACAAAGCTTCTCTGTATTCCAAAGGTAGAGATGCAACAATCCAAGATTGTAAGCTTGAAATCCTAATTTATTTTAATTAACCCATCACCTATCACCAAACATTGAACCCCCTTCCACCAAATAGTGCCCCATATTTTCCCCATTCCTTTATTGAACTCAGCAATTTTAGGAGCATTGGAAGTGCTAGGCGGAGGGTTACAAATATTCTTTGAGCTCCAGAAGCAAAGAAACAATGTGAGGATGCAACTTCTTTTGACTTCAAAAGTGTTTGCTCACTAGTCTATCTACCATAATGGTTAAAATCCATGTCAAACACAGAGTACATTGTCCACTGAATGGTTTCGATTTCTGGTGTGCACACGGCATATATGGCCAGTTTTGAAGTCAAGTGGGTACTAAATATTTACATATGTCTGCTGACTTCACGTCGGCTAAACTATATCGGATGCTTTTCCCATGTTTTAACTTTAGATCCACTAGAGAGGCCCAATCCTACTGCCAATGTGGGCGTCCACATCTTCCGGGGGGCCACCTGAATGGTCTTCATTTGGTTCTTCACAAAGAGCCAACACCACTGAAGATTCGAATCCCTTTTTTCTGGAGGAACCCACTCCTTTCTAGAATTTGAAACAATTGCACCGTCATTTGTGGAAAGAGATTGTATGAAAAGTTGATTTCGGGGTGGCCACTAAAGTCAGCATAGTTGTCAATTTGCATTCTAAAAGGAGGACAAGATTTAATCAAAATACATCAAAAGTTTGTCCAAATCTTACAAGAAACTCTTTTGGCAGATTTCCTGAAGTGGAAAGAATAGAAGCCTCTGACAAATCAAAAGTTGAATTAACAAAACATAGGGAAAGCTCTCCAAGGGAATAGTTGGACCAATATTTCAATGTTTTATTCTAATTGTGAATTAGCAGGATCATTGTATAGTTACAATCGTAAAAATGTTTCTTGTGCTCTTGACCTAGAATACCCAGGGATTTTTTTCGACACATATTAGTTATTTTCCTGCTATTTATTTTGGGGAAATTTTGGATTTTCGTAAAAAAAAAAAGTAATTTGCCACTTTTGCAAAATCAAAAAATTGAAAAAAACACTGACTCCATACCTAGATGTGCTACACTTATTTCACATTCAAACTTAAGCATTTTTAGAATAAAAGCGTTCTTAAGTTCACCCCGGTTGCTTCTTGAACAAGTGATGAAAGCATTTCAAGCAAATATTACTTTTTCAATATAGCCAAAGAGGGTAAATTGTCTAAACCATGAAATTTTAAGCCAGAATCTCAAGAGTCAATATATACTCTTGGCAAGTTCCCTGTGAACTTTAGTCCATGTTAAAATCACTCTTTGAACTTTGCTAGGCTTTACGTTGACCATACTCCTTCATTGTATAATTCCAATTGATGCAACAGGTATTACTCTTATTTATTGCCATGTTAGTTACACCCAAAGCTTCATTGGATTTGCTCCCACCGACACTCTGGACCTGTAGAAACCGTCATAAAGAGGCATGATACGTACTTAATTTTCATCTGATTTCATGCTAGTTATAATTGCTCACATGGCATTCATGGGAAGACGTCAAATAAGAAAAGGGTCCTTATTGCAGGTAGTACAAAACTGCTGCCTGCTTTTTTTGTTCAAAAAAGGATGGATGATGCCCGGACACATTTTGGTGCTGCCCATCATATACTTTGTCTCCTTTCATGCACATTTTGAGCCCGTAATAGATGGTATCTATTACAGAAGTCACAGAATGTGTCAAGGCATCTCCAGACACAAGTTGGACAGGCACACAGGCATCCAGGAAAATAAGCACCCAGTTTTGCTTATTTAACCTCTTCAGCATTCATACATGCCTGCAAACTTGCAATAGGGACTTGAAATGTTGTTATATGTGCAAAAACTTTCGAGGTACATAATTAACAATATTTAGTGTCAGATTAACGGATTGTCACAAAGACCAAACTATTAAATTGTGTGGGACATTAATGGTCTGTTTCGTAACACTAGATAAATTGATAATGCTCTCCATATTATAAATAAACATTGCTGACATTCTCCACAATATTATTTGCATTCATTTGCATATGTTTCATGCCTGCTTGATCAAACAAATGAACATGGATTGTGATTATCTTAAAATACTACAGTGTATGCCATTAATTGTATACCAGACTACCCAGTGTCCTACACACAAAATTTCCAACCAATATTTTTAGAGCATAATTTCATAATTAGTGTTATATTTTTCATTCAAATTAAATATACAAACTGTGAAAAAACACCTATTTAGGTATATGCATGATAGAATTATATGACTTGGAACTGAGTGATGATAGATTTGATCAAATAAACAAGGAAGGGGAATTGGTTGTCATGTAGGTTTGCAATATGAATTTTTCATATTGATGCTCAGGAAGATTTTTTTAGCGGTTGAACACTTGAATTAAACTGCAAAGACAAAAGAAAATCCAAACTTGCTTGCAATGAGCGTAAATATGAGTTTAAAAAAATCATGAGGGATTTTGCAGTAGCAATGAAATTCCTACTGAGATTTGTAAGTAACTAATAATGGGATAACTACTCATCCGGACAGGGTAAATTTGAACTTTCGACGATAACTTGCAATTTAAATTTCTAGCATACATACAAACACTGCAATTCCTTCTGGACATCTTCATTTGTATTTTAAAATCATGCTTTTCTCAAATCCCTACAATTGGTCCACTTGGGGAACTTTTTGCATGCTAAAAGAGACCAAAACAAATCAGTACTACAAAATTTGCTTGGTCCTCGTTCAATCTTAAGTTACCTAGTCCCACTACAGAAATGGTTGCTACTATAATTAATTTCCTCTTTAAATCGTACACAAGTTAGTAATTCCATACAAGGTAGTTGTACAGTGGTAATTTTTATGGGATACTAGAAACCACCAGAATTGTTAGCTACAGAACCAATGCTATTTTTCCTAGTATTTTCAGGCAACAAAAGTAGCTTTTTGTGAGCTGATTTGGACAGTTTCCAGCAAATGTACAAATTTGAGAGAACCTTGGGAGGAAGCGAAAATGACTTGCAGGTTCTGGGTCATATTATAAGTGAGAGATTTTTTGCAGGATCCAGCTGCAATGGCAGCTTACATCTTTTTTAATTTAAAAAGAAAAGATCTAGAGATCTAGAGATCTAGAGCTGCACATGATTCTAAAAAAAGCTTTAACTGAATCCTTTATAAGGGGCATGCGAGAGACGAGAAGTAATTGAATTTTGGAAGAAGTTGTGATTTAGATCATGAGTTGTACAGACTTTGGTTGTCAAGAGCATTTTGAAAACAATAATTGGAGTTTGGAGACTTCATCATGGGAGTCATGCAGTAATTAGTCACATGGTCATTCCTCAAGGATGTCTATCTAGCTCCTCAGTAACTAATGAGAGATATTGAGGTTTAAGAAGTGATCATGAGAAATATATCATGAGTAGGAGTAATTGGAGATGAGAAAACATTGCAAATAGTTGTAGAGTTGATATATGATGAGAACCAGCTGTTTGACATCATGAGTCGTTGAATTGGGTGGGTATTTTAATTTTTAATAAGTGAGTAAAAGTCGTGGGGATCTGAAAGTATACATTAGTATTAAGTAAGTTTGTCCAAACTTTAATTCTCCTGAGTTTATGTGACCAGGACCTGCAATTTCTTTACAATTTATAAACACAATTATGGGGTGGTTTATTAGACAGCAAATTACTGGGTTCTGGAACGGTGATCACGACAAGGTACAGTACTACCGAAAGATGGCAATCCACCTCGTTACATGTTTTCTTTTCTTTGCTTACATTGCTGCTACATTAAACTACTTGACTTTCAAATTCCGTCTCTACATTCGACACGGTCGACAAACCATCGCCTCGCCCTGGCTACTCCTGCTCTTGGCTTGCGAGTGCTTGTATTTTCTCACCTCCCTCCTGTCTGCTATTGAGAACTTGCTGCCACCCAGCCGTCGTCGCACCCTCCAGCCGCTAGACATCGACAAGGATCATATCAAGTGCCCCATCGTACACGTTCTCCTGCCTTGCTGCAATGAGCCTACTAGAATTCAGACGGAAACCATTCGCGCCGCTCTGGGCTTGGACTACGCGCAGGACCGCTTTAAAGTGCTGGTTTTGGATGACGGTGGCCAAGACGAACTGAAAGCTATCTGCGACAGCTTGCAAGCCGAGGACGGGGGCCAAACGCTTCAGTACCTGCGTCGCACTAAGCTCCCAGGCCTCCCACACCACTTCAAATGTGGTAACTTGAACTACGGTCTCAAGCATAGCGTCGATAGCGAGTACGTCGTCATAGTGGACGCCGACATGATCGTGCACCCTTCCTTCCTACGACGAATGCTACCATACCTGGTCGACTCCCCCAATGTGGCCTTCACCCAAATCCCACAGTGTTACTACAATCTGCCCGCCGGGGATCTTCTCAACAGCTCTTGCGTCATGATCTATGACAAGATACTCCCCCATAGAGACAGCGTCAATATGGCCACCTGCGTTGGCACCGGGGCAGTCTTCCGACGCTCCCATCTCGATTCCATTGGAGGATTTCAGCCGCACTCCGTCAGCGAAGACACCAACACCTCCTACATGCTACTTGCTCAGGGCTTCGAATCCGTTTATGTGCATGAGAGGCTGCAGATCGGTCTAGCGCCTTGGACTTTCGAGGCCTTTCTGAAGCAGCGCATACGGTGGGGTCGTGGGGCCATTCAACAGATGGCCACTTGGAAGATCCTCCTCGGCCCGAGCAGCAAATTGACTTGGTTGCAGAAAGGGTTGGTCTTCTGGCACACCGGCTACTACGTGACGCCCATAATCAACTCGTTTCTCTTACTTCTCTTATTCGTTATGCTTGCATTGAACTTGAACTTGAGCGTCGGAAGTCTGTACGAAAACCTAGACTTGGTGACTGACTTGTCTGTGGGGCTTGTTACGTGGCGAATCTTATGGATGATCATGTGGGTGGGTATGGAGAAGCCGACGCGGACAATTGATACCATCCAGGCACGAAATCGCGAAGAATCGTACTTTTGGTGGATGGCTCCCTACTTGCTTGTCATGCTGATGAAGATGATCAATTGGAACAAGTCGTTTGTGTTCAGGTCCACCGGCAACATCGACATGACGGGAAAGCGAGGGAAACAACCAGTAGGCCGGTTCTCACAAGTCAAGGTGCACTTGGTATGTGTGGTGAGCGTTGTTGCGATTGTGCTCTTTAGAGTGATCTACGCAACAGGCCATCATGCGGACTGTGTGGAGTGGTTTCGAGTCATTGGATTATCTCTCTTCCTTGTCACCACTTCCTTCCACATGCTGGTGCCGATCCTGTTTCTGGCAAATCAGAAGTCTCATCTGAAGCTCTCAGACCGCGAATCACTCTTGTCTTACGATGCTCGAGGCGTACCGGAATTTGTCCCTGAGTTACTGACAGGCAGGCCACAGTGGTCATGGTCAGTGCTTCTGTATGAAGCATTGTCTATCGCAGTATTGGCGTTTTGGGCGGGTGTTTTATGTTTCTCTGTTGCAATGAAATCACATCAAATGGGTTGGTGCGACATGCAACAATCATTTTAAAGCAAATTTCAGAATCTGTCAAACTTAAAAGAGAGACCGACATGGGATAATTCAAATCACTGTGAAGTATAATGGCTTGAAAATCAAATCCATACCAAAAACATTGGGTTCTTATTAGTCAATTAGCAGCTGACTCAAATTTCTGATCTGTGTTTATTGTGATACACCTTCTTAATAGGCACGTATTGAGTCGATTACTTTTGCTTTTTGTGTCTATTTTACCATGCTTTTATCAAATAGTGCACAAGGATGGAATTCGATAGTGCACACTTTGAAATAGGAACACAATATTCCCTGCCTTCAAGAACAAGATGGTAGTCAAGGAACACATCTTATTCATGTATGGCCTTCTTATAAAGATTTGTGCAGCACATTATTGTGTTCAATACATCATGGTGTGGGAAATATAATGTGGCAAGAATTTTCAAATTTTCGGATCAATTTGCGTGCAGGTTATTGTATTGTTATATGTATTGCTTTTATTATGACCATTGAGAATGTGGGGACCAACAAAAATTGAAATTCAGGAATCTACACATGAAATATATAAAATCTTGCATAAGACCCCCTTATTTTAGAAACCTTTTTAAAACCTTTCCGAAAGATCCACCATGGATGCAAAAATAAAGATGATGGATTAAGTTGACCACAAGAAATCAATCATGTTTATATTCAAGAGTGATACAAAATTGTTTAATGACTTCAATATGGCAAGTCATTTTGTCAAATGCTCCATCATTTACTCATTATATGTGGATCAATATGCAGTTAAGTTTACAATGCATCTCCCTAAAGATGAAAACCTTTGAGAAAAAAGGGCCAAGCAGCCATTGTTTGGCTTCTTACTTCGTATTTCATCTTTAAAATTGTTAGAATCTTATAAATTTCAGAGATCTTCAGAGTGCAACTTCGGTGCAAACTCAGGTCATGTTGTTTCTTGACCAAATTTGTTTGCATTTGATCTCAAGAGATGGCAGAAGTACCAGGCGGGTTTGGACAGGTAAGGCCGCTAGAATGATTGTTCTTTGTGAGCTCCAAACACCAGTTGAATGGTCATCTTTGAGTTTGAAGGCTTGATGGGGCTTTGGATCATATCTGGCAAATCTTGTGATATCTTTTGGTGAACCTGGTATAGAAGAGGCTTTAATGAAATGGCCAGTTTATTGCATATATGGAAAGCACTGTAATTGCTGAATTTTGCCATGGACTTGCATGCAACTGGCCAGTAAAGGTCTGTTCAAACAAAAGGAGGCTATTGCCAACAAGGTTTTCAAAAGAAACTACTTTAATTATCTAGTTGGAAACTCATGGTTTGTTTGCCAATTGATCTTTATGTTTTAAATTGATGGACACTAAGTAGGATTTGTGTCATGTGCCTTTAAATTGGCATTAAAAACCAACAAGACATCTTAACTTTTCAGGGTCACCTCACACAAATGATTGAGGGTCTCATAGCGAGGTCTACACTTCTGTCATCGATCAGAAATGATATAATGGTCAACGATGATTCCATACTAACACAATTGAATTGAAAGTCCCACCCAATGAAGGATTTTAACAAGAAGATGTGGATCACTTCTTCATGGACTACCAATTATGTTTTACATCCACCAATTTGTCAAGAGGGGTATGATGGAGACGACATGGGCCCATCAGCCAACAAAATGCCAATTGGAATCCACCATTCTCATTGTTGTATGTGGGTTGTTTCAAATAGGAGTTGGAAGGAGTATTGGAGGTATGCTGTTTTGTATAGTTCTCCACTTTTGTAAAGTTAGCTTTAGACTATTTCCATCCATGATGGGCCTGGGTCTTTGAGGAGTTCTATTTTGGTGGGGGCATTGAGTAGGCAAGGATCCAAGTACCTTCGTACAGGGGCAGCTTCAGCACTTGTCTGCCAAATAATTGATAAATTTTAGAGGTTCCATTTTGAAAGATGGAATACTCCCAACTATTCCAAAACATTCTTCATTTTCCTTGACAAAAAAATAATTCTTTGAGAAAAGTGAGTTTTGGAAATTTCAGCATTTCTAAATATAATATAATTTGTGCTGAAGCTGCCAAGGTACTCCAGTAATTAATCATACCAAATTTCAGCAAGAAATATTTTTAAATGTGTGAAAATAGGGTAAGCTACCCTGTATGTGTACCATTCTGCCTACCATGATCTTTAGAGACTGCTTTGTTGTCTTGGCTTTTCCTTTTCAATGTGTTGGACACCAAATTTTTCTAGTCTAACTTAGTGACAGAATCAAATGACTGACGTTCAAGTACACGAGTTTTCCATGGAGAAAGGGGTGAGTACAGGACTAGTAATTCCAGACTGTGCACTAGACTCGTGGGTTCCGTAGGACCTCTCATTTTTCTTAGGGGCCACTGAAGTTTAGTACTAGGGCCAAATGACTTTGTTTGGCGACTAACAGAAAATGGCTATTGGCTCAACTGTAGATTCCTTCATTCAGAAGACTTCCTGAATTGTAGAAATAAGATCTAGGTTTGCAATATTGAGTTACTTGTATAAAGACAGCCTGACCTTCGGATAGAAAGCATTGGTTCAAGTAGCAGACCAAGTTGACAAGGTATCATGGAAAGTTCCTGTGCACATTTGGCTAGTACGTAAGAAGGGGCCAACATTCCAATGGATCTGGTATTCTGCCAGCTTGCATGAGGTTTGTGCTAGGCTCCACATGAAGGTCTCTTCAAGGACTGGGGGCGGTGGGGTGGGGTGGGGGGCCGATCAATTAAGCTATTATCTATTCTGTAGAACCTTGGCCGCTTTTGGCACATGTCTGCTCAATGATTAAATAATTTTAGAGATTCTATTTCCAAAAGCCAAATATCTGAGAATATTTCAAAAGATTTTTCATTTTCAATTATAAAAAGAATCCTCTTTGAGAAAAGTTTTTTTTTTTAAATTTTGGCATTTCTAAAAATAATAGAACTTGTGCCAAAGGCACCAAGATACTACCATATATGTGTGGAATCCTATGAACAACTGAGCAAAAAAATTAAATTTCCAACTCCACCTTACAGGTTTAAAATTTAAGGATATCTGTTCTTAATGGAGTGGAAAGGTGTTTCTTTGGATTTGTGTTCTAATGGCCATCCACCAACAAGCTTTCAAACTAAAAGTACAAACCTTCAACTCTTTGGGCTTCACAATCGTTTACAAATAGTCTGAAGCCATATGAAAATATGAAACATTAATTTTTGAAACAAGTTCTCAATTGATGATGCATAGCACTTGTGGATGAGAACAGGCCATACTGATCTCAAACTGTATATTTTTAAGTGTTGTCAAACATGTTTGCATCAACATTTTATTTTATTTTCACACAATGGAGACCAAATTTTTTGGAAATTTTCAAAATTTTAGTGTAAATTCAGAAAATAAAATCTTTTTAAAAAATAAAATCACAAACTTTCAAAACCACAAGATTTGAATATTAAAACCTTGGTGTAGATCAACAATGGACCACAATATGGGAATAAAAGATATCATAAGAGTACTAGAGATGAGGTTATACAAGTTTGGTCAATTTCTTGATACAAAGACCAACTGTACTAATCTACAGAATTTCACATATTGAATCGCTATACCCACTCAACATTAATTCACAATGTCATCCATGCCAAACATGTATTTGTTGTCAATTGTTTTGCATCATCAAAGCAGTAGCTCAAGTGGTCTGGAGTAGTGTCAGCAGGTTCAGTTATAGGTTCTACCTTGGGCTCTAAGGTATCCAAACCAAAGGTTCTGTGTTTTATTACAAACACATTGAAATCAGATCAAGCAACTGACCTTTTTCCAAAATTGAATTAGATGTTGAATTGAGAGTGTTATCCAATGTTTTTAAACATGTTCAAGTTCTCTAGTTAAAATAGTACAACTTTTCAAAAAAAAATAAAGCCTAATTCTATTTGTTATGCAAGTAGTTAGTTTTAATTGATTGT
>Ga0209208_10009970_pt1 | contig 12423 bp, 9 predicted proteins | sample S1TSphfallax_3_FD_187694 | JGI IMG/M metagenome (GOLD analysis project Ga0209208, IMG submission 187694) | Host-associated microbial communities from peat moss isolated from Minnesota, USA - S1T2_Fd - Sphagnum fallax MG (SPAdes) (version 2) | ecosystem: Host-associated > Plants > Peat moss >...
TGTGTCAGCAAAGGCCACTAGAAGCTCTCATCTTTAATATTACATTCATTTTATAACATAATGTGTTAGTAGTTCTTTCAAAAGTTGAAACTGCTTCTATTTCAAAAAGGGAACTATTATTGATATGGAAAGCTCTTCTAGGCTTGGTGTTTTTTCAAGTTTCCACCCTTCTCCTTGTCAAATTTGCTTCACACAACTATTGAGAGGTTTAAGACATAAGTTGTTTTTTTTAAACCTTAATTTGTGCTTTTGTAGTGATGAGTGTTGTCTTTTGGTCCTCTCTTTTTGTTCCACCCTTTCCCCTTCTGGGTTAGTTCTTTTCCTTTTATTAACTTTGGTAAGGTTTCAACAATTTCACATTTTCAGAAAATCTTGATTGTTATCAATTTGTGATTAAAAAGAGAAAAACATGAAATGCAAGGCAAATGGAAGCTATTAACTATACCAAAATTGTGCATAGGGCATGAATTTGTAGGTTTACCCATATTGGATGTCCTATAAATTATAAGACATTCTAGAATAGTTTTATTTTATCTTATTTAATTTTTTATAAATTTTCTACTGGAGTGTTACGAATGAACATCCCAAGAGGGATTTAATAACAAATAGCAACCTGATATTAGAACTTGTCTATATATATATATATATATAATTATATAATCTAGTTGCCTATATCAGCCTATTATAGACATCTAGCAAAACTAACCCAAAATATCTCTTTTTTAGTCATTTTTCTCAAAAACCAGGAAATATTGTGAGGGAATATTTATTTTTTCAAAAAATAATCTCAACAATGCAGAATTTTCCCCCAAAAAAGACAAAACACTGCTCCAACGACACAATTTTTGCCAAAGAAAATTTGTTTGAAATCATTTTTCAATCATTTTTCAAACAATTATATCCACCATTCTGGCAGACCTCTCTCATCATTCAAGAGTAATGTAAGAAATAAGCAAGTCAAATTTGCTTCTTCAAAAATGACCCAAATCAACTGTTGATCCATTCTTTATTTTCAAGCCAATAAATGAGAAACAAATAACCATCCAAAGTTTGTCCACATTTTCATTTGATTAGTCCTGCAAGGAAGGAAATGTATAGAAAAATGAAATTAACCCAAATCAGCAGACCGACACTAGCAATGTGGAAAGAAAGAAGGTAAAGGGTTTAGGGTTTAGGTTTTAGGGTGTAGGTGACACAAGAACTGGTTGAAATCTTTTGGTTGTCCTGGTTACAAAATCACTGTTGATTTTGCAACTCTGATGTGGTTTCTGAGTACAGTCTTTACATAACATCCATTCTTGTGTAGGAGATGAACACAACTTTGTATCAGATGTTGCATGCACAAAGCACATAGCAGATTCAAGTTTGCATCCGATCCCCACAACAGTCTAATCTATCTTGCAAGAATCAATTGGAGATTCTTCAATCAAAACTTGCAAGATCCACCAAACCATAGAATTGCAATCTATCCAACCAGCATCAATTGAAGATTCTTGAAGTGAAACTTGCAAGTGCTGCCAATAGCACAGGAGTGTAATCTAATCTCGCAGATCATTGCAGGATCTACCAAAGCACAGAAGTCTAATGTACTCTCCACTGGAATGACAACCAAAAACCAGCTTCCTAGAACAGGAATTGCAGTCTTGTATATGCTTGAAACAAGACTGTGTACTCTTTCAATAGAATGACAACTGTAAAGCAGCTTCCTAGAACACGAATCCAATCTTGCAATTCCTTGAAACAAATTTTGGTGTACTCTTCATCAGAATGACAACAGTAAACCCACTTGCTAGAACAGGCAGTTCCTTGACACAAAACTCGGTGCACTCTTCGTTAGAATTATAGCTGTAAACTAGCTTGCCAGAGTGGGAATTCCAATTGACTCTGACACAGCTTCTTCACCCTTCTAGCTGTAGCTACTTTGGCAAGATTCCTTGAACCCTAAAACCCACCTCCTCTATCTCATCATCTGGATACTCTTCCACTATCAGAACCCAAAACACTACTGTCTCCAACTACAGCACAATATGGCAAAATGTAGCAAGCAAATCTCACCACCAACAACAACAAAAGCAAGGATCTCACAAGCTTGTCAATCATCTCATTCTCCACTTGCTTCTTAGAGGTCAATCTCCCTCCACCAGCGAGCTTCTTGGCTCCCAGATAGAGAGATCAGGGAGAGCAACAGAAGAAACCCGAACCCAAAGAGATTCTCAGACACAGCAGAACTGAAGTCCAACCGCATTAGGTTCAGAAGAGAAGAATCCCCAGCTACATAGGTTGATAGATATGTGAAGCTGAAGATGACCACAATGACCAGCCCTGTCATGTCTTCAAGCCACTGGTGTGCTGCTTGGATTACTCACAAAGGGTCCCTTGAAAGTGAAAGATTGTTATACTACTGGCCAAGCACATTGTCCGCAAAATCTTCTCTATGGACTCCTCTGTAAGGCCCCCCATGTATGGCACAGGATAACTACTACTGGCCAGGTGCATTTTCAGCAAAATCTTCTCTGCGGACTCTGTAAGGCCCCATGTACAGTACAGGCTTCATGATAGGTATCGCCTCCCCTGGATGTTTCTCCCAATGTCTCTCCTACATCACAACAAGGCACAACACTTTTCATCATACACAAAAAAAGAGCTCGAGAAACAATGAATCCATGAGATGTAGATTAGATCAAGAGCTTTCAAGGTTAAATATTTGAGTCTGAAATCCCATTGGTACACAAGCAAGAGTTTGATATTCTAAGTAGAGAAAATGCAAACTCCTACATCAAAACAAGATACTTTCCAGATACACACACATACACAAAAGCTTGAGAAACAATCATCTGTGAGAATTAGATGCGATTAGATCAACAGCTTAAGAATGGCTTGAAGATGTGAATCTGAATTTCTGGTTGATACAGAAACAAATTCTTCAAAGTAAAGAAAATGCAAACTCGGCCACTTTTCATGTACACAAGAAAGCTTGAGAAACAATGAAATCTGTGAGATTTTGATGTGGTTAGATCAACTGCTTCCAAGGTTGAATATGTGAATCCAAAAAACATCTGTTTGATGAAGAGACAAATAGTTCAATTCCAAGTAAGAAAATCCAGACTCATACAAGAAATCATAGCACTTTCATACACAAAAAAGCTTCAGAAATAATAATCCATTAGAAGTAGTGGTGATTATCAACAGCTTACAAGGGTGAATATGTGAATCCAAAGTTCCACTGATACAGAAAGAATAGGTCAATTCCAAGTAAACAAAGTGCAGACTCCTCTATCAAAACAAGTACTTTTTCATCCACACAAAAAAGCTTAAGAAACAATAAATATGTGAGAAGTCGATGTGATTGGATCAACAGCTTACAAGGTTGAACTTGTGAATCTGAAGTTCTAAGGGGCAATAAATAGTTCAATTCCAGTACAAGAAAATGCAGACAATACCAAACATTGGGGTCATTCCTGGCAATGGCACATTCTTTAAACCCTAGCAATGGTGGATTCTAAAGAGCTCATTGTTTGGCCTGCAGATGCTTCTTCAATAGTAGGCCTATCAAAGAGCAAATGTGGGTTGAAGGCAAGCAACCAGAATTCAGATAAGCAAGTTAAGTTACCAGCATTTTAAGGAAATATCACAATTGATAAATTCTAAAGAAGGGTTTGCAGGTTATCAGGTAGGAAATTGCAGTCTACTCAGCAGTAGCTTTTCTCAAGGTTCCATGAGATTGCAAAGAAGAAAAATGTGTCCAGGCCACTTACAGAACCAAATTGAACACATGTCACAATCTTAATCACAAAGTGATTGTCGTAAGAAGGGAATTTGAAGGAATGTATGTATCATAAGTGCAGAATTTCAAGGAAAGGTAGAGAGCATAAACAACAGGTCGCAGATGATGAGATGAGTTCAAGCTCAGGGGAAACCCTAACTGGAATCCTAATTTGTGAAGGGTCAGTCTTTGCAAAATGCATTTTACAAGAGAGAGACTGAATTTGAAGGAATGTATCATAAGTGCAGAATTTGAAGGAAAGGAAGAGAACAACAGCAGGTTGCAGATGATGAGATGAGTTCAAGCTCAGGGGAAACCCCAACTGAAAACCCTAATTTGTGAGGGGCCAGTAGTTTGCAAAATGCATTTCACAAGAGAGACTGAAGCTGAGGGAATACAAAGTTCTGCCAGAGTCGAAAAACATGACGGCGGTTTTATTCAATCTCTTACCTTATGGAGCTGTTCAGTGATAGCTGCAGCAACAACTCCCGTGTAGAAGGCAGCGACATTCAGCAACAGAAAAGGAGTGAGAGACTTAGGCCGCTCGTATTGTTCCAACGCATCCCACATCTGTTCTCTTTCAAGTTTTGCCTCTCTTCTTCTCGCCAACAAGCGCCACAATGATTCCCCAATCATTTTGTTGGGCTTCTCCCCTAATGACATCCTTCGTGGTGACCAAAACAAATTCGTCTTCATTCTTCTTCTTCTTCTTTTTCTTCTTCTTGTCGCTCTTTTTTCTTCAGACCATAATCCCTAACTTAGCTCTCTTCTAGAAATCCTCCAATGAATCTCTCATCGTCACAAATCCCACAAAAACAAATTCGTCTTCATCTTCTTCTTCTTCTTGTCGCTCTTTTTCTTCAGAACAAAATTCCCAACTTAGCTCTCTTCTAGAAATCCTCCAATGAATCTTTCATCGACACAAATCTCACAAATCCTCATTCTCTTTTTCTCTCTCTCTAGCACAAGACGCCCAAAAGCACACCGCACAAATGAGTGTAAGTTTAGTTATTTTACTTTCTTTTTTTCTCAACCCCACTCATAAAACCGAGACTGCAAATAGGTGGGAGACTACTAATAGCAAAAACACCTGGACCGATCATTATGATGGCTCAACCAGAAACTGGGAGCATCAATCAAATCTTATATATTAATTCAGTAAGTCTGTCAGTCTGTCCGGGACAATATATTACACCTTTCTTTCTTTGGGAGGTGGTGTTAGGCTTTGCTTCGCCTTTTACCGGCCTCAGTAGTAAATAATGCAAAAATGTTAAGCCAAAACCATTTTGCGAAGCCAAGCCAGCATGTTTTGACTTTTCTTCATTCAATTTTAATGTGAAGGGTCACATATTGAGCACCACTGTAGATGCTCTAGCACATTAAATAGCAAATACTGAACCTACCACTGCTGTCTACACATTGTTGCCATATATATATATTTTTATTATTATTATTTTACTTTTTAAAATTTTAAATGAGGTTACATAGTTTTAAATTGAATTTTCCAAATTTTCAACATAAGAAGACAACTATGCAAACTACACCTTTTGTTGAGTGTTTGTAAAAATAATAATCGAATGTTTGGGATAATAAATATTTTTTCACAAGTTCAAAATTCAATTCTCAACAATTTCAGCAAGTATCAATTCTACCTTTGGCAAATTATTTTGTGTTGAACATGAATAGTAGGTAGGTATGGTAGTCCCAATTTATTTGTTTGCATGAACAACAATTGCCCCTTATTCTACCCAAGAACCTTTTTCTGAACCAAAAATATCTATTTATTTAATTACCAAATTATCAACACTAACATACAATAACCAGCAAATAGTCCACTTGGTGCTAATTGACCATCACATTGAGAAGTTACTCCCATTTACTGCCATTCATGGTGGATGAGGCTCTCCACCCCCTTTCAAGAAATGGGAAAGAACCCTTCACTATTTATTTTCAATAGCCCCTATTTGTTTTGGAATTTTTTTTTCATGGAACCTTGTCCTCTTTGCAATTTGGACCTTCTCTTTATGGAACCTTGTCCCAAATATTTTTCCCTTTCATTAAATAGTTGTGGCTCACAACACCCATGGCATTGTGAGCCATTTTTCATTAATGGTGCACATACATTAGGGTGTAGAGAATAGTTAAACGTTTTAGGTTGCTATAATAAAGAAGGAGAAATGGTTAGGGTTGAAGGTTTGGGGTTGTAAGGGAATGGAACCTTCATTTTTAAAAAGGAACATTTGAGGTGAAAAACCAAACCTTTGAGGTAACACTAAACACCCCATTCTTTCATGTTTTAATTTATTTTCCAAACAAAATAAAAGGCCCATAGAGGTATTGCATGACCATATTTATAAATTTGTTTATTGTTATATATGTCATAATGATGACATAAGTATTGCAAAAGCACAATAATTGATCATGCATATAAAAATCAAAAGCATTATGACTTTACATTCAAGGTATATATATTCATCATAAGTATTGCACAATATGTTTTAATTTGAAAAATGGTGATTGGGGATTTAGGTGGTGCACATATTAGTACATACCATGGTTTGTTTATAATAAATGCTTGTTCAAAATGTGGTTTTTGTTATCTTTTGTAGGAAGCCACACGTGGGTTTTGGGCACATGGTGGATGTCATGGTGTGACCAGACAAGGAGTCAGTTGCATATATCTAGTGTGAACAACACTAGTTTGTTTTAGGGTTTAAGTTTTTTGTTTGTAGCCGTTGTCAACTTTCTTCATGTAAACGGCGAGGTTATGCTATTACTGGTTGTTAGTGATTGTAATGGTTGTTTGGAAATGACTTGTGAAATTAGGTAGGAAACTTTATTTGTTTGTGTGTTATGTGGAACATGTGGGAACAAACAATAGGTGGCCAAGGGCATGGCAAGCATTGAATCCAAAAGGGAAAGAGGATATTGCAGGACGAGTATAAGAAGCGGAGTTCAAAGGCAAAGAAGGACAGGTCTGTGGTTTTTGGGTTGTATTTATTGTAAATTGTGTAGAATCAAAAGCTTGTAGAAAGAGTTGTTGTTGTTTGATTTTTGTTGCGCCAATAGCTACATCATGGCAAGCGTTGTGTTCTTGCTAATGTTAGGTTTTATAAGGGATTGATGCTAAGGGTTGATGATGCACAAAGGAGGTTTGAGTTGTAGAGTCAAAAGCATGTAAAGGGCTACATTTGCATGAGACCTTGATGGAATCATTCTTGAAGTAGTGCATTTGTGATGAGTTAAAGCCATAAACTTTAGAAGGTATCCTTGGGTTGGGCAAAACATGGGTAAAAGAAGAACAGAACAGGAAAGATTATATAAAATATCCATAGACCCATATTCTAAATAGAATTTTACTTTTCCTAAGTGGTTGCAAGCCAACTTGACATATGTTGTTCATCCTTAGTTTAGAACTAAAAGTCAATTTGTTTGTAAAATTGAACCAAATATCTTTTTGCATTATTTCATTTGGTAGATGGACAAATTAGTAGTTCATAACATACCAAATGAATAAAGAGGGCTTTGACATCGAGCCAGATCCCATTAATTCATACACTCACAATATGTAAAACTATTCATGGCAGTAGTTTGATGGTTATTAATATAGATCTAGAAGGGACTTAAAGGTATTTGCTACCTAGAGTCTCATATGGGTGTAGAGATTTATGTTACGTTAAGACAGTAGCACCAATGTGTTGTAACAATGCCTGACTGGCAGGATATAAATTGGAGAAATCGCAGGTACATAGTTTGGATTTGTGATGGGGAACTATTCTTCATACCCCTTCCTTTTGGTTACAATGGTTGTTTGGATACCATGGGCAAGTGTGGATGGATACATTGACAAAATGAAAAACAACAATGACACATGTTACCAATGGGTCATATGGTAGTTTGATCCATTAAAAAAGAAGCAAAGGCCAAATATCCATAATCATATGCATCATACTTGACAAGTATTGGCATATTATTCCACACTAATTGATGGTGCATTCAATTTATGAACTAAATTTCTAACTTCTTTATTGTGTTTATAGGTGCCAATGCAATTTTGGTCTAAAGGATTATTACCATGATCCATTACATCAAAAATAAAAAAAACATGGTTGCAATCCAAAGTTTTTGATGAAGAGCTTGTTGAACTATCCAAATGTTGTAGAGATTCAATGGTATAACATGGACCACACATGTGAGGATGGCACACCCACCCATGGAACACTTGATTTGGATTTGATTTTATGTACATCCTTCCAATTTCCACACATTTCCAAACATATTAAAGAATGGGTTGAAAAAAGATTGGATAAGGGTTTTATCACAATACGAAAAACATAGGAAAATGTGGTTCAATGTATGGGTTTTTGGAATTGAGGTTTTAAGAGATGATTATTTAAATTTGAAATCCATTTGATATTATGAAAAAAAAATGAAGAAGGGAACTCAAAAATGGCACAACAATGACATGATGAATGTCCATATGTGGGTTGTGCATATGTTTTCTTTTGACAAAAAAAGATTGAAGTTTGGACATTCCTTTCACCATTGAAATTCAAACTCCAATGCAAGTGGCTTGGATGTTAGAGTTTGGACACGACAAAACATTCCCCATGGATGCTACACTAATGTCCAAAGGCATCATTTGTCCATAGTCATCATGTTTGATCATCATCAACAAAGTCTACCAATGGGATGGGTTATCACAAGTTGACAAATGGAAGTTAATTTGATTCAATGGTTATTACCATTAAAGGAATGAATTGTGAATGAGAACCCCAGTTGGAAACCATCATGTTTCATTGTGAATGACACCCTTCAACAACATCATGCAATATAATACAATTATCAATTTCAATTTTCTAAGTTTTATATTGTTCATTTCAATTGTAATCTTTTTAATTTAAATTATTTCTCTCTTTGTTTTTCTTTTTGTTATTTTCTTTATACCAATTATTCTTTGTTTTATCTTATAACCATGTGTGGGAGGATGCAAATGTGCCAATGTTTTTGTTTGGTCAACATGTTGTAAAATTTTGGAAAAAAATGATCCTATCCAAGGTGCTAAAGGTCAAGGATAAAAGGGAGGTAGTGTTCCAAGTTTTATGGCACACCATACAAGTTCATTGAATAAGAAGAAAGTGTGGATGAATTTGTATAATGCACAAAGGAGGATTTAATGATGATTGGAATGGAGGACTTTGGAAAGGAAACATTATCCACAATTATTTTTGGACCTACTATAATAAGTTTGGTAAGAATAACAAATCATTATTGTTTAAGAAATTCAAACATAAGTATTGCACGTTTACATAATACCAGATATGAATATTACATCAATTAATAAACAAAAACCATTGGCTTAATGTGTTTATGTATTGCTTGTAATGTGTTTTTTAGTTTGAACATAAATATTGCAAGATTTAAACAATATACATGTCATTTTTTATGGTTACAACACTTCACAACATTTGTGGAATGATGGTTGTGAATCACAAAACTTGACACATGTATTGCATTATTGGTTAAATGGTTTTTTTAAACCCCACTTCAATGCCACATACATCATGTGTGCATACCCAAATCATTGGTATTGTTACAATCATCCATGCAACTAGTACAACCATAAGAATTCACCTATGTTTATGATGCATAATATATGTTTGATAACATAGGTATTGCCATTTCAAACTTGTATTTTGTTGGTTACCTTCTTTATATGCATGATGCACATATTCAGTAAACCCATGCTTATGATATTGCACATTGTTAAAGACCATCAAAATACATGTGCATGTAATACCTATATTAAATTGCTCTTATATATGTCAATTTGAACATTAATATTGCAAATGACATATTCATAAATAATATTTCATTTCCATTACTCATCCAATGGATATTGTTTGAATTTGCATCAATTAGTATTGTGGGCACGATTATTCTTACCAAGTGGATATCATGTGTCCAATATATAACTATGGATGATTAAAGTTTGTTGTGTTTTTCACATGAACCAAAACATGCAAGCAAACATTGAGACTTATCATGGAGCTATATAATGGTGGTTGAAACATGATTTAAGAAGAACCAAGGGTCAATAAATTTTTGGTTGGTGTAGTGATTGAATAATCATGTGTTTTTTCATTATCTTCATGTTCAAGAAGTGAAAAAACATGGTTTCATTGTGAATTTTAATGTTCACAAGATATTGAAAAATGATATTTTGAAAGCACATGCTATAAACACATCGTTTATGTTGAACGCCTCTACTAATGATGGGCAACTTTAATCATTTGTTATGTTCATTATGAAATTTATTTGTTGGTATGAAGTTCCCCATCCTTATTGTCATAGAGGCCAATATTCGAAATGATCACATCATGAATGGAGTTCATTCACATGGATTTCCATTCATGGTTTCATGCTTCATTCATAGTCCATTTGTAATTAACTTTTAATTCAATTATAGTTAATTTGTAGTTCATTTTTAATTAATTTTCAACACCTTCCTTTTTCCTATTGGAGTGTCTTTTATTTTTTCTTTGATCTTTTTTGGTTTTATTCCTTGACCACCTTTTTAACCTTTTCATTGGCCTTGTCCACCTTTTTAGGTGGAATTATCAATGTTGATTGTGAAAAATGAAAAGGCCTCCCTCTCTTGTTGTGATACAATCAATTATTTCACCACAACCTCTTTTTCACCATCATCATTATTTTCATCATCCTCGCCTTTTTGACCTTCATTTTCAAAAATTACATCTAATCACATTTCTTTATAATGTCACATGGACTCCAATGCACCAAACTAATGCTTCCACACATTCATACTTCCTTTTTAAAAAATTTATTTGAATGAATACATTGATGTAAATCTTCATGCACAATTCTTTCATATCTCACCTCATAGTCTTACAATGAACATTTGTTAAAAATTAAATTGAAAATCAGTGATTTAAACAATAATTGATTAAGGTAAAAATAAAAGTGTTCAAAAAAAATTATCATTTGATTGATATGATATTTATTCAATTGCAAAACTTTGTTTTCTTCTCATTGATAAACCTCTAGTGCTTAAATCCATATGCTCAAGCCTCCTTCATGTACAATCAAAAGTGCTTGGAGATATAGAAAAGGTCATTAACCTTGTCATTATCCTTCAACTTGAGAATGTCCTTCCATGAGACACCTCCCTTTCACCCCATGCCTTTATGTTTAAAAGTTTTAAAAAATCATCCTTCAATACTAATGCCAAATGAAATGGTTTCATGTTCAAAATCTCTTAACTACATTCCAACAAGAAGGTCCATTCCTCTATTATATTCTTCCTACACACTTAATTTCCATTCTTTTCCAAATTGTTTTTGTTCAAAAATGAACATGGCCTTGAACCTAATGGTTCATTTTGGCATGTTGTTGGTTGTGTGGACCACTTGAGCTAATGGATGGTTTACCCCCCTTTTCCTTAGGGTGGTGAAGGTCTTTTATATGGCATTGCAAATCAATCTTTTACTTCCATGGACCCATTTCACACAAATAACACACCCACTCCTTCCCAATTTCTTCCTTTTTTTCCCCCCAATGAATGCCCTCTTTGGTTATTGGGTAGTTGGAATTTGTAACAAATAAATATGAAACTATTTAAACACAACATAAATATTGTAATAAATATGAAAACAAGTTACTAAACAAATGTACTCATGACATATGTAATGCCTTTATAACCCCAATATGCGACAAATGTATAATTTCCAAACATAAGTATTACATTTTGAATTTTATTACATTAACATTAAACATAAATATTGTAAAATTGGGTTGACATGTTTCCAAAATTTAAATGATTGGAACATAAGTATTATATTAAAGTTATTAAAACTTGACATTGCACTTATAAATCATAACCAATGCATTTATATTATCATAGACACTTATTTCCATTATGCATGGTATAAAAATTGTCGAATAAATGGTAATCATTGGTATTCACATGTACAAAAAACCCCAAATATTAGTATTGCAAAAAAAAAAATTGTTAAAAAAAATTATTACTCATTAAATCATTGGCAAGGTATGATATGGCTTGAACTTTAAACTTTGTGATTTACAATAATAACTTTTATGACAACAATTATAAATTTTGCATGGTCATAATTTGTACAAGTTCAAGAGCCAAAGGTTGTGTTTGTTGTTGCCCTCGCCTTTTCCATAACTTCATTATGATGAACAACAAAATGTTCTATCGTAATGCCATCCATTGAATTTGCAATGTTTGTGTTGGAACTCAAAATGACATATCATGTCTCATTACAAAGATCAATTTACAATAGAAAAACATGTCATGTCAATAGAACAAAAACATGGGTAAACTTTGCGTTCACTCCTTTTTAAATATTGCAAAAGAAAACACACAAAATGTAAAAAAAGTCATGTTCCCCTTTGTCAAATGTTAATAAAATAGGGAAAAGAAAGGAGCTGGTCCTCCTTGTTACAAGTTGTAATGGTGACAACAACCAAAGTGTGAATTTTGCATCCCCCCTTGATGGATTGTTAACAAACTCAAAAACGATGGGGGGCAACACCTTTTGTTGTAGCTTGTAATAGCAATGATGACATGGGCATCCCCTTTTCTTAATTGATTATTAAATTTAAAAAAAATGGAC
>Ga0209208_10009972_pt1 | contig 12422 bp, 10 predicted proteins | sample S1TSphfallax_3_FD_187694 | JGI IMG/M metagenome (GOLD analysis project Ga0209208, IMG submission 187694) | Host-associated microbial communities from peat moss isolated from Minnesota, USA - S1T2_Fd - Sphagnum fallax MG (SPAdes) (version 2) | ecosystem: Host-associated > Plants > Peat moss >...
CCAACTATCTTGCTCTTCAGAGCTGGAGTTTGCCCAACTGCCTCCACCCCCCCTGTTTTCTACAGCAGCAATTGCCTGACTATCTTGTACCCTGCCTTGACTGCCAGCATCTCCCCAACGACCTCCCCATCCACCCATGGTGAGGTTTGCCCACCTGTCTTGCACCTGGTGGTCCCAGTCTTCTTCAACATAGGGGTTCCCTGAAACCACACCTCCACCTATCTGATGTTCATTGGCAGGGAACCTCCAACTATCTCTGCATTTATGTTCACCTGTGAGATCTACCCTACCACCTGCAACTTCTTGCTGGTCCATTTGAGCGCTTGATTCCATGTACCACTGGTCCCTGTATAGCTGAGAGGGCAAACTTGTGACACTAGCATTCTGCTCATACTGTCCCCAGCTACGTACACTTCTGTGGTCACTGGTGAGGTCCCTCTCATGTCTCCACTGAAACAAAGTGCCATTCCTGCTGTCTCTGTGATTCCTGTATGGTGGTGAGGGCTGATTCAGAGGGCCATTATCATGCTGAAAGTGATGTCCCCAGCCTCTGCCTTGAGGTGTATTTTGGTCTCTCCTGTCTTCCCTAGTCTCAACAGACCTCTTGCACTGATGGAATTCACCACCATGGTACTTGCCTTTATCCCATCTGACCTCATCTACTTCACTATCAACTTGAGGTTCACCTCCAGGCATTAGAGGTACAGTTGGTGCATCAAATTCTCTGCTGTCATCTATATATTGCCATCCCCCGCCCTGGATTGACCTCTTACACTGATTAGATTCACCAACATATTGGTGAGCTCTATCCCATCTGACCTGGGCTGCTTTCCTGTCAACCTGAGATCCAGCAACAGGTGGTACAGGTACATTTGATACATTGTGGCCTCTGCCATTCCCCGTATGATGCAAACCCCTAATCCAAACCAAACTCTTAGGCTGAAATAACTCACCCCCATAGTGGTGAGCTCTATCCCAACCAACCTGGCCTGCTTCCTGCTCAAGCTGAGAACCACCTCCACATGGTAGATATGCATTCAGTGTATTGTAATTCTCCTCAAAATGATCCCAGTCCGAACCTTGAGTCTCTCTGTCCAACTCACTTTGGGGCTGTTTACTCCACCTACCATCTTCTAAGGTTCTAGGACTGTGACCTAGAATACCCTTCCACTCACGCTTGGGTCGTTTGCCCAATCTCTCTGCTGACCTTGGACTATGAGTCCACTCTTTACAAGAATAGTTTTCTTCAACCTGATGTTCTGGAATAGAGGTTCTCACAGGTTCCTGGTAACTGTTTCTAGAGCTCCCATGAGCGACAATGGCAGACCCTGCAAGTTTTAAATTAGAATCCCAATTTTCTCCTCCATTAACCAACTCTGGCTGATATAGGCTAGTAAGACAGCCATAAACTTGCCAGAGTGAACTTGCTGCCGTGATGCTTGGCTCACCTATTGGGTTTTTCTCCACATACACCTGCACATTCACTGAATCTCGAAGTCCCTCTAAATATTGCCGTAATGTACTACCTACAAAACCCAAACCCCACCTGTGAAATTTAGATAAATTGAAGATTCTTTCTTGGAAGCTTGAGTAAACTGATCATCAAAGTCTCTCATCTGTCTGTCTCTAACATGAAATTTCTTCAGGACCTGTCATCAACTGCCAACAAATTCTCTGCAATGCAGTGGAAGACAAAAGAACCAATCCCAGGTAGGAAATGACCTTTCACCTAAAAATTTGTCATCAGATTCATGTGCTGTATATGTCTGAGGAAAAATTGCTGTGTTTGGCTGCATAGGGACATGTACACAGCAGTCAATTGATGGTTAAAAGTTGGTAACACGACAAGAACACATGATCTACCTTCTCAAGAAAACAGTCTATATTGAAATCTGAACACCAACTATGCAATGAGACCTTGATTGTATAAATTACAGCAAAAAATGAAGCATAACTTGCTGGATTCTTAAGGACTTACAAAAGACAGCAAACAAATGATACAGAACTCACAGGATTTTTAAGGGCTTTGTGTGGGGAATCATCCACAAGGAGGCAGTTGGAGGGTCCATATTCTCCGGGCTTGAAAGTTGCCCATAACCTTGACAACTCTTTCAGAAAGACAGGTTTGTGCTTATTGTCAGGATGCTTGACTGCTGTCCGTGTGCAGTGTGTTTGATGCTGCAGAGCCACCAATATAAGGCAGATGCAATCAAACTTCAAATCCAACAGAATTTACATGCACCTAAATCTGACATACCTTTCTACCGCAGAATAGAACAGCACCAGAGGAGGGAGGGAGAAAATGAATGAAGGCAAATAAGAGTCCAAGATTGTATTATTGCTCAAGAAACAGTTAAGCTCTCCATGATTCAGAAGCAGAGATGTTACCCAGGAAAATGCAAGCTGATGCCTCAAATCCTTGAACACAAACTCCACCAGATTATTCACATTGAACCTACACATGCAACCCGCCACATTCCATCTCACTCATAAGCATTTTGGAAAAGACTTTTGCAATTGGGGAAAAAGCACTTTGAATATTGCAGAAAAAGCCGTGACATATTTAGGCATGCAAAAAGGCCGATCGAAACTCACGCTTGTGCTGAAGACCAGATTCCAACGGTAAAGTTTTCCAAGCAAAAGCGAATGAACTCTTCACAAAATGGCCTCTTGTACACTGCGGGAGAAGAAAACAAACAATCAAACAAATCCGAGTCCTCAGCAGAACTCCTTCCAGAAACATAACGTCGGAGGCTAAACCCTGATAATCCTCAGCAGGGGGATGCAGCGGAAACCCTAAGATTACCAAGAAAGAACGTAGAATTGAAAAACCGTTTTTTTTCTTGACAAAGGAATCGTAGAACGCCACAATCACGACATGGAAAAAAAATTCCGCGAAAAAAAAAACAGAGAGAGAAAGAAAGAAAAGGAAAGAAAAGAAAACATGGAGCATAGAAGTATCACCATAGAAGTTGCCGAGCTTCACGTGATACGGTTCGGGAGGCAAAGTCTCTTGCTTGTAGTATGTCGCCACCAGAAGCCCGTTCACGTCCAGAACCAACAACTTTTTCTGACTGACGACGATGGGAACGACAACCGCTGCCGTGGCCGCAACCAACTGCTGCTCGCCCAACTCCTTCCCCTCCCGATCTCCTCCGTCGTCAGCCATTCCGGCATCCGCAAAGCTTCCCGCTCTCGACGACGAGAGCAGCGGCAGGACAACGACGAAGAGAGAAAAAGCACGTATATTGATGGTATAATTCACTCAAATACATAGTATAATAATGATATACTTAATACATGTACAACTTATACGTATTGTATACGTATGGTATAATGAATATATCTACCTGGTATAACCTCCGGTATTATATTTCACTTGTACAGGTATAAAGGCTGGTATTGCTTCAGGTCATACCCGACTGGTATGTTCTTCAATACCAATACCCATACCACTACCATACACTCAGGTTGCTTTGTACACCCTATGTACCAGTACAACACTGGTATATACACCGTATGTGCGGGTTTTTCTTTTTTGTAAACACCCAATTTGTATAGAGAAGTGTTATAATGTTAGAACATCAAATTCACACAAGTTTGGAGGGTCTTCGGTGTAAACCCAGGAGCAGTTTTGTTAAATTATTTGTCAACACTGAAAGTGGTTCTCTGTGAGGAACTTGTGAAAGCTCGGGAACCTAATGTATTTGAGATTGCGTATGGTAAGATGGGGAGATACAGCAGAAGAAGAAAATGAGCATTGTTCTGCACAGAGAGAGAGAGCGAGAGAGAACACAAAAAGTGTGGAGCTTGATTGCAAGCTTATGAAAAGAAGGCCTGAGGAATAAATATGCTCTGGCTATATGCACAATAATTTGAATTCAAAAGAGAATGAGAAACAAAGGAGACATTCTAGTTGTATGCCCGCATGTATGATAGCTTGTGCTATACATGATGGATGGACGGATAGTTCCATAGGGGGCAACTGAAGGTTTAGGTGCAGGGTGTGAAAATGGATCAAGATTACCAGAACAAAGGTACAAACTGGATACAACCCAGCTCCATGGTTGTACATGACCTTGGTATCATAGCAACAAAAAGGCCTACAATTAGGAGAAAGACAGCATACCAGCCTCTGCGACATTGGAGTATATGGAGCCTCATTCAACGATACGTCAGGCAACCTTGAAGGAGACTGTTCACCAAGAACAACATGAAGCTGTGTGAGACAGCTCATGAAGAATGATTATGGTTTGATCAAATGACTAGAATCTGTGAGTGAACCTTCTTCCCTTGAACAACAAACTTAATTTCTCAGTCCCTCAATGATGGACAGACAAATTCACAGCAAGATTATATACTGTACTGATTGACACGCCAAAAAAATACGCCTATCTGTACACCAGAAAAAACAGACTGCAAGAGAGCAGATGTGAACAAATTGAGAGGGGGTTCCTACACACTAGTAGAAGTACTTGACCTACTGAGAGTACTTGGGGCTCCTCCTCTTTGTGGAGCTTTGTTCAAGATGCCCCTACCAAAGTATTCTGCAATGACTGAAAACCCATCCTCTGAATTGCGTAGTGACTGGAAAAACCTATCATGGTCATTTGCATTTGCCTCAAGGTTTCGTTTCATATCCAGGACATGGCGGTTGGCTGGAGCGCAGACAGGACACTCCTTCTCGTTGTCACCCAAGCACCGCTGGTGGAACGAATGCATGCAAAGAAAATGGACAGCTGGCAGATCAAGAGATGACGTACATGCAGTACATTTGCTGAGCTGGAAGATTCGAGCACGAGACCGCAGCTCCTGGACTTCAGCACGCATGGTGGCAGTTTCTTCCTACAGAAAGTAACCGCAGAAGTCAAAAGAACAATTTCAGAAAGGCTTTCTTCCTCAACCCCACAACAAGAGCATAGGTAGACAAATCTGCAATCCATACAGAGAGTCCCAAGATTTGAGAATATCACATACCTGATATTTCTCAATGGCTTTGCGATCTTCATCAAGCAAGCGAGTTTCAAGCTGGAGCTGGCGTGCGATATACTCTTTAACAACTGAAAGTGTGAGCGCTGGATTCTTTGCTAGCTTTTGCAGGACAATAAGAGGGGGAAGCAAATTGTCACGCTCAATATGAACCAACACTTCCTTCACTTCGTTGGCACAATTCTCACCTCGCTCACCAAAATAAACCAGCACATCATTCCATAGTGACAGATCACTGCCTGGCCCTACATCTCCAAGACGTTTGCAGGTTGAAATGAGCCCTGCATAGTCACCATCCTTCATGTAGCAAGCCAGAACTTCTTTGTAAAGCTTCATCTTCTCATACAAGAACAATAGCCCATCCCGGAATTTGTGCATCTGGCAGAGTACAAGGGCAAGATCCTTATCATAGCCAGGATTCTGCTCATGCAGACCCCAACCACTTTTCAACAATGCCAAGGCCTTGGCTAGTCTTTGGGTCCTGTCTTCAGTTGGCACCACCTCCATTTTCTCTATTTTCTCTACCTCAGAAGGAACTGATTCAGAAGGACCATCTGAGACCACAGCTTTCTCTTTGTTCCAGCTTCGAACAGGCAATACAAGACCTCCTATCTTTCCTACAGCCTTGATCACTTGACCTCCAGCTGCAATCACTTGACCCCCAGCTGCAATTACCTGACCTCCAGCTGCAATCACTTGACCCCCAGCTGCAATCACCTGACCTCCAGCTGCAAGGATTAACGAATCATGGTGATGTGAATCCTGAACCAAAACATCAGCCTCCTTCTCCTCGGTTTGGGAGCTAGAATCTTCACTGTGGCTGGGCTCTTCAGTTGGTGCAGGGACACGCATATCTTCAGAGAGATAGAGCTCGAGCAATGTGTTATGGATTTCTACATGATAGGGTGATGTCTTCACAGCATCAATATATTGCTCCAAGAATACCATCAACCATTTTGGTTGATCAATAAAAAGGTGGACAAATTCAATCGGGGAAGGCAGCAAACTTGGTAATCTCTTAAACATATTCTCACTCCCATTAGCTAAGGCCGACTTGCTACTCTCCCCCTTAGTTGTACAAAGCTTTAGGAGTGCTGCCGTTGTTTCAGCAGGCTTGTGCTCTACAAGCACTTTGCCATATTGCTTCAATGTGATTGTCGATTCATATTGTGAAAGCCCTGTGATGTAATGCAGAGCCTCCTCATATCGCCCCAAATCTTCCAGTAAAATCTTCAAGTACCACTCATGCTCCCCAGCTCGCATTGCGACAAAAAGTGCATGTTGATAGTACCCTGCCGCTCGGCAAACCCTAACTGCTGTCTCCACATCAAAGCGGGGCTCACCCTCTTTTCCTTCTTCTCCTTTGATGAAATTATCCAGTTTCTCAACATCTTTAAGCTTTGTGTAGCAATTTAGAAGAAGAGTGGTATGGTCTGCAGTTGCCAGTCCCTTTTCATGCAATTTCTCCAGATAGTGGGTCAAGTTGTGTATGCGCTGTGCATCAAGAAACTTCTGGATTACATACGAAGGTTCCAGCTGCCCAATTGTCCGAATATACTGAGCCATGGCTTCATCATAGTCATGTTTGCCATACAAATGGTCTCCATACTTCCGCATTACCTCAGCAGTTGCTGCTGCATCCGATTGTTGACTCTGCACCTGATATACCCCAGGGTAACACATTCCATTACCCAAAAAGAAAAGAAAATCACAACTACACCACAACACCAAAGAGGATACCAATACCATCGCACCCTGAGATAGTTAAGCTACCATCAGAGCAAGATGTGCACACAAATCATCCTGAAAGGAAAAAGAAGCACAGTTTGCACTGACCAGATTAATAGCAATGGTGTAGAGGTTCTTGCGAAACAGCATGTCAAGTTTGCTTCCCATATCCTTCTCTCCAATGTAGAGAACCTGTTGGTCCCGAGTAAGTAACGTGACAGTGCCCCACTCGCACAGAATGTGTCCAACTTCTCCAATTGGTGTACTGAATGCAATGAACTTGTTCTTCAAATCATAGATGTTGAGGACGTTCTTATTGGGGCGGCGCACATCAGAGGTGACCACAAGTAGGTACCCACGGAACCAAGCAATGAACTGTTTCTCTCCCTCAAAGGCCCAACAGGGTCCCCGACCATCAACTTCATAGAAATACACTGCCTCTGTCCGCCCCACAACAAGGTCCTACCACACACCAATAGTGTAATGTCAGTATGTTGATGCATGAGAGCTCAATCAACCATCTGAAATGCATGTATTGAAGAAGACACATGAAATCGAAAGTGCTTCAGACACAACACCAGGCACATACCCGGTTTTTAAAACTGACCTGATTGTCACTCATAGCAACACATTGTCCTTCAGCACCAAGCTGATCAAGGACATGCTTTTGTGGTGGCTGCTCATGCATATCGAACAAGTTGATTGAAGACGTACTCACAGCAAAAAGCTGGAGGAGTGACCCCTCTGCACGGAACCCAAGACCAGTCACAGGGGAGGCAGCAGTAGGTGGCTGCTGGCTATCACTACTGGAAGGATCAACAGTGAGTCTCACTCTACTGATGCGCTCACGGGCAATGTCTCCACGCATACAATATATGTATCCTGTATCGAGACCGATACACACCAGGAGTACAGGTGGAGTCTCTTCATACACTACAAACGCTGTGATCTGAAAAATGCCCAGGCATGATGAAGCTCAATAGTACCAATTTGCAAGCTGACAACATGTGCAAAGCATCAGGAAAAAATGAGAAAAAAAAATCCAGATGTTGCTTCATTCTGCCTTCCTATCTGTTTTTTTTCCCCTCCACAACTTCTTAGGGTTAGCCTCAAATCTCTCAAGTACACTGCCTTCCTGAAGTCGCTGAAATCCCTCTTTGCAGTGGCCTCTTTCTGCCTCCTCACTTGCAATCTGGACAAAGACCAAATCAGCATTTGCAGTGGGGAAGCTCACAAGATGAGGAAACAAACCTGGGATTCTGGATACTTGTTTGTAAATACGCGAATTGAGCGGATGCAGGTAGGGACATTAGTGCTGGAACCTTCAGCCTGGATTTTGTCAAGATCCCACATCTTTAGGGTCATGGCAGAAACCTTGGGTGAGGCAGTCTCTTCCTCACCTACCGATATCAGCATATGCCGTTGCTGCACACACACACAACCAGAGTTTCACAGATTTTACAAGCATTGCAGAGAGGATTCGATTGCTCTATTGCAAAATTTCGCAATTGGGGTTTGCCTTCAGATCCATGGATTTCAAAGCAGCAGGGGGGGGAGGGAGAAGGAGATTACATCATACATACCTTGAGCTGCTGGATATAACGGACGCTCACAGTGTGAGCTTGGAAACTGTAATTCAGTTTGAGACCACGATCCAGTACATGAAGCATACCATCTTCTGCACCCACAACGATCTGGCCACGCCCACTTGTGCTGCACACCACTTTCTCCTTCAGCTCCTCCGCCACTGTCGCCTTCTTCTCCTCGAAGAATTGGAACTTCCTCCATTGGTACATCTCTTTTTCTCCCTCCCTCTTGACCTAATTCTGTTTCCAAGGACCTAAAAGCCCCAACTGCCTTAACTCTCTCTCTCTCTCTCTCCACACGCGTAAGCTAACTCTGAATCCAGAATCTCTGACCTCGCTCTCTCCCTTCCTCCCGGTCCTCCTTCTCTTCTTACAAAACTGCGATGTCGTCGAAAACTTCGTAACAGCTAAAACCCTAATGTCCTGCACACAGATCCATTGAAGATACAAAAACTTTTTCAACATGAAACAAGGATGCAAACCATTTTCTCGCTTGCAGATGGGTTGGATCCCCCCCTCCCTAACGCCCTCACCTTGTGCTTTCTATCAACACATCTGGCTCAGAACTGGCGGCAGATTGCAAAGCTCGCAGCACAAAATAGCCATCGCAAGCGCTGCACATCTTTCGTGTCTTTCTTCTCTTCTCTACTCTTCTTCTCCTTTTTTTTTTCCCCCTTCTGCCCTTCTGCCCTTTTTGCATTTTTTTTTTTCTGACATGGGCAAAATTCAGTGTAGCAGGTATTCTAGAGCCAGTCTTTTTCTTTTCTTTTTTTTCTTTTTTTGCTGCTTGGCTATATATAGCCAAAAATTCACATTAAAAATTATTAAAATTCAAGAAGAATCGCCAGATTTCTTCTATACAGGGTTTAGGTACCAAAAATATAGGAAATTTTTTTAATTCACACCTTTTTTGGTTAAATTCACACCCTTTCTTCGCATGTCCGACGATTATATGCAGATTAAATTTGAGTGTGTCTGCCCCACCCCCCTGATGTCTAGATGAAAAATTATTAATAAAATTATGATATATTTGGAAAAAATTGTATAATATAAATTCCTAAGATGAAAAGTTATTAATAAAATTATGATATATTTGGAAAAAAAAAATTTGAAGATTATATTTTTGCATGGTGAAGTATTTGAGTTTTCCATAATTCTTCTTTTTGCCTTTAAGATACCTTTTAATGCAAATGGCAAGGCCACCACAGCCCTTGTTCTTTTTTTAATTTAAAATTAATTTTTAAAGACAAAAAGTCACTTTAATTCAATCACTTTTCACATGACAAACATGCACATTGTCTTTAAGAAGGCTTTGCAATAGGACCATAAGTGGATCGAGGGGCCTCACAACTTGCAAGGGTCATGACCATTGTTGTTTTGGTATTCGGTTTTGGAGATATTAGACAATTCTTGATACCAAGTTTTTTTAATTTGGGTAAGGGTTTCTTAGAAAATTAATTCAACTTTTTTAGTATCCTTTTGGTATCAATATTTGGTTGTAGGTAAATTAACAATAGCAAATATGAATCGGGCATGTCAAAATTTATTTTACATAAATAACAACTCAAATCCAAGTATTGGATTTAAGGTTTTCAACCTATAAAAAATGCTTTTCTTTTTAGGTCCAATAAAGATAATAGAATGTTAGGATGGGTAGAATTGTAAAACAAGAGATAATACAAGTAATATTTCACATACAAACATCTTGTCTAGCAAGAATTACAAGGGTGTGAGGTGTTAAAGTTCAAAATGCTATAATTAAAAAAATCTAAATGCAAAATGTAATGGATTTGGAACCCAAATCTACAAGTCTTATATTTTCAAACCTCATATTCATTTTTCAAAATATCTTGCTTTCTTAACATGTCTTCATTTTCTTCTAGCAAGTTTTCTTCAATCACAACAAACTCAACCAAATTTTGTCCATCAACAAGGTTGCAATCACTTTGTGTATTGTTAGGCTAGTTCTTGTAAATCAATATAAGTTTGTCAAGATTATCAACCCTAAGATGGCATTGTTGTAGGCTAATGAAGACACCTACAATTAAAAAGATTTGTTTTGTTTCAATTTGTGAACCTAGGATGCCCAAAATCTATAGTGTTAGAATCTCACGTTTGGAAATCTATATTTATTACTAACCCACCAGTTTAAGGGATCAAGCCCATTTGCATTCTCCACATGAAACCTACAAACCAAATAAAGTTCAACTTTCAAAAGACTTTCAAAAGCTTCTTGTGATAAAATAGCTAAACCAAACAACCCATTTGAAGGTGGATGAGGTGTTGTAGGAATTGAAGATGTTGTAACTTGACTTGGATTTTAAAAACCCACATTACTATTCAACAAAGGCAACAAAACCAAAACATCATATTGTTACACTAATGCAACAATTTGATCTTTGTCTATGTGATCCATGATGTAATTCATGCCTCATGATCCCCATGATTACTAAAGCAACAAACAATGCATTAAATAAAAGTCAATATATCTCTTGATCAAACTCCCCACACTATAGTGAAAGAACAACAATCACCAAATGTGCATATTCCTTCTTCATCATCCCCGTGATTGACAAAACAACAAATAATGCATCAAATAAAAGATAATACCCATTGTGTTTATTCTATAAATATTGGTGAATAACATGATTTAAAGTTTCAATTACCACATACCCAGGCAATTGCCCATGTAAGACCAGTAAGAACCATAACTTGCAGAAATGAACTCCTTCACATGTAGCAAATGTTAATTGCATGAGCATATTCCAAGGTTTCTTCGAACATGATGACCTTGGAAATGAAATAGATTTTTACAAGTGAATTTAACTTCATGTGCTACATATTAACTACATGACAAGCCTTCTACTATTTGATTACGTTTTTCCCATATTTTTTAGTCAAGGTGATTATCTTTTGAAGTGTAGCTTAGGCATATTTGAAATTAACTTCCTTCATGCTCACATCAACCTTAACCTCATTAATAACATATTGAGATGTTTTTGACATAACATGACTAAAACAAAAGCCAACTATGGTTGAAATAACTATTACAACTCACAAAACATAATAAAAGTGAAGCAATTGTGAAAAAAATTAGATTGACTCTTTCCTTTTTAACATAGGCTATAACCTTTTTGGTCAAGATGTTCTGCCAATAAAACCTTCATTTATTCTACAAGAACTAAACCAAAAGAATTAGAGGGTTCAAACAATTCAATTGTTATGTGACAAGGAACCCAATATTCATTATGAGAAATCTTGTTCGTTGAAACCACATTGCTTCACAACTAGAGTTTCAAAACAATTAATATACAACTACATTACAATTAGAGCATTAAAATACCACCAATTAATAAATAAAATGCCACATCAAAAATTAAAAGTTGTGCTTTAGTTGCAACTTAATTGCAAATGGTACACCTTTGTAGTGTAATGTACACAACACACATATAGATGTAGTTAATCATGTTTGATTTTTTGGCAAGTTGCCTTTAATTACATGTGACAACTACATTATAACTATTGTAAACATAACACCCAATTAGCAATTGCATTGTAAATAGTGTATGGCATTGACGCATATAATCATGCCATGTGTATGTATTTCCACTACCCATTAAATATGATTCTTACAACTAGTTGTGCCACTATATTGTCATTACGTTGCCATTATAGAAATATTACTTTTCCAATATTTTGTGATTTTTTTCAATTTTTAATAAATTAGTATAGAATATTTATTAAATTTAATTAATTTGAAATAATCAATTTTTAATTTAATTTATTAATTGAATCAAATAATAAAAATATTTAGTTCAGGTAATTATTAATTATTTAAAATTTGAAATATAATTTTTTAAATATTTAGATACTTAAGAATGATTTTTAAATGATTTATTAATGATTAATGATTTAAAATAATTAATATTAAGTCATATATGATTATCAAATAATTACATATTTAGTTATACAATTTACAAAATTAGAACGAACAAAAAATATGTGGGAGAATGTTTTTTTGTCACAACTTAATTTGCAACTAAAATATTTAACCTTGAAAAAAAAAAACATAAAATAAAAAATATATATTTACATGGCTATTATTTAACTCATTTGCAT
>Ga0209208_10009974_pt1 | contig 12420 bp, 11 predicted proteins | sample S1TSphfallax_3_FD_187694 | JGI IMG/M metagenome (GOLD analysis project Ga0209208, IMG submission 187694) | Host-associated microbial communities from peat moss isolated from Minnesota, USA - S1T2_Fd - Sphagnum fallax MG (SPAdes) (version 2) | ecosystem: Host-associated > Plants > Peat moss >...
AAACAAACACTCTGTCAAGGTGATTATCAACCTTAGATAAGCATTTGGTTGAATGTAATGACCTTGCTGGCAGGCATTCCATTTTGCAGTACCATATCCAGCTTCTTGCACTAAATCTATCGTGATGTAGCAGACATCACCAGAACCTAACACAGCACAAAGACTTCTAAGTTTACAAACTCGTTCACATGTACACTTAGTCTACAGGCACTGTCATCAAGCTACAGATTTTGCAATTGCAGCAGTGGGTCACAACAAGCATGGAGGGTAGGTACAAAAATGTGGTCAGAGAAGCAGTTCATACAGATAGAATGTTCAACACAACATAGCATACAAACAATTCTAATTTCAATTTTACTTTCATTACAATTGCCATTTCGTAAGAGTGGAAGATTTTCCGTTCCATTAAAGAGGCACTATGCTTACCAGTCTCAAATTCTTCTACTTTTCAATCGAATATGTCTCACATCAATGTAAGAATGCTCTTCTTTTGGTCCCAAAGATGTGCAGCAGTGCTTAAATGGCCATCACTGTACTCTTCTGACCTCTCTCCTCAGTATGCAAAATCAAAAAAGATTGTTTGAAGCACTTAGCAGCACATTGCCTGCTTCCAGAAAGAGTTATAATACAACACCAGTCATGGCTACCTTCATAATAGAAATCTCTCTGGCAATTTATATGAACAATCAAACATGCAACCTGGAGGCAACAATTGTACAAAGGACTAAAGCAAATTTCATGTACAATGCAGTATCATTCTGGCAATATGGATCATGCAGGCTTTACCAATCTCCACAGCTCAGACAACCAACCCATACAAAAAAGATACCATTTCAAGCACAATTAGGTCTAGATCACCAACAAAAGATGCAACCAGGATGCAAAATTGTATGAATAAGATGAAAGCAAATTCACATACAAATGCAGTATGCTTCTGGCAACATGAACCATGCTAGCTTTACCTATCTCCACAGCTGAGACCCATACAAAAAAACAGGATAACTTTCAAGCATGATAAGGTTTAGATCAAAACAAAAGATACAACCAGGAAGGCAACAATTGTATGAAGAAGGATTGAAGCAACAAGGATATGAAGGATTCACATACTATGCAGTATCATTCTGGCCACATGAAAACACATGGAAGCTTTTACCATCCTCCACAGCTCAGACAATCCATACAAGAAAGATAAAACATTTCAAATGCAATCAGGTTTAGATCAACACAAAAGATACAACCAGGAAGGCAAAAATTGCTTGAAGAAGGATTCAAGCAAAATCACAAACTATGCAGTATCATTCTGGCAACATGAAAAAATGTGCAAGCTTTCGCAAACCTCTGCAGCTCAGACAATCAGAAAATCCATACAAAAAGAAAGTTGAGGATGATATTTCAAGCACAATCAGGTTTACAGTAGGGAATTGTACATGGCTTTGAGACCCTCTTTTAGATCCTGTCTCTTGGGCCAATTACAGGTGGCCCCTGAGGACCCTTTTTGATGGGCAACAAGTCCCCTGCAGCAGTAGATCCAAAGTATCCAATTGATGTGGCCCAACCAAGCACCAAGAACTTCAAAAGCAACCCTCTCTTGCTGAAGACACCGCCAAAAGTCTCAAAGAACTTGCTCTGTTTCACAAAATTGCACAAGAAACACCCAAAACCCCAATCAGGCAAGGACCTACCTCTGAGAGCAGCATGCACAGTGTCAAAGAAATTCTTCGCACATATTTTCCTCCTCAATCTCGCAACTGCACCTGATCACCCTAATGATGCTCATGACTAGAATACATAAGATACAATGGATGTGCAAATGCAATGGACAGAGATGATGCTTCAAGAGGATACATCTATGAGATTGCAGAGAAACCTCTACAACAAATTTTAAGGACTGCAAGAGGAGGACTACAAACAAGGTATCTGTCTACCTGAAGTCCATTGTAGCGGTTGGGTTCGTCGTTGCCGTAGAGGTCCCATTTGCCTGTCGTGTTGCTGATGTCTCCCAGGTCGAAGTACACACTTTTCTCACCATACTTGGCTGTCACTGCTCCCAATCTACTGCCCACCACACACACCAAGCACACTCCTTCCATGTTCAGTTCTGTGTGTGTCTGTGTGTGTCTGTGTGTGTCTCTCTCTCTAATGTCTCCTCCGCATCTCTCTGTGGCTGCGCTGGACTTCAAATGCCGGCACTTTCAACAGCATTCAGCAGGAGAAATGGGACAGGATTTTCAGAAACAGACAACAACAACCAACCTGCTCTCAAGAGCACAGCACATCCCTAGCATACAAGAAGATGTGGCGGGAGGAGAAAAAAACAAAGAAAAGAGAGACAGAGAGGAAGAGCAATAACTTGGACGACGGGGCTCGAACAGAGACGGGGCGGGCAGATGTGATAGCGAGCTTCTTGCCATTGATGCTGCTGTTGCTAACTCCGGCAACCAAGGAGGTTGTGGAAGCTCCCAAGCACGCCATCGCTACTGCACTTGTCGTATGCTCCGTGCGACTGAATGTCCGTGTTTGTAAAAGATTGCAATTCCTTCACGGAAACTGTGGCTCCTTCTTCCTTCTCCTCCTCCTCCTCTTCCCCCCTCCCCCTCACCCACAGTACTCTCTCTGCCATGTTGGCTGCCACGTTTGACGACTTCTGGATTGCGGACTGTCGCGCCACCCAATGCGCGCGCCCCCCCAATCCTACCATATCTTCCTTTTGAGCTTTTGGATAATCTCCGCTTTCGTCGCCGTCGATATGGCCGGCCGGCGGGCAACAAAAAGCCCTATCACTAATGCTGTTCGCTATAGCAGAATGGGGGAGCAGTAGAAATAGGAGAAGATGCGTTTCTTCAGAACAGGAATGGCCTCTGATTCTCTTCTTCTTAGTGTCCTGTGTTTTGTTGTTGTGTTTGTGTCTTTTTGTCTTTTTTTTTGGGTCTTCTCCCTCTCTCTGTCGTGCAAGACAGTAAGCAATGGAAACAAACAGTCTTCTTGTGTTTGCATTCGAAGCTTGGATTAAGTGCAGATTATGTGCTGGAATTTTTTTCTTGCATGTCAGATTGTGTGCATGCTGCTGCTGCAGTGGTAGATCACAGAAACCCAGTTGGGGAAAACCCAATGCTGAAAACTCCCTCCATTATTCCTGCAACTACTTCACCTTGTCGAATATCTAGTGCAAAACACCATTGCAATGCAAGCATCTTCACACTTTGTTTGCTGCACTCTAGATCCTGAAGCTTTTGGGGTAGGTAGCAGGTACACACTGGAAACAAACAAACAAGCAATCTCCTCACCAGCTTTACTTCAGAGTTCATGACTTGAATTTTCCGAAAGGGCGGTTTGTCTGTAGTGTAGCTATTGAAGACTGAAACCTCTGCAAATGACAAAACAAACAGTGCAAGATCTGTGTGAATTTTGCGAATCATACGCTGCCACTGAACAAAGAAAGAAATTGCAACAATGGGAAGATGTAAAGAATTACCTCTTTCTCTCTAACTCTCTCTCTCACGCACACAATCCACAACAACAAAATCCCATTTTCTTTAGCATTCTTTTCTTCTTCCATTTCTCTCCTGCTCTTTCAACTCCTAACCCTAATCCCCCAAATTTCCTCAAATCTCTGCTCTTGTCCTGCCCTAATTTCTAGCATCCTGAATTTTAAAACACAGATAATTATATCTTGATTTTATTTTCGCATGCATGGTTGCTAGCTTGCCCGAGTGGTCTAAGGGGGGCGACTTAAGATCGCCTGTGCTCAGGCACGCGTGGGTTCAAACCCCACAGCTAGCAGCGGAATTGTTGATCTCCCTTTTGTTGCAGTGGAAACCCAATTTGCTTGGATTTCTGGTGGTGGTTTCTCTTTTACAATAGAGTTTAGGAGGTTGTTACATCATTTTCATTGCAGCTCCTTAAGGGTACCTAAATTGAACCAATTATTCTTTAGTGGATTTCAATGTTCAATTATCTTCAGATTATTTAATTCTAATAAATCAATTATTGAAACAAGTGATTACCTCAAATGTCCTCTTGGCTGCCATATGATTGGATTGCTTATTGAATCATACCATATTACATGGGTAGCTGCACCACATGTCTGGCAAATAATTGATTAGTGTTGAAGATTCCATTTTCAAAAACTAGAATATTTCAGAAGAGTTCAAAAGATGCCTCATTTTCATTAACAATTTTTTTTTTCTTTGACAAAAGTTATTTTTGAAAATTTTCAGCATTTTTAAAAATAATATAATTTGTGCACAAGCCACCAAGGTACATAGTAGGGTATTCAAAACTCTACTTGAGTTTCAATAATTCTGTACTCCTTACAGTTTAAAAAATACCCCAAACCTTTGACCTCGATTTTGCAAAGCCTTTGCTATTGTTTCTTTGATGGGGTTGCAACTTACATTTTTACAAGCTGCCCCCATGGGTAAGGTCTTTATTGTCAAAGTTTATCGGGGATACTACATTTGGCCCTAATTCTTGTCATCACCATACTTCCTAGCTTAGGTAGCCTTCACACTTGGTGTTAGCACCATTTGTGTTAGGGCCACCAACACTCAATTAGCCGTTTCCATGTCACAACTCATCATTTTTAGTAGCATAGGTAGTTGAATTCACACATGATGACCATTACTACCTTTTTTTTAAGTTAGCCAACATGTAGCCTTGATATTCACACATATAATTTTATTTTTTTGGTATTACCAAGTGTTTTTTTTTTCAAAAATCATTACAACATTGTGTAACACACATCGACTTCTCCTATTGTCACAATTTTTCTTCCTCGTCATGATCTATCACTTCATTTTTTTGCATCTCCAAAGTCTACACAATGAGTTCGCTCCTTTTGCTTCACTACTCTTAAACTACTCATTCATGTCTTCTACTATTCTAGATTCAAGGATTAAGACTTATTCGCATGTGACCACTCCAATTTTTCATTGTACCCAAACATTGAATTGCAAAAATCCATGGTCAATTACAAAAGTAATGATGGCCAGCAATGATGGTTTGCAACAATGGAGGTTTGTTGCAACACTAGAGATGGCACATAGAGCTCGTTGTAGAGATGTTGCAGTGGAGATGGTGAGCCACAAAGCAAATAAGAAAATGAGGTGGGAGATGACATGGGTCACAAAGTTTTTTCAATGACTTGTTGGGAACAATAGGGAACCAATAGGAATGTTAAAACTTGGTTTTTTCATTTGGAACATTTATGGTTTTACATAACGTTGAATTAAAGCACACCTTTTTGGGATGCTACCAAACACTTGATGGGCATGCAGTCATGTGCTCTTTGAGATTCCATTTCAGTTTTACTCTTTTTTGTGAATGTCATATTGGACATAAATAATCAAAATACTGAAACCCAATATGACATGGTTGATTTTACTACAAATGCAATCATGGATGTCACCATTTGAATTCCATCAAAACATCCTCGTTTAACATCTTAGGCAAAGGAGTAATAGGCTCAAACTATTAGACACTGTTTACGCAGAAAGCAAGTGACTGGGATGCTCATATGTTGCATCAGAATGGTCTTAGCTGTTTCAATATACTGCAAGATTTTGGGAGCATAAAATATGGATAAATGGTTGTTCATTTACATGACTGTTCTTTCCTCACAACAACCTTCACCATGATGTGACCATGTTAGGAAAATAGACCAATTTTCAAAAGATTGGTGGGACCCATTGTTTTGAAAATTGCAATGCATCAACAGTAGACATTACATTTCATAGACGTTATAATTGAAGCCAATATAGAATGGATACAAGAACATAAAAAATATTAAGAAACTTTTGGGAGGTAGAGGAAGCAAGAGAATTCCACATGTTCTGCAATCAACAAAAAGAAATTAAATTTAATACCCACCTTCACATCTTAAGTCAATTCTATCAATTTATTCAGTATTCTGAATAGCCTCTCCTGAGTCGAATCTAGATAGCTGTGAAAAGGGTCAAATGCAAGCTGTCAGACTTGTAGGAGTAGATCTGCATGGGTTTATCAGTAGTAGAGGTAGTGAAAATCAAACTGTGATTGCTGAGAAAAAAAGATACGAAGTCAGAAGCCATATGCATGTCAGGGACTCACAATTCTACTGAGTTTCAATGGCAGCTAGATTATACTATTGTGTTTTGAGTCAGGTTAGAATTGACCTCTGTTCACTGCACAACCGAAATATAAAATCAACAGCAAGAGAAAGTGTGGCAGGATCCATCATTCCTGTGGCACCCAAACCCTACACTGTTGCATGAAAGATGGTGATGACTCTTTCCTTGATCTGCTTCCCAACAACCTCAAGAGAGCAAGTGTATGGCAACTCCACTGAATGCTGCACTAGCCAGGATGTCAAAAGTCTGCTTGACGAAAGCTGATCCCAATTTTTGGTTGGGTTGGAGAATTCATCCTTCACAGAAGAGGGGGCATGATTACCCACCTCCTTGGGTACTTAGCCCGTCCTTCCTTACCATCAAAAGTCTGTAAGACAACCAACAATACAAACTCAATACCACTGACTTGATCAACTTTGTAAGAAGAAATACTCCTCACAATACATAGATAATTATCATAGATAATACCACACCTCCTCAATCCTGTGCATTTATTGGAGAGATATGTTCCTTCTTCTGTACTGGGGACCAAACACCTGTATGGAGAGACCAAAGCAGAAGCAGGAAGGGTGTAATCCAGCAAATACCTGTCTCAACCGTTTGTGTTTCTGGAGAGCCCAGACACTCATGATATACCCAGCAGCTCCAAGGAACAGGTAGCCTGCCAAGGTCTGTGTGGCAATGTTGAATCCGATCCATTGCCATATTTCAGTTGTGTAGTTTGCACATGTGACGTAATTGAAGAGAAATCCTGATGGAATCTGGTAACCTCCCTTTCCATCTGGCGATCTCAAGTTTTTCAAAATGATGTGACAATAGAAGTTAGAAATCTGACTCACAGCCTCAATAGCAAACCCTATATACATCTGCTCCCTGCTCACTGGGGTGTAAAGAGGGTGGTTTACGAAGTAGGCTATCAATGCTCCAAACACCCAGTAGTAGGCACAGTTCCGGTACACATTGGCAAGAGGAGAAGTCGCATGGCTGAAGCGATGAATAAAGAATGTTTCAAACTCCCGCTTGGCATAATGAAAGCACCAGGCATACAGCGCATAGGTCTGGACAGGGTGGGTGACTTGGCGAGTTGGAAGACCAAAGAAGTTGTAAATCTGTGGATAGAAGTAGAATATCGGGTAGATGATCAGTGGCCCCAAGTACTCAAAGAAGAAAAGTGTCTTGTATGCCACTTGAGGCCCCAAGTCCTTGAACACAACTTGTGGGTTTTGGTTGCTGAAATAGTCCTTCAACTTCTTGCCACCTTCCAGTACAGTTGGCCGCTTCTGCCCAGGCTCCAGGGGCACCGTCAACCGTTGTCTTTCAGGGTAGTACTTGGCATCTGTCATAAAATAACTAAATGATGGTGAGCTATCTGTAGAGGCTATCTGATAGGGAAGCTAGGAGTGATGTCTGTAGAGGCTCATTGCAAATCAACTACACGAAACCATGAACCACAACAAGAAAAACAAAGATTAGAACTATCGAATGATACAATGTGGCTATAATAATCGAGAAACAGGGAAATAGCTTACTTTGGCGTTGAATAGCCTTCTTCAAATCAGCAACAGTCCCCTGCAGCCCATTCCGAACAATATCATAATGTAAGGTACTATGGAACAGTATGCTTCATTAGATGTGCAGCGTTAGTACAGCACATGAGGAAGAGGAAAAGTCATGTATAGGAAGAGAGAAATTCAGCGATCTGTACAACAGAGATTGTTGACTCTTGCTGTTGCTGTGTTGCAGAGCCATTACTATCTCCTTACAAACTCAAGACCCCGATACTATATGCATCCCAAAATACAACAATAGAATTTTTCTTCATTTGTTCAGAGGAGAGATCATGTGCTATCCTGAGTACTGGGTGAACAACAACGAATGCCCAAGAAAATACCCAAAAAAACCCATTCGGCACAAGACCGCACAAACCCTGCACTTCCAATGAAGCATCATCCTGTGCACAAAACTCCCTTTGCCACCACACAGATTGGAGTTGAGAAACAAACAAGTGAGAGAGAGACAGAGAGAGAGACAGAGAGATGGGGAAACGCTCACATCCTGAGAGATTTCGACTCCGCCTTTGATGAACTCCTTCCCGCTGCGCCCCAACACTTGCACACGCACCGTCTTCTCCGCAATCCCCATCCTGAAATCTTTCTCAAATCTCTACTTCTGCAAACCACTACCAAGCTCACAAATCCTGTGCACGAATAACAACAACAACAAATCGTACTGTAGCAACCCAACTCCTTCTTCACATTGGCACAATCGCACAGGAAGAATTGCCCGAACCTAATCGCCTTCCTTCGCCACCCTTGGGAACCAAGAAATCCGCCGGTCATCCTCGACCGGATAACCCGCTAAACCAGACACCTGCAACCGGAGGTAGCCAGTCGCCTTCGGTACCGCAGGTGGCAGTACGGTCGAGGTCGTAATATCACCGACTTCCGCCGGTCATCCCTCACTGGACAACCCTAAACCATACACATGCGACCGGCGGTAGCCCACTACCCGCAGGTGGCAGTCCGGTCGAGGTCGTTACATCCCTTTCACTGTCCGCCGGTCATCCCTGACCGGACAACCCACTACCCCACTACACCTACGACCGGCGTTAGGCAGTCTGCGTCGCTACCCGTAGGTGGCAGTCCGGTCGAGGTCATTTATCGCCTAGTCTCGGACAGTAACCGTAGTAGGAACCATAGTACCAACCATAGGTACCTACCTATTTTTTTAAAAAATTTAATTCCCAGTGAAATATTTATAAAAAACTACCATTGGTTACAAAACTAGAATTTCCAACAAAAAAAAAAAAAAAACCGGTATTCTAATTTCGTAGGATTGGACATTTAGACCCAAATTTTTCCTTTTTTTTCTTAAAAAATTTCTAAATGTTTTTTTAACAATTTGGGTTTTAGGAAATTATGTGAGCCCCAGCCCAATGAATGCCCAATTGTGTGTGGTTGTTGTGATTGTTCTAGAGTCATAGTTTGTTGGGAGAATGATGGCACCAGTGCCCAGGACTTTTTTTGCATTTAATTTTGGTGTAAGTAATCACAGGCTTTTGGGAACATGGAGGTAAATGTAGGCACATGAAGGGCATTGATTGTTGTGGGGGGTTGGGGAGCGGGGGTGGAAAGAGGAGGGAAGCCTGGGGGTAGGGGGGTATAAGGTGTTTGGAAAGGGGAGAGAAATGGGTGTTCAAATTTCAAATGCATTCCAATTTGCTAAGTTAAAATATACATGGTGATGAGAATTTAGACAAACTCGTATATGGGTGGTTTTCTATAATCTTTCATAGGCCTCTTATTGATTTTGCATAATTCTTCATATGGTCATCACTAGACAATTTCCAAGACATTTTCAAATATAACTATCTCATTTTTTTTCTTAATAACAATTTTTTTTTAATAACTATTGCACTTTTTTTTTTATAATTATTTTTTATCCTTATAACTATTTCACCTTTTTCCTTAGCTATCAACATGAATATGAAAAGGAAAATTAACATGTGTTTTTTCGTGTGCATGATATTTATACTAATTGAAATTCAATTTAATATTGTCATAAATAATGATGAATTATTGATAATCATATGGGAACATAATAAGAAGGAAAATCGTCACTAGTAGTGGGTAACAATGCAAAGCCCAAGTAAATAGGAACAATATTGCAAACATGGAAATTTCCTTGCTCAAAAATAAAAACAAAAACCCCCAAATTAAACCTTGAAAAAAAGACATCACCTTCAGCCAATTTAATATTTGTTCAAAATTACACTTATATTGGATTGAAAAAATAGTTGTCACATAATTCTTGGAATAAAATAAGAAAATTTTGGAAGAAATAAAAGATAAATACCCAAATATGTTTGTTGTACATGTGTCACCCAATTTTAACATGACTTTTTAACAAGCCAATGTCATAGGATAACACCTCCACACAAGCAAATATTCAAAATAAAATTCAATAATTGAATAGAAAGAGATAAATATTCAAATATCAACTTCAAAATGAGTAATTTAAAATCATGGGTATGTGAGTGCTTACACAATGCTGAAATAGGTGGGTAGAAAAAAAACAATGATTTTGAAAAGGTGCGAAAAAATAAGGTTTACAAGAGGTTGAAAGAATCAATTTTAGGTTGTTAACATGGATGTAAACACAACTTGTTCTCAATTTTTAATGACATCCAACATTGAAAAAAACAAGGAATTAAAAAAATACAAACACAACATTAATTGTAAGGGAATGTTGTCAAATGAAAAACCAATACCAATATTAATTCCAAAACTTTGACCTTTTTCAAATATAGATGTCAAAAATTCAAAGTTACAAACTCTAGCTAAAAAAACAAAAGTCATCAACACTTTGGTTTTGGGTTTTGATTGTTGAATTTGCTCAAGTTATGTAAAAGGTATTTGTTGTTGTACATCAAAAGCTTTCATTTCTCCCCCTTTCAAATTAAGGCTTTTATCTGAAATGTAATGTTAAAAATTAATGTCCATGTTCAAAATTGTGAAATGCAAAAATATGTTGATGTTTTTCTTCTTTTCACCCACAATTTTAACTTCAAAAATTTTACATTTTTTCCAATGTAGTTATTTAATGGAAATGCCCATAGATCCAAAGTCACTAACTTTGACAAATCCATTGAAGTCCATGCACATCTAGAACTCACTAAGCAATATTCAATACTATGGTTTTAGTTGTCAATGAAATGCATAAAGTATTTGTAAATATGTGTCAAATTGTACTTCACTTCAAGCACTTACACAATTGCACGACATAAACATCAAAACTTCAATGCAAGGTGAAGAAGGATCATATAGTGTTCTTCAACAGCATATATTACAATCAATTGGCAATTTTAGGGCTTTCTATAAGGTACACAATGCCCAAAACAATTACCCTTGATTGATTTTCCTTGCAAGGACTCAACAAACTTATAGCCCTTTGTATTCCACATACACAAATAGATTCCAAGGTCAACATAAACACACAAAAAATAAAACACCTTGCATTTGTCACTAGATCTTTCTAGAAATTACATAAATGTTTAATGCACAAATTATGGGATTTCAAACTCCATGACAACCCTTTCCTTGAAACAATTGTTTGTAATTTACCTTTCCTTTTTTCATTCACAAACACAAAATTTCTATTGGTAACTTAATGCTACCATGCAACAACAATTCCATGGAAAGACTTCAAACACCTTAAGAAAACCCTTGTCATTAACATTGAATTGAAATCTATAGATAGTAACATTAAAAAATAAGAAAAACATGCATTCACAATGGTTTTGGTGTGTAGTGTGTATGTTAAAATGAACTTTTTGTGTTCTTTTAAAAAGAGGTGGATGTGTGTGCAAGGTAGTGCAAAGCTTTTGTAATGCCAACAACAACAATATTTCGTGCAAAAGTGCAAATAGTAATAGTTTTTGCAATAATAGGCATCACTAGCAACAACTCCAACATAAGTATCTCTAACAAGCACTAATAACAACTTTCCACAATTGCTAAAGTTCTAGAAGCAATAATTTTTCACAACAACTCAAATTGCAACAAAAAAGTCTTTTAAGTGAATTATATTTTCCCTTTTCATCTTGCATATTTTGATTGATTTAGGGCAATTTTAGAATTTTGATTAGAATTTTGATTTCCTTCTTTTGTAATCTTTAAGCTACAACAAGACAAAAAAATAATAATGTGGGATTGGAGATTTCAAACCCATTACAACATGAAGGAGATAATGTGTAATTATCCTTACTTGAAGTTAATCCATATAGTTCTCCATTTAAGGGAATAGTTTATTCATCTACTAGTGTTAGTATGAACATTGAAATTTATGTTAATAAAGATAGGGATCAAATAAATTTTTATTGATGTTACACAAGCAAACCAAGGTTTGGGCTACTTGGAATTGGAAGTTTTTTCCATGGGCATTTTTTGTTGTGAATAATGGGGATCAACTTGATTGTGGCCAAGAACAATTAAAATGCACTCTATGTTTTCCACATGTTGTACTGTCACCAAAAAAGAAGGGGAGATGATTTCTTGTGTGTGGAAATCCTTGACATTGGGTGACGCACTCCCAAGTCCCGGGGTGAACCCACTTGAAGGTTCACCAAAGTGTAGTTGCGAAAAGTTGGGACTCGGAAGTCGCTCCCGGCTTCCAACTCTAGAAAGAGGTAGAGGGTCGAGTTGGGAGCCCAGGGATTAGACTAGGAAGAAGGTTTAGTAGATCAAGCTTGAATCTGCACCAAAACAAACCACCCACGTGGTTAGTTCACATTCCGGGACACCCTTGGGTGTTG